>MDTA01198584.1_pt1 | contig 26250 bp, 20 predicted proteins | sample 811151 | NCBI WGS metagenome assembly MDTA01 (sample SAMN05326648, study PRJNA326480) | marine metagenome | isolation source: seawater | place: Indian Ocean: South | collected 2010 | reverse complement strand
TGGTCGGGGAGTCAAATGAAGAACGCTCCTCCACTACCAAGAAGAATAGTAAGAAGTAAAGAAGAATACTTGAGTTATGTAAAGGCTCAAAATAATAGAACTAATGTTTACACTAGCGTTTATGATTTTGCCGAATTTGCAGAAAAAGCCAAGATAGATTCATCGGTTATACTTGATAGAATCTTTCTTGATTTTGATGCTCATGGTGAAAGTATTGAGAAAGCATGGCGAGATGTTAAAGTTGTTATGACTCATGTTATTGAGAATGATTATCAACATACTCTTTTCTTTTCGGGTAGAGGTTTTCACTTGTTTATCTTTGGTGAAATCGCAGACACTATTAGAAACATACAAGTCTTCTTTAGAGGAATTAAAGAATATTTAATATCTAAAGTTGGTGATAATAATACCCTTGATGATAGGGTTGGCCAAGCAACTAGACTTAGAAGAATACCTAATACAGTAAACATGAGTTCTAAAGATGAGAACGGTAATCCCTATTTTTGCATACCATTACTTAGAACTGATTTAGAAAAAGAGGTTCATGAAATACTTGAGTTAGCAAAGAAGCCTAGAAAAATACCGTTTAGAATAAGTGGTTCTGTTAAGGCGATATTTCCCGAAGCCCCTCCTTTAGATGAGGTAAGTGGTGAAATAGCAGTCCCTAAAACAACAGGGTCTTTGCCTATCTTGCCTTGTTTATACAATGCTATTATGACCGAGAATCCTTCCCACATGGCTAGAGCATATCTAGTATCATGGTATAGAGATTTACTATCCGGTTGTAATAGAGTAGAAAGCACAGAAGATAAGAACAAAATACTAGACACCATAGTAGATGAAATACGACACTTGGTAGAAAGTAATGAAGAAATATGGCTAGATTGGGACGAGAGGGAAACAAGAAAACATGCTAAGTTTACTGTCTTTGGTAATTATAGTAGCCCTCATTGTAAGACTGTATTGATACCTAATGGATATTGTGTTGGTAAATGTTGGAGATACCCCGAACATGCGGAGGAAGCATAATGTTAGTGATAGATAGTAGAGAAAAGAAAGGTTCTAAACTTGTAGAACTAGTAGAGAGCGAAGCACTAAAGATGAAGATACCCTATGAAAAGAAGTGGCTAGAGATAGGAGATTATGTTTATGATGATGTATGTTTTGAGGCTAAGTCAGCACATGATTTCATTAATTCAGTAATGAGTAAAAGAATGTGGACTCAATTAGATAACATGGATAGACATTACGAAACTAACATAGTAATTATTTATGGTAGTATTGATGAAGGCATAACTGAATATAAAAAATACATCAAAACAAAACAAAAGATTTCTGATAGACAACACGCCAATTGGTCTATCAAACTTAAGAATAAGTTTCTTGGGGGTATTGGTAGAATAACATTAGATACAGATGCAAAGGCATTTTGGGTATCTAATGAACAAGAAGCGGCCTTGATTATTGCTTCTATATGTAAAATGAAACCAATAGAAAGGAAGGTAATAAGGCCGGAGATATTCAAAAGAATATCAACAGATGATTTGAGAGTAGATTTACTCACAACAATTAAAGGCTTGTCCTTAGACAAGGCTAATGCGCTGATTAAGCGTTTTGGTTCAATTATGGAAATAGGCGAACAAACAGAAAAAGAACTTCAAGATATAGACGGTATAGGTAGAACCTTAGCCCGAAGAATCTTGAATGTCTTAAACACAGAAGAAAAGGTGAAAATATGAATGAAGATATAAATTACGAAGAATTTGAATTGAGCGAAGAAGAAGAAAAATACTTGTATGGGGTTGATGAAAACACAAAAGTTTTCAACACTAATCTACCTAGTTTTATTAGAAGATTTCAGCAAGATGCAGTAAAGGTAGCATTCAAGAATGACATACCGGCGGCATTAAGTTGTTTTGTATTACTAGGACAGATTTGTAAAGACTTTGTGCTAATACCTAATGGTAGAAGTATAGAAGATAGCAGGGTGCATTTTTGTCAAATACAGACTTCCGGTTCGGGTAAATCTACCCTATGGAATTTTGTTGGGCCAGTTTCTAAAAAACTGTTTTCTCTAATAAATGAAGAAGGCAAGCACCCGTTAAATGGTTATGTTCCCGATGAAGATGGGTTCTGTTCCGCAAAGAAATTTGATTTAATGTCTACTACTGAATATACAGATGCCGCTTTAATTGGCGGTTATGAAGAAATGACGGTAGAAAAAGAAGATGAAGATGGAAACACAAAGAAAGTTCTTGATTGGGTTAGGGAAGCAGGACTATTAGAAGGTAGCGGATTAGCCCATTGGGACGAGTTTGAATATAGCGGTATCTTCAAACAAAGTCAAAATAAAGAACAAGCCATTGTATATCTAAATACTCTAATGAATACATTAGCGGGTGAATCTTGGATTATTAGTAAGAAACTAAAGCGTGGAGAAATGATGGAATGTTATTGCGAGCGTTCTATTTTAGCCATGACTTACCCACCGGAGAAATTAGCGAAGGTTATTGCTAACAAAGGTGTTCTTCAAAGAATGATTCTTTTTATTTGGGAAGTTCCCGAAAGAGTATTAGACGCTATGAGAAGAATGCAAATTAGCAAAGCGGGAAAAATAGAAGAAATCAATGAACCTATTGATGAGTTTGCACAAGAGTTCTTTGAAATTTATCAATTAGTAAGAGAAAGGTTTGAGGAAGTTGGGAAAGACCCATTGAGAACAATGACATTCGGAGAAACCTTTACCGAGAATTTACTAGTAGAATATGAAACTATGCAGAACTTCATCAGTTCAAGCGACCCAGTAGTTAGAAAAATTGCATCTAACTTTACAACTAGGCTTTTGAAAATTCTAATTAAGATGTCAGTTCTTTGTTCTATTGCAGAAGCAAAGGACATTAAAGACAAATCAAAGCGATTTCATGTAAGTGGTAGAAATGTTGTGCAAGCAGGAAACATAGTGCGACAATGTTATAACACATTGGTATTATGGTTAGAGCGAAGCCTAAAGGTTCAACGCAGGGTCGGTGGAAGAACTCAATCACCAAATGAACAACTATTTTTGGAGACACTAAGACAAGCAAAGGTAAACGAGCATGGATTTTTTAGTAAGGCAGTAGCGAAGGAAACATTATCAAAATCAATGAATGTAAGAACTGCGGAAAGGTTATTTAAGAAATACGAAGACGAGGGTTTGTTTGAAATAGATAAAGTAGGGCGTTCCTATTATTTGAAATTGAAGGAGGAAAAGAGATGAAATACGAAAATACATATGTTGTGTTTGATGTGACTAAAGGGCCAAAAGTAATAATTGAAACATTAGATACTTACGGTGATGAAGGTTGGGAATGTTGTTCTATGCTAAGTATAGCAGGAACTAACATTGTCGCTTTCTTGAAAAGAAGAATTGGCGCAGATGAACCAACAGTAGATGAAGAAAGCGAGAAGTTAAGTAAACTTTGGGCTAGTGATTAAGCATGTCAGTTCTAGCATTAGACATTGAAACAAAAAATATGTCGCACGAAATAGGCGGTTTTGGTAATACCCATATGTTTCAAGTATCTACTGTAGCAACATGGAATGGAGAAACAGGAACAGTTTATGTTGATGAACCCGTAGAATCATTCGCTAAGTCCGGCCACATAGTTAAAAACTTAGGAGAACTGAAATACGACTTAGATGAACATTTATCAAAGGGAGGAAAGATTCTAGGACATAATATTGCAGTATTTGATTTACCGATACTTAGAGATTCTATGGATATATATTGTATTCATAAATACCTAAGTGGTGAACAGTATATTGACACTAGCAAGATATTATTGAAAGAGCATGGAGAGAGGTTTCAACTAAAGAACCTTGTAAAATGCACGATGAATGATGCTAAACTTATGGATAGTGCCGATGCACCTAAGTTATGGAAGATGGGCCAATATGATGAGGTAGTTGAATATTGTATGAAAGACACACAATTAGTTTATGACTTATGGAAATATGGACAGGAACATGGGATTGTTAAAGCATTCTCAATAGAGAAAGAGGAATTTGTAAATTTGGAGGTTGATTGGTAATGTCTACGGCAGAATGGATTGGCTTATTCATCTTTATGATTATCTTGACGCTATTGTTTTTTGCCGCCTTTGGTGGAACAAACATTACAGAACAAAGCGTTGATGATTATATCAAAAGATTAATGGGTCAAACGGAAGAAAAGAAATGAGTTTAAAACAGAAGTGTGCTTATTGTGGAGATAAGACATTAGCAAAGAGAATCTTAGGATTCTATGTTGGCTCTAGCGAGCAAGTAAAACTTTGGGAATGTCGGTCTTGTAAGGGTATATGGTCGCAAGACACTAAAATTTAGAGGGAGAGTAGTTTAGGCTACTCTCCTTCTATTTTTTTTTGGATTTTTTTTTCCGATTTTTTAACGGCAAAAAATTTTCTAAAAAACCTACGAAATTTCTGAAGTAGGCGAAAGTTATTCCTCCTTTGAATTTAAAATAATAAAACCCAATGGTTTATCTTTATCATATAAGAACCAAATAGTTGAAAATCCAAATATAAATCCAAAAAATAAATATAAAAGCAACTCAATCAATATCAAACCAAAACCCTATCTTATCGCAATAACTTTCATATTTATATCTCATAGCCGTTTTATAGCCGTCGTATGATAATGGGTTATCTACTAACCAAGAATCAAACCAACCTATATCCCAATGAGAGTTAGCAGGTATATTCCAAGTTTCTATATCTTCTTTAATTAAAGTAAATCTACTATCTTTTGCACAATAAGGCCAAACCATATCTATTACTTCTTGTGAGTTTTCTATAATAGTAATAGAATTAAAAGTGTGATTATCAATTAATTCTTTATTTAGAAAACCTATTCCTAAACCCGCCACAAGTATATCTCCTGTAGCGTTATCCCAAAGCCATTTATGAGTATGATATTCTGTTGCTGAATCTTTCATAATAGAACCTACACTTTTCTTAATTAGCGAAAGTTCTCCATTATCCATTTCTAATTTCCAATTAGTTGTTTCACCTTCCGGTATATTTATCCCTAGCATTTAATCACCTAAGTTAGTAAAATTCTATGCTCTACAAATGTTCTTTCTTGGTTTCCGCCAACACTACAAATAACTCTATACACCGTTGAAAAATATTCTCCGGCTTGTGCGCTCGCTACACCACCACTTCTAGGAGCAAAGTTTCTCAATTGTATAACGCTCATAGTCCCCGTATTAGTCCCAATATTTCCACTAGATGTTTTAGTTCCGTTAGCACCAATACTACCTGCTACAGTAGTAGGAGCCAAAGGAACAATCACATTTGCGGCATTGTTAAAACTCGTTGAGTCTTGAAGGGGGAATAGGTCGCCAGTAAAAGATGTTGGGAAAAACGAATTAGGGTCGCCACTCCAAAATGCGCCAAAACCAGTCATAGTAGTATTGCAGGATATTATATCATAACTACTAATAGTAAAAGAGCCATTAGGGGATTCTAAATACCAACCGATTAAAAACTGTGCAAAGTCTAAGTGTGTTGCACCCAAAGCACCGTTATAACCACTATTAAAAATACTATTAAAAGCAATAGCAGTCATTGTATTTGTTAATTGTATAGTATGAAATCCGCCATTTAGAGAAGGGTTTGTTATATCAACAATAGTCATAGTTGATGGCGCACCCGCTTTACCACTAAAAGGCGTTAGGTTTTGTGGCCCAAGACCGTTCATAAAGAACTCCATCATATTAGAACCAAAAACCTCCGTAGTGACACCAACATTCCCACCATTAGAAAGAGCAAGATATATTGAATTAGGTGGGGTTAATCCCGAAGGGGGAGAACTACCACCACCTGCATTAGCCTCATCTTCGGCACAACAACCGGCTATTGCTACATAAATAGTAATCACACACCTAAAGCAATCCAATTATTACTACCAATAGAAATACAAGTCACCGCATTATAAGTTGCTACTGTTATAGCCGCACCATTACTACCACCGTTAATATTAGTAGAAACGCTCGGACTTACTGTAATATTACCATTTGTTGTGTTTAAAATAAGATATTGTTCTCCAATACTAGAAGTAGCGGGCAAGGTGACATTTCCCGCACATATCAAAGCAAAGCCCGCATGAGTATTTTCCGTCAAAGTAGTTCCTCCACTTACAGAAACAGTAGATAATCTAGCGGCTCTAAAACTGTTTCCGTGTAATATGTTTACACTTCCTCCAATATTTCCTCCACTTGCCGGATAAGCCCCAATATCTGCTAATGTTTCAGCCGCAGTCCTACCTTCTATTTGTGTTCCATCTACTCTTAAGAAATCATTATCGGCTAAGTTAGCATTAGCCCTTAATATGTTATTACTACCAATACCAAAAGCCGCACCACTTAATAATGCTAATTCGGTATTAGTCACAGGAGAAACGGCTAATTCACTACTTGCGTTAGATATTAATGCTCTATTAGCAGTTAATAGAGTAGTTATAGTTCCATCACCTGCAACTCTTAATCTCATTGTTCCGTTTTGGTCGCCTATTTGAAAATATTGACTAGAAGTATTACCGTCTAATCTTATATGTAGTCTGTTTGCATGAGATTCTATTATAGTCTCTCCGGTATTAGAACCACTACCAGTAATACTAAGAGTTTGTGAATAATTATCGGAGTTAGCAAATCCAATAGAAAGACTATTAGCCGCTTTATTTGTTGTTAAAAACTGAACTTGCATACTCCCAAATCCACCGCTTGTAAATGTTAATACGGCAATAGGCACATCTCCTAATGTCATTGGAGGTATTTTATTAGCAACATTTGTGCTGTTTTTCCTTACTTGTAGAGTATGGTTTGAAGATTGAACAACTAATAAAAATCTAGCATTTTCTACCGGATTATCGCTTCCATATTTAAAAACAGTATCGTCAAAGGTAGCCGCAGAAGTGGTCTTATATTCATTATCTAAAAACACCCCACCTGTAGCAACACTAACCATCGGATTACTATTTGCTTGGGTTATGTTAAAACTACCGGAGGCATGCCTTATTGCATAGTTTCCTCTAATACCTGCACTTAGGGCTTTTATTAGACCCGTATGTGGGAAATCTACTGCATCTTCTATTTGTGTATAACTGTTATTGTTTGTATCATTCTTGCTATAAAAAAACGGATTAGTTTCTGTCACCATATTATTCAACCTCTAAAAATATAAAAATTTCTACCGTTGTAGTAGAAGAAAACGGGCCAATTCCAGTGAAGTTTTGTCTTAGTAGCATGTTATTTGAAGAGTCAAAAACACCAACTTCTCTAATTACTTTGCCCGATATAGAAGAACCCGCTACTGTAATTTTTACTTGAACTACATTTTCATCGGATTTAGTAGCAACTACTGTAGTTGTAGCACCGCTTATGGGTATATCTAAATCTGTTTGGCTAGGAAAAGTGCTATTTCCACCTAGCCCAACTTTAGCAGTTCCACTACTATTTACTAAACTAACCACTTGAGTAGCCAATAAATCTTGCATTTTATTTGCTATCAAAAGTCTTCCTCCAAAATTTCAGTAATCTCGGTAGCACCTAGACCTAGTGCATTGGCGTTAGTATTTAGTGTTGTTGTATTTGTATTTAGTGTAAATACACCGCCTGTCAGTCCAACGGTTCTAACCAAGATTCTAATAGGTTTTATCTTGATAAATTTCCTAAAATTAAATTGCGTTGCTGAACCATCTATGATATTTTCATTAACTCTATTGTTGGTGCTTCTATTTGCTATCGCTAATTCAGCAAATCTATCTTCAAGACCTTTAATGTAATTTCCTAGTTCTAAATCAATAGTTCCTGTTAAAGATTGTTGCATTTGTAAAACAATGAAATCTTGTCTAGGTATGTTTTCTTCCGGTATTTCAACCGTAACCACATCTCCGGTTTTTAATTGTGATAAACCGTTGTGATTAACCGAGAGTCGTAAATTAAAATTTCTTCCGTTATGTAATCTTAATAATTCATTGGCTCTTTTATCCACTTCTTCTTGACTAGTCAATTCATCTTCAAACACTCTCATAGATTTCTTTCCTACTTTATCTATGCTTGAAACATCTTGTCTAAACGCTTTATGAAATCTACCTAAAACTGTTATGTCATTGAACAAATCAAATTGGCTTTTTGTCTTAGAGTAAGAAAATATATTGTTATCTTCGGATTTAGTCGTTAAGGCTAATTTAGAATCCGTCATATTATCATCGGATTTAATTGAGAAAGAATCTCCATTTTCTAACAATCTTTGTCCCTTTTTATTCATCAAAAATTCAATTGCAGTAAATAGTTCTGTTCCTGTAAAATTAGGAGAAACAATATGTGGATAAGTTTCTGTGCTAGATAAAGTAAATTCAGCACCATTACTTTCCATTAAATCGTTAATTAAAACATCAGTATCATATCCTATATCTACAGAAGTTCCTATTATCGCTCTCTTAGGATTAAAAGGCAATTGCTCCGGTATAGTTAATGAAATGGTTTCCGAACAAGAAACAACACCTAGTAGTTCTTCTTGATTTTCTATATTAATATAATATTCTACATCATTTTTCTTTTCAAAACCTACCGATGTGAAGTTTTTATTATCTCCATCGCTAAATAGCATTTTGGTTTGTCCTTCTTTTAGAATATTATCGGACATATTACTTAAGTTTCTAACAACTAAATTACCATCATTAGACTGATTATCGGGGTCTACTATGACATACATAGATAAAATGCCTTCATTATTGCTTTCATGTATTTGAGTTCCTTCGCTATCTTTAATATTATAGTGTCCTATTTTATCATAGTATTCGTCAGTATTTGGTTTTCTAGTATATCTTGAAGATAATTGATTTATTGATATTCTATTAGGACTACCACTTGTAAAGCAAGTGTGATTAGGTTGCATAATTCTATAATATCTAAATCTTTGAATGTGATTCATTCTAGCAACGCAAGAAGCAGCGTCCGATGCAAGAATAGGAGTAGGCAAATCTCCACTAACTGTAATAATATGTTGTCTTGATTTACTCGTAGTATCTATTTCATGTGATAGAACATAGAGTATATGATTAGGATTTACACCATCTACGCTAAATCTTGTAGAATATCTATCTCTAAAAACCCCATGACTTCCCGACCTAAAACTATTATTACCGTTGTTAGGGGCAAAGTTTTGCATCACACTTCCTGTATCATTCCATACCAAACTACCTTCTTCCGATACTAAATAACAACCCGTTAAATCTACATTAGTTAGCCAACTAGGATTTAGAGAACCATACATTTTATGCCCTACACCAAATGCTTTCAAATCCGAATCGGTCAAACACAAGACATGAACCTTAGTTCCACAAGTAGCCCATTGAGTTCCCATTATATTCCTGCTAACAATAATATCTTTAGTTCCGCTTGCATCTGCATTCTTATCTATCTTGATAGAGTATTCAGCAGTTGAGGTTTGTTTGTTAGTATATTGCCTTATTCTCGTTCCGATTGGTGTTTTACTATTAGTTAGTTGAGAAATACCGCCATTCGTTTCATCACTAACTATGAAAACTTCGCACTTTTGGTCTATTAAGTCTTGAGAACCGTTGTTAAAATTATTCGCTTGTGCGCTTTCTAATCCATCTGCTTCTATGACAAAAGGTGCGGCTAGTGTTGCTTTAGCGAGGTCAGTTCCAGTAGAACTAAAAGTGACATTTTCTAATTCAAAACCTACATCTAATTTAATAATTGGCTTTAATCCGTAGGTTATACCGTCAGCATCATTATCATAATCATTAGCAAAAAATCCTGTTTCTTCTTTATTCATGGCCGCAAAACCACTATGCCTAAGAGTTGTTCCGTTGGTTAAAGATGTGGTTTTATTCATAGCAAAACCTACTCTTGTTTGTGGATTACTTACAGTTGTTCTCGTCATTTTAGAAGTTCCGCTTATTCTTGTTCCGGTCATTCCAATATCAGCCTTTGCTCCCTTTCCTCCTGCTATGCTAAATCGGCTCAAAAATACAGGTTTAAAATTCTGTAGTATTTGTCCTTGAGAATCTTGTAGGCTTTGAAGACCGCCACTAGAAGACCGCCTAACTGCGGCATGATTTGAAAATGAAATATCTTCACCAGTATTGAAATCTCTAGCAATTGTTGGAGTAGCCATATAATCCATAAATAATGGGAATGGTGCGCCCGTTGCATATACGCTTCTCTCCGAAGGATTAGGACTTCTACCGACTTGAAATATATTTGGGGTATAACCAAAGTTAATAGGAAGCCATACATTTATGTCTCTAGTAAAATTAAATATTCCATCGTTTGTTGGGCTTGGAGTTGCCCCATTACCCGCTTTAAATCCATTAAACAATATTGTTTGTCCTGTCATAAAACCATGTGCTGAATGAAAGGCCGTATCTGTTTGGTTAGAATCATCTCCACCATAACCTGCTGAATGGTTGTCCCTAAATCCTCCATACAGTTCTTCTGTCCCTCCTGCATCAAAAACTCCTCCTTGACCGTCATGGTGAACATAAGGATTAGTTGTTCCTGCTACTTCTGCTAACCCTCTCATTACTGCGCTTTTTAATAGGTGTATGCTAGAATCTAAAGTTATAAATTCATTATCTTTACCCATACCCGTTATTTGAGCATTACCTGTAAGATGGCTTGCGTCAGCAGTTTGTGTTTCTTCTTCTTTTATGAAAAATATAGGGTGGGTTCTTTGATTTGCAGGTAGACTACCTGCCCTATTGTTTACTGCATCTCTTGGATAATTTAATTGCTTTTCATCTAATGTAATAGTAGTCTTGTAGCCGGATTTTTCATCAGTATTGCCTCTTCTGTTAATATCTGCTATTGTTATATTAGAACCAACACTAGTAGATTGAATAGTTCCAATATACCTACCTTCCGAATCACATACTAAATCTCCTGCATTTACAAAGAAAGCAGGATTGCGGTTTAGAGATAACACGCTCATAACTTGACTTAAATTATCAGTAAGGAATATGGCGTTTCCGCTAGTAGGGTTTTGATTATTTAGCATTCTAAACATATGATAATGAGGGAATGTTGTTTTAGGAATCAATATTTCATCGCTAGGTGGATTTTCGGGGTCAAATTGATTAAAACAAAAATCATACACTACTTCTGTTAATCTCATTATTCCAAATCTCCTTATTGAAGATAAATCGGGAGAGTCAGTAGCAACAGAAGAAATAATACTTGTGTGATAGTCTTTGTCTAATCTATTAACTGTTTTTGTTTTTCCGATAACACTATCTTTAATTTCCGAATGAGGAGATTCTTTAGTTTCTTTCAAAAACATAATATTGTAATTGATAAGTTTTCTTTCGCTATTTTGATAAAACAGACTATCCTTTCTTGTAGAAGAGTAAGGCATTGTATCTGCATTTGAGAATAAAAACATTCTAGCAACTTTAGGGTCTATGTGTTGAAACCTATCTTTAATTAAAAACGGACTTGTTATTTTTCCATCTAATGTAGTCCCTGTATCATCTACTATTTGTTCTACCTCAATTGTTGGATTAGGAGGATATAAAACCATAGGAGGAGAACCGTCATGGTAGTTATTATATCCAACTCCCATGTCTAATGTTGAAGGTAATGCCGCAGTTGTCCCTGTTCCTGTTAGTGCGAGTATGAAATTGTTTCTTTTTTCAAGCGTAGTCATTTCAAAAAATCTATCTCCGGTAGCAGGAATAAAACCCCTACTTTCCGGCATTCTCTTATAATCAAACTCAAAACAAGAAGCGGCTATTAACCCACCCGAATTTCCTGTTCCTGATTTTGTCAATATAAATTCTGTATTGGGACTTTGAAACTCGGAACTAGAATATTTTACAAAAGTATTATCCGGTATATTATTAGCAATAATCATTTGACCTACTCTTGGTGAAGCAGTAGTTGATACTGAACCATCTCCACTATTGAGAGTTTGACTCGTAGCGGCTTCTATATACTCCGAGCCACTAAATGTTTCTATTTGATTTGTGCCGATATAACTTAAACCTGTTATATCTGTCCCAATAATATTATTTTCTAATATTCCATCTAAATAATAACCCCTATTAAATTTATAAGCACTAGTATAATATCTTATTCTACTAAGTTTTTCTGTATAGAATTGAACATTATCAACATCTACTATTTTTGGTATTATTTTATTATAGTTCCCTCTTTCTATGTTTAATAATCTGTATAAAGAAGTTCCAAATACTTCTTGTGAACTTTTATTAATTAAATCTTTATTATCAGTAGTTCCATCTAAATTAAAGTTCTTAACTAAACTACTAACACAATGCTGGTCGTGGTCTTGTAAAGCAGTTAAAGGATAATTCATTAAAAGAGTTTTATTGTAGGTGTTTTGTGTAGCAAGAGAAGGGTGAAGTAAACCTATCATTTTTGCAGTATGTAAGTGAGAACCATTTATGAGATTTAATTCGTGTGTTAGTTTTGAACTTTCTTTAGTTGCCCTTGTTGCTTTTGGTAAAACATTCACATCTTCTTTAGCATGGCCTTCTAGTTTGTCTATTTGTATGCCTTGAGCCAAAAAGAAATTTCTATTGCTTCTATTAGTCCCTGTAGCGTTTGCGCTCATTGTTATAGAATTAATACTGTTTATCTTCGTAATAGTTGTTCCCGCAGTTATTGAAGTTCCGCTTATTTTCATACCCACATATAATTTTTCTGTAGATTCTACAATTAATGTGTCGCTTCCCGAAACAGACTTAGACATTATAGTTTCAAAACCGACTTCTCTATCCAAGTATATTCTAGTGGAGCGAACCACAAAGTTATTCACATTTTGGTATCTCCAATTTTCAAACCTAGCGAAACTAACAGTTCCGGTTGGTGCTTGATTTAGGGTAATAGAGTCTTCAGTAATTGATGTGATAATTCTATTAACTCCCACATTAGTTCCTTGTAGGGTCATTCCTGTTGATAAGCCATCGGTTTGTGTCTTTGTTAAGCCTGTTAAAGTAGGTGTTCCTGCATTAAAGGGATATACGCCCTGCTTGACATGTTCTCCATTAACTTGAATGATATTGGCTAAAAATTTACCATTGATAAAAATAGGTTTACCGTGTAAATTTCTAGTTCCTCTAATATGTCTTGCTGATGAACAAGCCTTAATTATTCTTTTAGACTCAAAGAAATCATCATCGCCAAGTGTTTTAGTTCCATCAAATACTGCTTGAGAAGAAACTTCAATATGTCTTCTAGGCATTGTCATATCATAAGAAATATCACCTATGTTTTCGGAGGAATAAGTAGTATCATTTGTATTAGCATAATTAATATCTACTCTACCTAAAGATAGAGGAACATAAGGGGCAATAACAAGATTAGTTGCCCTTGACCCGTCGCTTTCAGCACTAACTATTTCAAAATCTATTAGGGTATTGATAACATCAAAATCGGTGCTTTCTAAAGTAGTTTGAAAGTGCGAATCGCTTTTCATTTTCTTAGCATTATCTATGTTATATCCTAGAGCGTTATTGTTGGTATTGTGGCTAGTTCCTATCAAACTACTTCCTTCCACACCCGTAGAACTAATTTGATTGCCCGATTTAAAAACAAGTCCCTTATTAGAAGCACCGTCAAGGCTCGTTAAAGAATCAATATAGGTATTAGAAGCCAAAGCCTTGTTAAATACATAATTTTTGTTTGCTTCCTTGAATCCTGTTAAAGCCGTAGAACCTTGTCCGACATGCGCTCTTGAAAAATCCACTAATGTAAAACTAGTTCCTGTTGCTCCTGTGGCGATTTCCCCAACATAGGCAGTCATACCACTTTTGTATCTAACATGTATTCTATCACCTGCGGCTAGAGTAATAGAACCCGAAGTTGTAATTGTATTAGTATTGAAATAACAGTTTATGTTTACACCTAATCCTGTAAGTTTGTTATATGGACTGTTAGAAGAATAAATCATATCTTCCGAGAATAAAGCATCTTTTGTTATTAATGGAGAAATAAGTTTTCTAACATTACTTCTGCCTATTATTTTTGTTTGAGTTAAACCGTTTTCTTTAAACTCTTCAATTTTTTCTATTACCCCATCAATCTTTTCTAAACAAATAGCATATTGACCTTCCATATAATCTATTTGAGTCACTCCATTATGATACAAAGTCATAGGTTGAGTAGAAGTATAATAGCCGCTATCAAATAAATCTAAAGTAATTAAATTCTTTTCAGCATCTACTGATGTAGCGGTTGCATAACTGTAAGAAAAGTCGGAAGAAAACATCTTAACAAATATATCTCCTTCTCTTGCGGATATTGTTTTAAAGTCTGTTAAGAGGGTTTTATCTATTTTACTAAATGCCCTTCTTTCTAATATTGCTCCTGCTTCTAAAGCATAACTACTTGAAGCAAATACTGATTCTGTTTCTAATCTGTTTTCATTCAAAAAGGTAATCGTTTGTGTTTTTGTAGAATTATTAAAAGTTCCAAAACTATTTACAATAAAAATTCTACTCCCAACCCTAACTTCTTCACCTGCATTCAAGAAACTACCTAAGTCAAATTCTGTATTAATTGTATAGGTTTGTCCCGAAGCACTTGTGGCTACGCTTGCGTTAAAGGATTTAAATTCGTTAAAATCTCCTTTGAAAACTTCATGTCTTACTCTAAGTTTATCACCCTCTTTTAATTTAAGAGGAAGTATTCTATATGGGTCGGCTATTGTTATTTCCGATATAGTTCCCTTTTTACCAAAAGACTCCGATAATCTACAATCAAGAACATTATATGTCAAGTTTGATTTATCTTTTGAATCAGCATAATGAACATATCTAGTTGGCCCTGTTAGTAGAACATTGTTTGTTCCGCTTCCTACCGATGAACTTATCATGCTATCGTCAGCATCTCTCCTTGAGTTTACGGCATAGTCTTCTAAAACAGTAGAAGTATGCACAGGTTGGTTATTAAAAACAGTAGAAGCACCGAAGTTGCTAAACACAAAAGCACCCTCGTTGTAGTCATTAGATGTATATACCCGTTCTACTTCGTTATCTAGTGAAACCAATTTATCTACTATTTTTGCTTTAAGTGAATATTTACTACTGTCTATTATATCTCTACCAAAGTCTTGAATGGTAGTGAATTTACTAACATGAGTCAAAGTTGCAGTAGCATTTGATGTAAAATTTTCTTCTACCGCTTTTATGCTATATAGTTGTCCAAAATCCAAGCCGTCTTTTTCGGAAGAATGGTCTTCAAAAAAATAAAATAAAGGCTTTGCACAATGAAAATCATGTGTTGGGTTTTTAATCCCTGCTCCAATGCAAACAGGGTGATTGCTAGTTGGTATAGGTAAACTATACAAAGTAAATTTAGTTCCTTCTAGTATTTGTTCGCCTAAAGGATTTTCAATCTCAAATGAATCCCCTTCAACATCATCAGTAAGTTTTTCTTTTACTCTAGTAAAATGGTGTGAATTGAAATCATCGGAATGTATCATAATGAATAAATAATGAGTATCTAAATTGACCGTATTTATTCTAATGCCTGTTTCTGTAGAATCTTCATAAGACTTTATTTTGAATCCTTCTGTTGTCTGTAAATTTTCATATTCCATTCCCAAAATAACCGTTTGACTACTAGCAGTTGATATTGGTTCTTTGTCCACTACAAAAGAAGTATCGCTAAGTATTCTTTCTATTCTTGTATTTTCCGGTAAATTGACATTGTATATGGCTTCTCCTACGGATAAGTTGCTAGTGTTTCCACTTGATAGTGTAATTAATCTATCATCATTTGTAATTGAACAATTAGCCAAAGTGCTTCTTCCTAGCGGAGTTAATACTAAAGTTCCTGCATCATCGGGAGTAATCGCAACAAAGTTTCTTTTATTTTGTGATAAGACATTTGTAGCATATAACATTGGATTATTTGTCATTTGGCTTGCAGTTCTTGTGAAAGTAATAGTTTGAGTAGCGGGACTAAAACTGTTAGGTAGTGTAGTTGTTGCGCCATTTGTTTCTAAAAATATTTGTGATGGTGGATTAAGGCTAGTGTGAGTAACATAAGTTCCTGCCGGAATAACATCTCCTTCTACTATTTGACCTAATCTAATTTTATCGGAATCAGCACTTTGGGGAACATCTAATCTATTAGAACTTCCTCTAGTGCATTGTAATGTAAAGGAAGAATTTTTCTTTGCTATTACTCTCACAAATCTCCCTCCTCAAATTTAAAATACATTAAAGTGCTATCCGAATTAGGCATTAAAGTATTGGTTAAAAACTTCTTTCTAATATCGGAAGTCATACAAATTTCATGAAGTTCACCCATAAACTGTTTATTGAGTCCCGCACTATCAGCACCAGTTCCTTGATTATTAGAAGCACCGATAAACAAATCTTCGGAAGCCATTGAGAAAACCGCACTACCGGAAGAAAACTCTTGTTCTTTGATTAATATACCATTCAAGAATATTCTACCTACGCTATTTTTTCTTTGTGTAAAACTAAAAGCGATATGAAATTGATTGTTGATATAAGCAGGTTCTTTGAATGCGGGAATAAATATCTTTACTCCCGAAGATAAAGTGCTTGATGGTGCATTATCTAAAACAAAACTAACGCCTGTATTTATACCATTAGATGCGATAGTGCCTAAAGAAGTAAAATTAAATCCATCTCTTGTAAATACCTCTTGAAATTGATGAAACTTTGTAGTGCTATCAACATTAATTGTAGTTCCACTACTATTAGCATCAGTAGTTCCGGCATGTATATATTTTATTCTACCGTTTTCATCAAAGCCTTCTAATGTGGGAAAAGAAGTTGAACCATTACGCCAACCTACTCCTTCTGTTGCAGTTATAACGGCATTGTCAGTTATCATAGTATAATCAACGCCTCCTAATTTAACTCCAACTTTTATTTTATATTCAGCAGGTTGATTTTCATTGTGAGTTGTAGAATTAACTAATGAAATGTAATAATTAGTGCTAGAGAAAATTCTCATTTCATGTGTAAACCTAGTTATGGTGTTTGCTTTTGCTAGAGGCAAGTATAGTTCGCTTTGGTTTTGTCCTCCTGCTCCTGCATTTTGTGAATAAAGAACACTAGGCATTACTTTCTTTGTTTGTCTAGGATTATATCTTGATTGAGCCGACAACTGCCCTACTCCGTTTATGTCATAAGGAGTAATAATAGATTCAAAAGTAAATGAACCAGTATGCTCCCATATACCATAATTCAAATCCGGCACATTATCGCTATAGTCTATTTTTACATGAGCATTACACATAACAGGAAACACTAAGCCTTTCTGTTTTCCTAGTAGAATGTCATACATACTATCACCTATGGAGCAATCAAAGCAGTTTGGAACTCTAAAGAGAAACTTAATTCAAAGGTTTCTGCGCTAATATCACAACTAAAACTTCTAATGAAGCCTGTTAATCCTGTGTCTGTTTCAGCATCGGGGAAAGAAGATATTTTAGCAGGAACTCCTAAATTATCCAAAGCGTTATTGCTTCCCCTTGAAGCAAAATTAAACGGAACTAAAGTTCCCTCGTCCCTATCATCTCCCTCTACAATAGTAGATGAACTTTTTTTACCAATTCTTTGATTGTAATTAGAATCAACAAAAGAAGGTATCAAAACAACTAATTCATTGAATGCTTGATTCTTAGCAAATCCTGTTGAATCAACACCGGAAGCAATCATTTGTGCAATCTCATGTGCAGTAAATACACTAGTGTTAATATCTCCACCATCAGTATGAGTTTTCTTAACTACTTGGTCTAATATTACTCCTTGAAGTGATATTGTTTTTTGAGCCATTCCTAAATCTAATGCCGCAGTTATTGACTCACCAGTAGCAACACCGGACAAAGGAACTTCAAAAGCAGGTATGGTTTTACTAACACTTATGCTAACTTGTGTCGTTAATAACTCAATGACATTTATGTTTAGTCCATCACTTGAAGAATGTCTTTGCAGTTTAAGATATACGCTTCCCATTTATCATCACCTAAATAATCCGCTTGAGGATATTCGCCTCGTTATCTTATTGCCTATTTCTTTACCTAATTGTTCAGCCAACTTAGGAACATTAGAAAGACCGCCATGAACTGTTATATTGAATGTATTATTTATCGTATGACCCGCCATTTTCTTGCTTGCGTCATTGGTGTGAACTCTTGAACCTGCGGGTAATTTAACTAATTCCGGCCCTCTTTCTCCAACAAGAGTTGTTTCTCCACTACCTACTATACCTCCGGTGGCTCTAGGTATTATCTTGTCTTTTACAAAACTTTTAACTTTACCTCCGAGTTTTTTAGCACCTTCAAAAACTCTACCTATTTTAAAGTCCTTAACGATTTTATACAAGAGAGCAGTTATTCCTGCTATAAGAAGAACTCCTATTAATACAGGAAGTGCATAGATAGCGGCTATTTCCATAAGTTTTATTGCTAGATATTTAATAAAATATGCGGCAAGCAATAAAACACCGGCTTTCATGATAATTTCAAACACTTTATTTCGTAAGTCTTTATCATCTTTTAATTTCTCTATGAAATCTATTATGCTATAAAATGCCCCTACTGCTAATGCGAATAGTGTTTTTAATATTGCCGCAACTGCTAATATTCCTATGGCTATTATATTTTTAACTATCTTTTCTCCATGTTCTATGAACTTATATACATCTCCACTGACAACGGCCATTATTAATCCTATAATATTTTTAGCCGTATCAAGAACTAACATTCCTATTCTCTTAAGGTCTTCAAAGACACCAAATTCTTGTAAAAATCCAAAGGCTTCGTAGGCTATTTTAGCAAAGGCTAAGAAAGCGACAATACCTAACATAATCATAATCATTACCTTAAAGGCATAATTTAGAACTGGTCTAGCCATTTTTCCAACGCCTAGCATGAACTTTTGGTATTTTACAGTAAAATTAAACATTTGTTGTCTTTTCTTTTGTAGAAAGAATAGTGCTTTTCCTCCAAAAGATTTTTCATCTTTCTTTCTTTCTGCTAACATTTCTATAAATTCTTTTTGTTCTGTTCCTTTTTCCTTACTAAAGAAACTTCCGAACTGTTCTCTTGCCGCTTTTACTCCTTCTTTTCTTTTCTTTGCTTCTTTCGGGTCGCTCATATCTCTTATCTTTAGATTTTCAGCGAGTTTAGCGGCCTTTTGTGCATCTTCAAAAGTCTCTTGCATTTGGTCTGCTTTTGCTATTAGTTCTTCCATTCCTTCTGCATATGCTTCTAAGTCGCTTTTTCCTAATAATAAGGCTTTATTGAAAGCAACTGTATTTTGTATTGCTTCCCTTCGTTCTGTATTAGCCTCGTTCATTAGTTCTTCTATTCTTTTCTCAATCAATAAATTATTAGATATAGAATCGCCATATTGTTCTTGATAGTCTAAATGGTGTTTTAGTAATTTAAGTTGTTCCTGTATAATTTTTACTTGTGTTTTTCCTGCATTAGCCCCTTCTTCTTCTACTTTAGTTAGCATTCGCTGACTCTTAACTAAATTTATTACTTGTTCATCAGCCGCTTTTTGGGCTTCCGTATTTTTTCTTGAAGCCTCCTCCATTAATGCTAAAGAATCAACAAACGCCCTAACTTTATTTTGTAATCTCCATAGTGGACTACCGGAAACAAGCCTAGCAAAAATAGTCCATTTTTTACCTGCGCCCGATACACTATCGGACATTACGATAAGACGCTTAGTAAGACCCCTAAACTCTAGTCCCGCTTTATAGGAAACAGAATTTAAATCATTTAGATTGCCTACAAGTTTGACAACTTCATCATCGGCCATACTAAATCCCTGCTTGTCGTTTTACCTTGTCTAATTCTTCCTGTTTAATCTTTTCCATACTTCCGTGAACCATTAACAAGTCCATAACAAGACTTGTCGGCATTTTGTATATTTCTAAAGGACTTATAGATAAAGCACTAGCCAATGTATAAGTCAAAATTAAGAATACTGTTTTGGGGTCGCTAGGCTTTCCCCTAATAGTATTCTCAATTATTCCTTTTTTTCGTCGTCCTCCTGCAAAACAGTCATAGGATTAGGTAGTATTTCTTTTAATTGATTACCGACATAAGGACTTAACCTTAACATGTCAATAGTGGAGAGGGAGGGTTCTGTTTTTGATATGAAATTTTCAACCATATAACGATACATGGCGTTAATATCAATATCTACATCTTGGGTTTTAGCATCTAATTTCATCATGCTATTCATGGCCTTTTCAGCCTCTAACCATGTGGGTTCTTTTACCCACACTTTTAGATATTCTTCTTGGTCGGGTGCTACTTTAACATAATGTAGCGTAGGCTCTTGTAGTGCAAATAGCACATTCTTATCTTTAATCACTTTCTTTTCAGTCATATTATCCACCTTCAAAACCAACAAACAAACAAACGGTGTTGGTGGAATTTATAATTACTTGGCTATTGGAGTTTCTTTTTTCTCCTCCTTAGCCTTCTTAGCGGCTTTTGGTTTAGCCTTTTTCTTAGATTTTTCTTGAAGTAAATCTCTATATGAATATCCTTGACCCATTCAATCACCCCATCAAACCTGCATGAGTAATAATTGTGCAACCATTAGTCTTTAATCCTCTAGGCATTATAGTGGCCTCTACTGTTATTGGCCCTTTATCGTCGGGTATAGTAAAGTTAGCCGCACTAGTAAAAGCATTCTCAAAAACTAATTTTATTTGTTCTCCGTTGCTCTTATCAAACTGCAAAGTAATATCGTTTGTTGTATCTTCTGCTTGATTTAACAATTCTCTAAACAATCTATCGTCAGTGACTAACGCAGTAAAAGTTAGTTCGTATGTTCTTTGTGCAGGTATTCCTTGTTTAACCGATTTACTGCCTACTCCAACAAATCTTTTATCTTGTATGTTATTGTTGATAGTTAAAGTAAAGTTAGTTATTTTCAAGAAAGTATGTCCAAAGGCACTAAAAATACCATCACTGAAAAAGAATGGTTCTAGGTGTCCTGCTTGAGCATTCTTTCTATTGCTGAAATTTTCTACATCGGCAACATTGTTTCTAGCATACATTTCTTCATCAATGTCTAAAGCATTTACCGCACTACTGTTTAAGTCCATAGTCATTTTAACTTCTTCATTTTCATTAGCGGTTATTGTTAGAGTATTGACTCTATTTCCTCTAGCAATACGGACAAAGTTATGACTTTCTGTTGCGGCTGAATCTATATCAGTTAGTAAGTTTGTATCAGTTTTTGAAATAGATTGTTCTAAAGCAAATGAAGGAAGTTTTGAAGTGTCTTGTTCATTAATCGTATAAGTGATAAAGTTAGTAGCAAAATTACCTGCTGACAAAGAAGCCAAAGCCACTAATTGTCCTACTGTTGTGTCTGTCGGCATTAGTGGAGGAGTAATACTATTTCCTATTGTTCTATAAAATATAGGGCCATCTTCAATGTGTGAAGTATCATCGTGTAAGAAAGTATTAGCATCTGCACTATTTACAGTATATGGAGCAGAAAAACTACCTGCGGTAGCGGCTGACCTAATTCCGGCAGGAATAGTTGTAGCGGTGCATCTCCCAAGAGCATAATATAGCCAATGGCCCTGATTAGCAATCAAAGCAATATTTCCACCACTAGCAGTTTCTATTCCTTTATACTGATGAGTAAAGTTTCTTGTTCCACCTAAATTTAAATTCAATTGTTTCATTTCTACTTCTAAGTTTGGGAATGTTGCTGATTCTACTAAACCAATAAAATTATCAGCGTTTAATGTAGATTTACTATTTTGTGCAGGAGCAGGACATGGTGCGCCATAGCCTCTAATAACATAGTAGTCATTAGTGGCGGTTGATTTTGCAGTAGGGGTAAAAGTTATTGTAGCCGAAGAAGCAGAACTACCCGAATTACCAGTAATAGTATGTGTTGATTTTAATACATTATTATTATCAAATCTATCAATGGTGCAACCAACATATAAGTCTTTTATTAAACGGAAATGTGCTTGGTCGCCATGAAAAGTAATTGTTGATTCATCACCGCTAACTGCTGTTTTTTTAATATAATAATCTACTTCGGGAACAAAACTTAGTGTCGCTCCACTTCCTACAAATATTTCTTCATTTACTACCATGCTTTCATCTCCCCTCTCCTTACAAACTTACTAGGGAATACTTAATGCGAATCGTTTTGCCTCTACCGTTAATTTATATCCGAATAACCTCTTTGCTCTATCGTTGCTTTCACTTCTTGAACCTACAAATATTTGATTGAATTTAGAACCATCACTTGCAGTATGTCCCTTACGACCTCGCTCAAGCGTATGACGGGCTATCAAGTATAAAGCCTTTAGCCTGTCTTTACCAAAACTAGCATCTGTTCCTGCTCTTTCGTCATGTATGGTTCTTATGTGCATAGTAAATGAATAAGTTTCATGCCTTACATCAAAATGAATAGTTGGATATTCTAAATTTTGTGAATCCTCAAAAAATATAATTACATCTTTGGCGGTTAAATCATATCTAACTCCTCTATTCTTATCCAATGTTCTAACATCAACAAAGTTAGGAGTTCCTGCATGGTCGGCAGTTATCTTTCCTTCGCTAATTAAAGTGGTGACAGAAGAACTCCATTTACTTGAAACTAAATCAATGAGTAAACTAACCTCGTCCATTTTATCGCCTCAATGCCTTTTTAAAATCATCACTTATTTTTTGAGATATTGCCCTGCTAAAGTTTTCTTGTGCATTTTTAATCATTTCATCTTTACTAAAACTAATATCAATACCTAATATTTCGGAAAGTTCTTGCATGGCTTTTTGTCTTTCCATTTCTATTTCTAAAAATTTCTTGAACATCTGTATTTCTTGCATACAAATCACTCAATTAAATAAACTAAATCACCCTTTCCTTTCAGTATGTCCATAGCCTCTTTTGTTAGAATGTCATACTTTTCTTTAGTTGAAATATTACCGCCAGTTTCAGCAATCATTATTGTTTGGTCGTCATGTCGCAACAATTCAGCCGCAACTAACATTGTGGTTGCTTTATGTATAGCCGAAGGAACTCTTGAAGAACCCGCAACATAAGTAATTATAATTGAGTTTTGAGTATGATAAGGATAGTCCCTTAAGAAAAATATTCTCCCATCATCTTTAATGCTCCAAAAACTACCTAATCTTTTCATGTCTTGCATGTCTGTAAATGCTTCCGAAGATGATTGAGAGTTTTGTCCTGCTTTATCTGCTAGTGTTATAGTGCAACCCGAACCATCTTCTCCTGCTAACAAACTTGAAATGTTAATTTTATATCCATTATCGGGGTCAATAGAAGCATAAAAGAAATCACTTACACTTAAATTGTTAGGAGAAGAAGACCTCTCTTTCTCTCTATTTGCCCCTGTAAATTGAGCAGTATTCGCAGGAAACTCCTCATTAATTAAATGACAAATATCCCTTGCCGTTGTTTTTGCTCCAAATCTACTATCAAATGTATTATGCGCTGACATAGCACCTTCTCCATGATGAAACAAAGTGAATGTATCTCCATTATTAGGAAGTTGTAAAGTTATACTCCTAAGTTTATGAAAGTCGTCGGGGTGTAATGTTATGCTTGCTTGAGCCGAAGCCAATTCTTGATAACTATTTCCCTGCCAGACTTTCAAAGATATTACTTTCTTTAGTTTCATTGTGGCTAATTGTATGAAGCCAACATAGCCACCATAATATGCTTGCATTGGGTGTCTAACAAATTCAAAATCATGAAACTCATCTTTGTGAATAATTGGCCTATATGACCTCTTTACTTTATCATCAACTATGCCTTCTATATTTTTTATAATCTTACCAACTTGGGCTTGACTAGGATATGTTGAAGATGTAAACGCAGGGACTTGTAGCATGTCCGATACTGCATCTTTATCTGTATAATATCCTTTACCTACTGAATAATCTACATCAATAGAGGTATAGTCGCTTGGTGATGATGCTATCGCCATATTATTCACTTCCTGTGTTTCTTAATAAATTTAGTCCTCTCTTAAGATTGTTAATTAAGCCACTTGCTTTTTGTATTTCTTTATAGTCGGTTTTATTTTCTCTACTTACTCTAGCAACACTACTAGCAAAACTTCTTTCAAAGACAATTTTCTTTTTAATCATTTCCGATTTTCCTTCATCTTTATTAGACCTAATACTGTAGCCCTTACTCTTGCCTTTTTCCTGTTTATTTTTTATTGTAAGTTGTATAAAATATACTGCATTCAAATCTGTTAGTTGGCTTTTGAAAAAATCAAATACTTCTTTTTTACTGTCAAACATTTTACTTGCTTTCTTTTGTAATGCCCTACTTGGTTTAACTTCATACCCTATTGTTTTCTCTTCTAATTCTTTAATTTCGGCTTTAGCATATTGGGTTTTTTCTTTTTGAATCTTATTTATTTGTTCTTTAAGAGTAGAAACTGTAATATTTTTTCCATCTGCGTCTTTTTCAACTCTAAGTATATCTACCTTGTAGTCATTTTTATCTGTATCTCTTGAAACAAAACTACGCTTTTTTCTACCTATCATTGTTATTAATTTTAAAACATTTTTGTGTTCTTCATAAACTTTAGAACCTGCGGGTTCGTCGGGAAATACCGCCAAGAATAATTCTCCTAGTGCTTCCGGTATTCCTTGTAGTTTACCATCTAATGTAATTGTATAGTCAGCGTCTAGTTTTTTATTGCCCCTAGAGTAAAGGTTGTATATTTCTTGTAGTGATTTTGCTTCTTCATCTTCGCCTTCTAACATAGGTTCAACTTCACGCATTAACACATCTCTATATCTATCAATAATCTTTTTTAATTTTAAAAACGGTTTCTGTAATTCTTGATATTGTTTAACCTTATCTTCATTTTTCTGTTCCCATTCATAGCCAAACTTAATCATAAGTGCATCACTTACTGATTTTAATTCTTCGCCTGTAGCATCTTTTTCTCCACCAAAGGCTTCATCTTTACCAAAAAGAACTTTTTGAAATCTATATGCTGAATCTCCGTAAATATCTTTGGTGTCCTCAAGGCTAAGTCTTCCTCCATCATCACCGAGAAGAGACTCTTTTTTCTTTTTACTAATTAATCCTATATCCTTAAATCCTAATTGTTTAAGTTTTTTGAGTTTAATATTTTCTTTGTTTTTACCAAAGTCGTCTATACCGTCTATAGTATATTTTCTTACTAAATCTTCTTTTATTCTTTTATCTTCAACTTCCATTATTTTTGTAAAGTAGGCTTCTGCTTCATCTTCGGAAAGCCCTCTATCTTTTTCAAGTTCAGCACTTTTCATTTTTTCTGTATCTTCATATATTCTAGCAAGAACTTTATCGGACAAATCATTAATCTCTTCTTTTATGACTTCTTTACCTTTCTCGCTTTTAGTAAATTCTTCAAATTCTTTTTTTAGTTCTAATGGCTCAATTAGTTGTTCTATTTTTTCTCCTTCAATAGAAGTTAATGCTTCTTTAAATATATCTTTATATGCACTTTTAGTAAATCCTTTCAAAGCCCTGCTATTTTTAGCCACCTTTTTAGGGCTATATATTCTACTAAATCTCTTAATTAAATTATATTCTTTTCCATATTTTTGCTCATCTAAATAATCAACAAATAAATATTCAATTAATTTTTTTTTAGCCAATTCTTTAGACCATGTAATAGGTTCGGGTGTTCTACCGCCCAAATCTACATTAATGGTTAGAGCCAAAAAACCACCTTCACATTAACCATTTAGCCCAAGCCGCACCTTTCTGTATAGCACTACCTAAACCTAATCCGCTTTGTGGAGGTTCATAACTCATCTGTCCTTGAGCGTCTATCCAATATGGCCTACCATAATTGTCAGTTCCCGATGGAGGAATAGGATAGCCACTACCATTATTCATAGCACCTTGCATCTGTTGGTATTGTTGCATATTACCAGTTAATCCCGCTATTGCTACACCTGCGGTTGGTTGTGTCATTGATTGCATACCGCCACCACCGCTAAATCCTTGAGATTCTAGGTATTGTTGTTTTGCTAACTTTCTTTGATTAACAACTTCTGTATTAATAGCCGCATCTAATACTTTTTGTATATCTAATTCTATATTTTCTGCCGTAATCTTTTCAAATTCTCTCATAGCATCATTATGAATCTTTAACATTCCTGTTGTAGAATCAGTTGTAAATTGTAGTTTCGCCAACATTTT
>MDTA01070963.1_pt1 | contig 26257 bp, 31 predicted proteins | sample 811151 | NCBI WGS metagenome assembly MDTA01 (sample SAMN05326648, study PRJNA326480) | marine metagenome | isolation source: seawater | place: Indian Ocean: South | collected 2010 | reverse complement strand
GCACCTGTGACTGCAGCTGCTTTAAAGAACTTACGTCTTGAAGGAGTTTTAACTCCTTTGATTGTTTTTTTTGACATATGTCCCCCTTAATTATTAATAATTGAGAATATTTAAACATATAAAAATTTAAGAGTCTTTATGTAAATGAAGAATCTTTTGTCACTTTCAACTATAAGTAGTAAAAAAATATCTAATTTACTTTATTTTTACAATTTCCTGTTTTGAAAAATTCTTCAAGATTATCAATTGCTAAATTAGCCATTGCAGTTCGAGTTTCCTTAGTAGCACTGCCTAAATGAGGGAGAATAAATGCACTTTTATGTTTTAAATATCCTGGGTTTAAATTTGGCTCCCCTTGATATACATCTAAACCGACAGCATAAACCTTCCTTCTTTCTAAAGCATCAATTAAGGCTTCATCATCTACAATATCTCCTCTCGCAACATTAGTTACTACAGCTCCTTTGGGTAAATACTCTAATGTGTCTTTATTAATTAAATTTTTTGTCTCTTCTGATGCTGGACAGCACACAGATAATATATCAGAAACAGATAATAAACTTTTTAATTCCTTGTGGTAAATAGCTCCATCTTCTTTTTCATGACTCATCTTTGAACGATTATGATAATGAATTACCATTCCAAGTGACTTAGCAATTTTAGCTATCTTTTTTCCGATTCTTCCCATTCCCAAAATACCTAATCTAGAACCAGTTAATTGTTTGCCTATTAAATAATCAGAAGACCATTTCCAATTAGACTCTCTTGATGCTATAATTCCTTCTGAAGCTCTTCTGCAAGCTCCTAAAATTAAAAGAATTCCTATTTCAGCTGTAGCATCTGTTAAAACTTCTGGGGTGTTAGTAACAACTATGTTTCTCTTTTTTGCAGCTTGTATATCTATATTTCCGTAACCAACAGCAAAGTTAGAAAGTATCTTTATACTTTGAGGTAATTTATTTATTGTATCCTTGTCCAATTTGTCAGTTAAAGCTGATAATATACCGTCTTGTCCCTCGCTTAATTCAATTAATTTTTTTTGTGAGTAAAGTTCGTCATTGGAATTTAATTTAACCTCATATAAATTTTTTAATCTTTCTTCATTTGATTGTAACAGCCTACGAGTAACTAAAACCTTTTTCATAAATTTTTTAACTTTTGAGGCTTTGGACCTCCTGTTAACCAGTCAATAACTTCTACGGTATGTATAATTGGAATATTAGTTCCGCTGGATATCTGAGTTATACAACCAATATTTCCCGTAGCAATAAAATCTGGTGAAACTTTCAATATATTTTTTATTTTGTTATTTAAAAGAGCTTTAGCCATTTTTTGATGTAAAATATTGTATGTACCGGCTGAACCGCAACATATATGCCCTTCAGGAATATTAAGAACTGTATTGCCAGTTTTTTTTATAATATTAATTGGCTGATTATGAACTTTTTGACCATGTTGCATTGAACACGCTGAGTGATATGCAATCTTATATTTTTTTTCAACATTATTTTTAAAATCTAATTTTAAGCTTTTGTCTAAAAATTCTGTAATATCTTTTGTTAATTCTGAGATTTTTTTAGCTTTTTTACTTAACTCCTTATCATCTCTATAAATAAAACCATAATCTTTAAGAGTGGTGCCACATCCAGAGGTATTGCTTATAATAGCATCTAATCCATTTTTTAGATACTCGTCATACCATAAATTTATATTTTTTTTGAATGATGCATGGGCTTGTTCTTTTTTACCTAAATGATGATTCAAAGATCCACAACAATTTATTTCTGGTAAAACAACAACTTCAACATTGTGTCTATTTAGTAATCTAATTGTGGACTCGTTAATTTCTGGAGAAATAACTCTTTGTACACAACCGATTAAAAGAGCTACTCTTGCTACTGTCTTTTCACCCTGAGAAGGATAAATTCTTTTATCTGGTATTTTTTTTGATGGAATCTTATTTGGCATGAGCTTTAATGAATTTTTGGCAAACCCTGGTAATAAGAAACTGAAAGGTTTAATTATCTTTGTCAAAATTACTAATACGAAAAAAATACTTGGTTTTGGTAAGGTATACGAAAGTATGTTCCTTATAACTCTATCAATCAGTGGTCTTTTATAAGTTGCCTCAACATGATTTCTACCGTGATCAATTAAATGCATATAATTTACCCCAGATGGACATGTTGTCATGCATGCATAACAAGAAAGGCAGCTATCAATATGTTTTGCAATTTTTTTATTCGCAGGCTTATTGTTTTCTAACATATCTTTAATTAAATAAATTCTCCCCCTCGGTCCCTCTAATTCATCTCCATTAATTCCATATGTTGGACAGGTAGCATTACACATACCACAGTGAACACACTTTCTTATAATTTTCTCACTAGATTTATTATCTTTGTCGTGAAGTTGTTTGTCTGTAAAACCTGTTTGCATTATATTCCTGAGTACATTTTTCCTGGATTCAAAATCCTTTTAGGATCAAAACTTTTTTTTAATTTCTCAGATATTTTGTATTTAATAGGATCTACAGTAAAAATATCTATAGATGCTTTTAAATCTTCTTCTATCTTTATCACAGTTAAATATCCATTAGCTTTGCTTACTATTTTTCTTATGTCATTTAATATTTTGATATTTATTTTGTCAAGCTGAAGCCAAACTAAACTACCTCCCCAATCAATAAAATACTTAGGTTCACAGGACTTTATTTGTTTAATTACTTCAAAAGTTTCACTAGGCGGAACTACTATCCTTAATAAATTATTTTTTAAATTAGAAAAAACTTCTAGTGTTCTTGTTTTTTCCCAAAGAATTTTAGACTGTTCATTTTCTAAGACTAAAGTTTCATTAGAGTTAAGTTCCAATTCTTTACATAAATTGTTAATCCTATGGTCTATCGACTCATTTGATCCTTCAATTCTTATAGCTATAAGCGGTCCTTCGTGAGTTAGATCATTAAATGTAAAATGATTAGTAAAATATTCCGGGTAAAAAACTCCTCCTGATGGATCTGTTGAGGATGAAAGAGATATATTTAAGTAACTCAGAGCTTTTAATAAATGAGGGTTTTTAATTACCAAAGTTTTGTTAGATGCTGGCTTTGGTAAAACTTTTACTGAGATTTCAGTTATGACAGCTAAAGTTCCAAAAGATCCTGATAATATTTTGCTGAGATCATAACCGGTAACATTTTTTACAACTGTACCACCTGATTTTATAGTTTCTCCATTACCATTAATGCCTTGAAAACCTAAAACATGATCTCTAGCACTTCCAACTTTAAATCTTCTAGGTCCTGCAAAATTACAGGAAACTACTCCTCCGATCGAGCCTTCGTTATAGTCTCCCTTGAACATAGGACCAAAGTCGTTAGGTTCAAAAGCTAGTTGTTGATTGTGTTTATCAAGTTCAGTTTTAATTTCTTTGATAGAAGTGCCAGCCTTAACTTTTATATAGAGTTCTTCAGGCTTGTACTCGATAATACCACTATAATTGGAAAGATCTAAAGTTTTTTCAGTTTGAAAATTTCTACCAATTTTTTTTTTTGATTGTAAACAAAAAACTTCAAGAGGTATATTTTTCTTATAACATTCTTTTACTATCAAAGAAATCTCTTCTCTTGTTTTTGGTTTAAATATAGATTGACTAAAATCTTGGAATGTCTGGAAATTTTGTTTTTCCTCCATGTACATGAACCCTTCCCTCTTCAGCGCATTTTCTAAGTATTGGGTAAACTTTACCTGGATTTAACAAAGAGTTTGGATCTAGTGCAACTTTTATAGTAAGTTGCTGTTGAATATCAGTGTTGTTAAATGCTTCACACATTAATTCTCTCTTTTCTATTCCAACTCCATGTTCACCTTTTAAGGCTCCACCTACTTTAACGCAGTATTTAAGAATCTCTGCTCCAAATTCTTCTGTTTTTCTCAAAGACTCCTTATCATTGGCATCGAACATTATTAAAGGATGCAAATTTCCGTCTCCGGCATGAAATGCATTTGCGACAGGCAGATCATATTTTTTAGAAAGTCTATCGATTTCTTTTAACACTTCAGCTAATTTGCTTCTAGGAATTGAACCATCCATGCATAAATAGTCAGGTGCAAGAACTCCACATGCTGGAAAAGCAGCTTTTCTACCTGCCCAAAATTTTAATCTTTCCTCATTTGTCTTGCTAATTTTAATGCTTGATGAATTATTTTTTTCAGCAATTTTTTGAACTTTATTTATTAATTCACCTACCTCTTTTTCAGTTCCATCTAGTTCTACTATCATCATTGCTTCAGCGTCAGTCGGGTAGCCTGATTTAGCAAAATCATTTGTAGCTTTAGTTAAAGCTTTGTCCATAATCTCCATGCCAGCGGGTATTATACCTTTGGCTATAATTTCAGAAACACAATTACCTGCGTCGTCAATGCTTGGAAAACCAATTAATGCAGCTTTTACAACTTCAGGAGTCTTTAATATTTTTACTGTAACCTCTGTAATAACTCCTAACAGACCTTCTGACCCGGTCATCAATCCTAAAAAATCGTATCCTTCTGAGTCCATAGTTTTACCGCCAAATTTTGTTATAGTTCCATCCATTAAAACAACTTCAATACCAAGTAAATTATTTGTTGTGGCTCCATACTTTAACGAGTGAACCCCTCCAGAATTTTCTGCAACATTTCCTCCGATTGAACAGGCCATTTGACTGGATGGATCAGGAGCATAGTAAAAACCTTTTTCTTGAACTGCATGAGTAATTGCTAAGTTTGTTACGCATGGTTGAGAAACTACACATCTATTTTTATAATCAACTTCTAAAATTTTGTTAAATTTTCCCATTGATAGTAAAACACAATCGGCTAAAGGAAGTGAGCCTCCTGACAAACCAGTTCCAGCACCTCTAGGAACAACTTTGATCTTTCTTTCATTGCAATATTTTAAAACTTCACTTACCTCTTCGACTGTTTCAGGAAGAACTACTAACAAAGGTTCTTGTCTATACGCTGATAAAGCATCAGTCTCATAAGGTTTAAGCTCATCTTTATGTGAAAGAATATTTTTTGAATTTATAAATTTTTTTAAATCAGATACAATTGTATCTTTCATAGAAACTATGGACTTTTCAACTTTGGGCATTTTTAGACTTGTCATAGTAATATTTTACAGTTTTAATTGTTGTGGGTCAAAACACATTAATGTCACTTAGCCAAGCATTTTTTTGATTTTTTCTAGCGCTTTTTGGATATTATCCTGTGAAGCTGCAAAGCTAAAACGAGCATAATCTTGCGAAGTCTTACCAAAAGCAGTACCTGGAACAATTGCTACACCTGCTTCATGCATGCATTTTTTTGAAAATTCTGAACCATTCATTCCAGTTCCAATCACTTTTGGAAAAGCATAAAATGCACCTCCAGGCATACTACATTCTACTCCGGGCAATTCATTTAATAATTTATGTATAAGTTTTCGTCTTTGGTCAAATTTCATCATCATATGATGAATTGAATCGTCAGGACCATCTAGTGCTGCTATACCTGCATATTGTGAAGGTGCATTTACACATGAAAAACTATTAATTGCAAGTTTAGTAATATGTGGAATTAATTTTTCTGGCCATACACTCCATCCCATTCTCCAACCAGTCATTGAATACGCTTTACTCCATCCATCTAAGACTATTAGTCTATTTTGCAGATCGGGATAATTAAAAAACGTTGGCATTTCTTTTCCGTCAAAAATCTGTCTGCTATAAATTTCATCACTTAGTATTGTGACGTGAGGGTGTTTCTTTAACCCCTCAGCAAGAAAATCTATCGCAGGTTTTTCAACAAAGCTTCCGGTAGGATTATTAGGGTTTATTAGAATTAGTAATCTTGTTTTATCAGTTATTAAAGATAAAATTTTTTCAGGATCAAACTTTAAGTCTTTTTATATTGTTAGGTCATAAGGTACAGCTTTTGCTCCAGTATAATTAATCATAGACTCATAAATTGGAAATCCTGGAGTTGGATGAACTATCTCCGCACCAGGCTCACCAATCATTGAAATTGCAAAGTACATCGTTGGCTTTCCACCTGGCATAATCATAATTCTCTCAGGATCTATATCTTTCTTGTACAAAGTTTTTATTTTTCTAGAAACAGCCTGTCTGCACTCTGTAATACCATTGGCTAAAACATATCCGTGGTGCCCATCATCAATAGCTTTTTTTGCAGCATCCATAATATGTTGAGGTGTTTTAAAATCAGGTTGACCCAATCCTAAATGAATCATTTCTTTTCCCTGGGCCTCTAATTTTTTTGCTTCAGCTAGAACGCTAAAAGCCGTTTCAGTTCCTAATCTTTCTAAGTTTTTTGCAAGTTTCATAAATTTACCTAAAAATAATTTTGCTTTTATCTAACTCATTAACGTTTTTAACACCAAGTAATATCATGTCACGCCTTATTTCGTCATGCATTCTTTGCAGGATAGCTTCAACCCCTTTTTGCCCCCCAGCTCCAAGAGCAAACAAAAATCCTTTTCCAAAACTACATGCTGTAGCGCCTAAAGATAAAGCTTTTAAAACGTGTGAGCCTCTTCTAATGCCCCCATCTAATATAATTTCCAATTTTCCTCCTACGGCATCTGCAATGGCCGGAAGTTGATCAAAAGGCGATCTAGATCCGTCGAGCTGTCTCCCTCCATGATTTGACAGCATTATTGCGGTAGCGCCAATATCCACAGCTTTCTTTGCGTCCTCTACTGACATAACGCCTTTTAAAGCAAATGGTCCTCCCCATTTTTTTACAACATACTCGGCATCCTTCCAGCTCATTGCTGGATCGTATTGTTCATTGATATATTCCATTACACCTTTAGCTATACTAGAACCTTTTTTTGTCAAATGAGAAACGTTTGCTAGTTGAAATTTTTCATTAGTCAAATAGTTAAAAGCCCACTTAGGATGAGCAGCAAAACTTAAAATACTTTTTAAAGTAAGTTTAGGTGGAGTAGTAAATCCCCATCTATGATCTCGCTCGCGATTTCCGGCCACGACCGTGTCTACAGTTAAACACATAGCTTTAAATCCTGAGTTTTTACACCTATCTATTAAGTTATCTGTAAGTCCTTTATCTTTGTGAATATAAAGTTGAAACATCTTAGGACCACCGGACACATTAGCAATTTCTTCAATTGATGATGTGGCCATAGTCGACATACTATAAAATGTTCCAAATTTTTCTGCAGCCCTAGCTGATGCTTTATCTCCATCGTGATGATAAAGTCTTTGCATAGCAGTTGGTGCTAGAAAAATTGGAAGGTCTATTTTTTCTCCGAATACAGTAGTAGATAAATCTGGTTCTCCAACACTAGCAAGAATATTAGGAACGAGATCACATTTTAAAAATGCTTCAGTATTTCTTTTTAAAGTTGTTTCGTCATCTGAACCACCATCAATATAATGAAAAATAGGTGCTGGTAAATTTTTTTTTGCTAGTTTTCTAAAATCATTAAAATTATAACAATCATTTATATTCATTGTTATTAAAAGTTTTTAGAAAATGTAATTTGTTGGTTGTCTGTTCCTGGATTTTTTTCTCCCCAGTCATTATTTGAGATATGACTATAGCTATATCCTAGTTTTGATCCCTCTAAAAAATCTATACCAAATTTAATCTCACTTTTAAATTCGAGCTCATCTCCTAAATCTTTTCCATTTCCTTTTTCATAATACCCGGGAGCGAAGCTAGGAGTAATTCTAAGAGGTCCCAGTTTATATTGACCTTCTACACCAGTGTACAAATAGGCAGAACCTTTTTTAGTTATAAAAGCACCTGTCACTGGAGCAAATTTTCCTAAGAGTGTGCTTCTATATAAATTGGGATTTCTGTGTTCGACTCCAAATAATTGAGACTTGTCATCTCCTTCTTTGTCTATTGTATCGAATATTCCTGTATAGAAAGAAATCTCTTTGTTGCTCTGTTCAGCAAATAATGTTGCATTAAAAATTGTTAAAAAAGTAAAAGCTATTAAAAATTTAAAATTCATATTACAAAAATACTACCATAATTAGAAAAAGTACACCTTGAATTACTACACTAATCTATCTTTTTTTTAGAAATCTCCAAATCACTAAAGCGCCAAAAAGCATTATTAAATAAGGCACAAACCATAGAAAAATATTATGAGGTTTAAGAGAGGGTTTATAAAAAATCCATTCACCGTATTTACTCGTCAAAAATTCATAAATTTCATTATCAGACTTGCCCTCTTTAATTTGATCTTTCACTACCAGCTTAACTGTTTGGGCAAAATCAGAATTTGAGTCAGCAATTGATTGTCCTTGACAAACTAGACACCTTAAGTTTTTTAAAATATTCATTTCAGATTGACTTATTTCATTCGAATAAGATTTTAAAATCAGAGTACAAAATATAAAAATAGTTATAAATATCTTTTTCATAATCACTTTATTATCTTTAAAATTTCTCTATAATCATCGTTGTTAATCGGGCCAATGAATTTTTTTATAATTTTTAAATCTTTATCTATTAAAATACTTTCTGGGATACCATATACACCTAGTTTTACAGAAATCCTTCCATCTGTATCTGATCCTGAAAAATAATATGGATTTCCTAATTCGTTTAAAAAACCCAAAGCATTATTTTTTTTATCTTTAAAATTAATACCAAGAATTTGAATATTAGAATTATGTTTTAATGAAATTAAAAATTTGTGCTCTTTTCTGCAAGGAGAGCACCATGATGCCCAAAAATTTATTAAGGTATAATTATTATCAGTCAATTCTGAACTTCTAATGCTAACATCTTTATTTAAACCATTAACTGTAAAAATTTCAATTTGATTTCCAACTAAATTGTTAGTTGAATATTTTTTACTCGAGCTCAGACTTAAAAAAAATACTAATAAAATAACTAAAGGAATAACAAATGATAAAGCTATTTTAGTTCTCATTTTTTAAACAACCTCACTATTCCTCCCATTGATATCATGAAAGCTGAAAACCATATCCAGATCATGAAAGGTTTATTTTGAAATTTTATATTATAAAAATCAGACCTACTGATATTGCTCATAGTCAAATACAAGTCATTTCTTAAATTTGACTTGATAGAAGCTTCATACGTTAAAGTTTCAGGATTCGAGTAAATTCTTATCTCGGGAAATAAAATTGTTTTAGTAGATTTTTTTAAGTCAGTTATATCAAATTCTCCTATAACCGCTTTATAATTTTTATTTTCTTCGAGTTTTAATCTTTTAAATTCAATTATGTAATTATCAAATATTTTTTTTTCTCCTTCTTTTAAATTGAAATCTTTTTCAATAGAAAAATTGTGATTTATTCCAATAAAAAAAACTAAAAGACCGAAGCCTAAATGAGATATAATTCTTGATATATCAAAAGAAATATTTTTTCTATAATATTCAATAAGATCTTTTAAAGAATATAAAATTAAGAATATCGATGAAACAATAATTAAGTTTGATAAGATACTGTAACTTTTAAAATAATAATTAATTAAAAAGTTAATAATTATAGCAAATATAATTGCTGTCATGCCAAAAAATATGTTTCTAACATAATTTTTTATCCATTTTGCTTTCGGGCCTAAAGCCATGAAGATAAGAAATGGAATTACAAGTGGAATAATTACAATATTATAAAATGGCGGTCCTACAGAAATTTTAGCATCACCAATTACTTCTGTAAAAATTGGATATATAGATCCAATAAATACAGTTGCTAAGTAAAACGCCATAAACCAATTATTTACCAAGATGAAAGTTTCTTTGCTGTTTGTATTAAATAAATAATTTTCTTTTTTATTTTTTATAAAAAAAATAATTAAAGATAAAAATATCATTAGTCCTAAAAAAATTAATATGTAAAGACCCCTCGATGGATCGTTTGCAAAAGTATGCACTGAATTTAAAATTCCAGATCTTACTAAAAAAGTTCCAGTAACACTTAAAATAAACGTAAGTAAACATAAAACAATTACCCAGGAATTTAATGAATTTCTTTTTTCTAAAACTATTATTGAATGCATTAGTGCAGTCATTACAAACCAAGGCATCAAGGAAATATTTTCAACTGGATCCCAAAACCAAAATCCTCCCCAACCTAATTCGTAATAAGCCCATATGGAGCCAACAATAATTCCAAGAGTTTGGAAACTCCAAGAAATTATTACCCAGGGTTTAATCGATTTGGCGAAAGACTGACCTTGAAAATTGCTTAAGAGAGCACCAATTGCTGCTGAAAAATAGATTGAAGATCCAACAAAGCCTACATAAAGTAATGGAGGATGAATTGCTAAAGCTGGATCTTGTAAAATCGGGTTTAAACCTAATCCTTCTTTTGGAGTTGGCTCAACTAGTTGAAATGGATTCGAATTAAATAAAAGAAAAAAAAGAAATCCTAAAATTAAAATGTTTTGTGAAATTAAAGTGTAAATAACAAATTTTTTATTTAAATTTTTATTTGTAATTAAAAATAAATAAGAAAATATTACCATTATATTAATCCATAATAATAAGCTGCCTTCATGATTCCCCCAGGAACCAGAGATTTTATAAAATAATGGCTTAGATAAATGAGAGTTTTGAAATACCGTTTTTAAAGAAAAATCAGATAGAATAAAGCCAGAAATTAAAGTCGCAAAACATATTATTATTAAAGTTGTTTGATATAAAGATAAAGTTAATATTTTTTTTGGCAAAATAATGGGATCGTCTTTTAAAAAAGATATAGAATAATTTATAATTAAACCACTTATAAAAACTGTTAAAATTATTAAAATATTTCCTAAATTACTTAGCATTATTATTTGATACTTCTTTTAGTTGCGGTGGCATATAATTTTCGTCGTGTTTTGCAAGGATTCGATTGGCAATAAAAAATTTTTTATCTTTTAATTTTCCTTCTGCTATTGCTCCTTTTTCTTCTGAAAATAAATTCGGAACAGAACCTTTATAAGTTACAATTATTTCATTTTTGAAATCTGTAATTATGAATCTAATTTCATCATTGGTTGTTATAATAGAATTTTTTTTAACCATCCCACCAAGTCGCAGGGGAGTACCAATTTTAATATTATTATCTAGTAAGATATCACTAGGTGTTTTAAAATAAAGAAGGTTATCTTTTAAGGTGCTGATAATAAAAAAAATTACTACTATTGATACGCTTAAAATAAAAGTTAGAAATAAAATTCTATTTTTAACTTTTTTAGTTAGCATTTAAAAATGCTTAATATGACTTATTCTGCGAACCTAAAACTTGGTTTGCTATTTTAGATTTTTGTAGAACAGATTGCCTCTCTTCTTGTGACAGCTTTCTTAATTCAGCAGCAAATTCAGTTTCATACTTTCTTAGAGTTTTTCTTGTTTTTATATAAACTATTAAACAAGCAAAAACTGAAATGCCAAAAGATAACCACACGAACAAACCGTAACCGTTCATTAATATTAAATTTGAAATCATAGTTTTCTAATATTATTCTTCTTCATTCTAATGATTTCTGTTTTATATTTCATTAGAAAAATTAACGCACAATATAATAGCAAAACCAATAACATCAACCCTAATGGCAACATCATCGAAGGATGTATAGAGCTAGACCCATCAAATTTAATACTTGCAGGTTGATGTAAGGTGTTCCACCAATCAACAGAGTATTTAATTATAGGAATATTAATTGCTCCAATAATAGCTATAAAAGACGAAGTTTTCAGGGCATAATTTTTATCTTTAATAATTTTAAAACTTAAAATGTAAAAAATATAAAAAAACATTAATACTATCATAGAAGTTAGTCTAGCATCCCAAACCCATAACGTGCCCCAAGTTGGCTTTCCCCAAAGTGAACCTGTAATGACAGAAAGACAAGTGAAAAGTAATCCTATTGGAGCAATACTTTTATTTATTAAAGTAAAAATTTTAATTTTAAATATAAAATTTAATGCTGAAAATATTGCTATTGATGAGTAACATGCTAATCCTATCCAAGAAGAGGGGACATGTACATACATGATTCTAACAGAGTCTCCTTGCAAATAGTCTGGAGGCGAAATTATTAATGCAAAGGTTAATCCAATAGCAAGCACTATAAAAAAAATTGAATTTATAAATTTAATAAGTCTTTCTATTAAAGAGAAAATATTACTCGGAGATAAAAAACTAAACATGCACTCCTCAGTATACCAAAGTAAATTTTAAGGGAAGTTGAAAAATTAGCCTAATTGAGAATTTTGAGGGAGTTAAAGAAGTATGAGTTAATTCCCAATTAGGTATATCCTAACCTAACGATAATTTTTGTCATAGATTTGAACCAATAATGTTAAATTTATGGCGTAATAGCTTTTTTTACTAATTTGAAGGCTTAAAATAGCATGTGCCTTTTTTGCCCGAAAAGATTTCATTTATAAGAGGATGTTTCACTGGTTCCCCGGACTCATCTATCAATAAGTTCTGCTCTGATACATAAGCTTCATAGGTAACGTCATTGCTCTCTGCTAATAAATGATAAAATGGTTGATCTTTTCTTGGCCTCACGTCTTTTGGTATAGATTGGTACCATTCTTCAGAATTATTAAATTCAAAATCAACATCATAGATTACACCTCTAAAATCGAAGTGTCTGTGTTTTACAATCTCTCCTATTGAAAATTTTGCACTATTAATAGACATATTAAAAAGATAAGAATTTTTAAAAAAAAATCAATATATAAATTTATTAAAAAAGATATTTATGTTATCTATTGTTTGTGAATAAGTCATTATTAAAGTTTTTAACGGATTTTGGTCCATTATTAATTTTTTTTACTATTTACTACAAAAGCGGGAAAAATTTAAGCACAGCAATACCACCACTCATTTTTGCAACTATTATAGCTGTTGCTATTGTTTATTTTATAGAAAAAAAAATTCCCTATATTCCTCTTTTTGGAGGAATTATTATTTCATTGTTCGGTGGACTTACACTTTACTTTGATAATCCAGTTTTTATCTATATTAAGCCAACAATAGTTAATTTAATATTTGCTGCAATTCTACTAGCTGGAAAAATATTTTTTGATAAAAATTTTTTAAAAGTGTTTTTTAATTCTGCTTTTCAATTAGATGAGGCGGGATGGGGAAAATTAAATAATAGATGGGCTTATTTTTTTATATTTTTAGCTTTACTTAATGAGCTTGTCTGGAGAACTCAAAGCGAAGCTATCTGGGTTAATTTTAAAGTTTGGGGAATTTTACCTTTAACTTTTATTTTTACAGCCTTACAATTACCATTAATAAATAAACACAAAATATGAAAAAATTTAAACTTATTATTAATAACGATTTTAAAAAAAATGATAGAGAAAAGTTTTTTATAAAAAAAGAACTACAGTCAATTTTAAATTTATATGCAAAAATGGTTTCAAATGGAACTTGGAAAGATTACAGTTTTTCTTCTGGTAATAGAGAAGTATCTTTTGATGTTTATCAAAGAGCCTCTGACAAACCTGTTTTGAGAATTTTAAAAAATTTAAAACCGAGTCATTTAGATGAAAAATTTTTAATAAAAGATAATAACGGAAAAATTATACAAAAATCAGAAAATCTTAACAGATTAATTACAAAAACTAGATGGAATAATATTAAATTGGTTAAGTAAAAATTAAATTATCTTCTTTGACCAAAAAGCCTTAATAGCATTATAAATAGATTAATAAAGTCTAAGTAAAGAGTTAAAGCACCCATTACCGCTTTTTTTCCAATAAGTTCACCACTATCACTAGCGAGATACATATTTTTTATTTTTTGAGTATCATAAGCAGTAAGACCAACAAAAATTAAGACTCCGAGAATTGAAATTACAAAGTACATCATAGAAGACTTCATAAATATATTTACGATAGACGCAATTATAATACCAAAAAGACCCATCATCAAAAATGAACCAAATTTTGTTAAGTCTTTTTTAGTTGTGTATCCGTAAATACTCATTGCACCGAATGTTCCAGCAGTTATAAAAAATACTCTTGTAATACTAGCGCCAGTATAAATTAAAAAAATTGAAGACAATGATGCGCCCATTAGAGCTGCAAAAATCCAAAAGGTAGTTTGGGCTTTAGCAGCGCTCATCTTAGCAATACCAAAACTCATGTAAAATACCACTCCCAAGGGAGCTAGCATAATTACCCATTTTAAACCCGAAGCGTAAATTGTATTTCCAAAATTGGTTAGCCCAACTATTTGTCCCTGATCTCCAGTTGTTACAGACATTTTGAAAAATAGTAATGCAATAAAACCAGTTAATAAAACTCCAGATGCCATATAGTTATAAACCTTAAGCATATAAGCTCTAAGACCTTGATCTATAATTGCTTCTGATAAAGACGATTTTACTGTTGTACTTTGTTTATTAATTTCCATGACTATAATATAATTACTTTTATCATCTTTTCAATAGTTAATAATTCATCTAAAAATTATATAAATATTACAAATTTATGAAATTTAAAAAACTTGGAAATACAGATTTAAATGTAAGTCTGATTTGTCTAGGAACCATGACTTGGGGCACTCAAAATTCAGAGAGTGATGCTTTTGAACAAATGGATTATTCAGTCGAAAAAGGGGTGAATTTTTTTGATACCGCAGAATTATATTCAGTTCCTCCCACTCCTGAATCTTTTGGAAAAACAGAAAAAATGATTGGAAATTGGTTCGAAAAAAGAAAGAATAGAAAAAAGATTATTTTAGCTTCTAAAGTTGCTGGTCCTCGATGTGATTGGATAAGAGGTGGGGGAAATAATTATACAGAAAAAAAAATAGGCGAAGCTATTGATGAAAGCTTAAAAAGATTAAAAACAGACTATATTGATCTTTATCAATTACATTGGCCTGAAAGATCAACAAATTGTTTTGGTATAAGAGAATTTCAATTAAACAAAGAAGAAAAAGAGTGGAATAATTTTGAGTCAGTATTACAAGCATTAGACAAATTTATTAAAAAGGGAAAAATTAGATACATTGGGATGTCAAATGAAACTCCTTATGGTCTATCAAAATATTTAGAGATATCGAAAAACAAAAAGCTTCCAAGAATGATGTCGGTACAAAATCCTTACAGCCTTGTAAATAGAACTTATGAAATAGGCATGTCAGAAATTTCTATTAGAGAAAAATGTGGGCTGCTAGTTTATTATCCTTTAGCTGCTGGAGCATTATCAGGTAAATATAGGAATGGAAAGATGCCTAAAAATTCTAGATTGGCGTTATTTAAAGGTTGGGAAAGAATGATTAATCCATTGGCTATGAAGGCCTATGATGAATATTATAAATTGGCTAAAGAGAATAATATCACAATGGTTCAACTTGCGCAGGCATTCGTTAATTCTCGTCCTTTTGTTACAAGTAATATTATAGGAGCTACAACAATGGATCAGCTCAAAGAAAATATAGGAAGTATAGATATTAAGCTTAATAAAGAAATTTTAGATAAGATAAACTTGATTCACAATAATAATCCTAATCCTTCACCATAATTCAAACCATTGAAATTGTTTTTTTTTAGTATAAAAACAAATTATGTATTTTAAAAAAATATTTACTACATTATTTTTTATTTTATTTTCTTTTCAAGTAAGCGCTAATGCGCCAAGGTCTGTTGGAAAATACAAAAACTGGGAAAGTTTTAATGCAGAAACAGATAAAGGTAAAATTTGCTTTGCACAAACTATTCCAACAAAAAGATCCCCTTCATCTATAAAAAGAGACGGGTCAAGATTGTTTGTCACTTTTAGGCCAGGAGAAAATGTAAAAGATGAAGTAAGTATAACAAGTGGTCATACGTATAAATCCTCCTCAGTGGTTGCTAGTTCGGGGAAGAGTAGCTACACATTTTTCTCACAAGATAATTTTGCATGGTTATTAGATAACAAAGAAGAACAAAGATTCATCAAATTAATGAAGAGAGCAACAAATTTAATAATAAAAGCAAGAACTACAAAAGGAGCTGAGACTACGGATCATTACTCAATGATGGGTTTTACTAAAGCATATAATACAGCCAAGAAAACATGTAGTTAAATGAAAAAAATTGTTTTAGCTTATTCTGGAGGTCTCGACACCTCAATAATTTTAAAATGGTTGCAAGAGAATTATAAAGCAGAAGTTATTGCCTACACCTCAGATATTGGTCAAAAAATAAATAGAAAAAAAATAATTAGGAATGCAAAAAAACTGGGTGTTAAAAAAATAATTATTGAAAATCTTCAAAGAACTTTTGTTAAGGATTATGTTTTTCCAATGATTAGATCTCATGCAGTGTACGAGGGTTTGTATTTACTTGGAACTTCAATAGCAAGACCCTTAATAGCAAAAAGGCAAATAGCTATTGCAAAAAAATTTAGAGCTTATGCAGTTTCACATGGAGCCACAGGAAAAGGCAATGATCAAATTAGATTTGAGCTAGGATATGCTTTTTTCGGAAAAAAAATAAAAGTGATTGCACCATGGAGAGTATGGAAATTACAATCTAGATCTGATTTGATTAGATACGCAAAAAAAAATAACATAACAATACCTAAAGATAAAAAAGGTGCTCCACCTTTCTCTGTTGATGATAACATTTTTCATACTTCTACTGAGGGGAAAATTTTAGAAAATCCAAAAAATTCTGCTCCAGAATTTATTTTTCAAAGAACAGTTTCTCCAGAAAAAGCACCAAATAAAATAACGAAAATTAAAATTACGTTTAAAAATGGGGATCCAACCTCATTAAATGGAAAAAAATTAAACCCAGAAAAACTTTTAGCAAAACTTAATCTGTTAGCAGGAAAAAATGGGATAGGAAGAGTTGATTTAGTAGAAAACAGATTTATTGGAATTAAATCTAGAGGAGTATATGAAACACCAGGAGGAACAGTGCTTTACGCTGCTCATAGAGCAATCGAGTCTGTAACTTTAGACAAACAAACAATTCATGCAAAAGATAAGATTATGCCAGAATACGCTAAGTTAGTTTATAACGGATATTGGTTTTCAAGGAAAAGAATGAAACTTCAGAAAATAGTTGATAAAAAAAGAAAACAGGTATCAGGGGAAGTTATATTAAGTTTATACAAGGGTAATGTAACTATCCTTTCGAGGAATACAAAAAATAAAGCTTATTCAATGAAAAAAGTTTCTTTTGAAGAAAATAAATCGTTTAATAAGTCCAAAGTTGAAAAATTTATTAAATTCCACTCAAAACAGTTAAATAAATCCTAAAATTCTGATATTAAATAGCTAATGAACAATACGATTCGAAATATTCAACTTACTGCTGTTGTATTTGTTCTGTTTTCAACAATTATTGCTTTTATTCTCGAGGTAAAAGAGATGTATGAAAACCGAAATATTGAGCTTGCTGATTTGCTTCTTATGTTCATTTATATCGAAGTAATAGGCCTTGTAAGATCATACTGGGAAACTAGAGCAGTAAGAATTTCTTATCCATTAGTTATAGCAATTACAGCATTAGCGCGATTTATTATTTTACAAGATAAAGAAAGTGACCCAACAAATTTAATTTATATTTCAGTCGCAATACTAATTGTTGCTATTGCAACTGTGGTGATCAGATTAAGAAACAGTAAATATTTAAATCTCGATAGATCTAAGTCAAACGAGCTTTAAAACAATCTAAAGTATTTTTTAATAAACAGGCGATCGTCATAGGTCCGACTCCTCCAGGGACTGGTGTGATGGCTTTAACTTTGCTTTTAACTTCTTCGTAACTAACATCCCCAACAATTTTATCTCCTTTTTTGTTAATGCCTACATCAATTACGATTGAACCTTCTTTTACCCAATCTTTTTTTACTAAGTTGGCTACTCCAACAGCAGAAATTAAAATATCTGCTTTAGAGCACTCTTCTTTTAAATTTTTTGTTTTCGAATGAGCTATTAAAACTGTACAATTTTCTTTCAATAAAAGTTGTGCCATTGGTTTACCATTTAAATTGGATCTGCCAATAATTACTGCGTGTTTACCTGATAAGTTTTTTTCAACTTTTTTTAATAATAATAGACATGCTAGGGGTGTGCATGGAATAACTCCATCATATCCTGAGGCTAAATTTCCTACATTAATTGGGTTAAATCCATCTACATCCTTCAATGGGTCAATTAAGTTAATAATTTTCTCTTTACTTATTTGATTAGGAAGAGGGAGCTGCACTAAGATTCCCGATACATCTCTATCGTTATTTAATTCTTTTATTTTTTTTAAAATTTCTTTCTCAGTTACATCTTTTGAATATTTAATTACTTTAGAGTTAATACCCACTTCTTTTGAATTTCTCTCTTTATTCCTTACATATATCTGACTTGGGGCAAAATCGCCTATTAAGATTACTGTCAGTCCTGGAACTTTTTTAGTCTTGTTTTTAATTAATAAAATTTCCTTTTTAATTTCCTCTCTTAAAACTTCTGCTTCTTTTTTTCCATCAATAATCATAATTAAAATAACGAAGGTGCAAACATTTCAAAAACTAAGTTTCTAAAAAACATTAGGGCTAAAATAAGTATAATCGGAGAAATATCTATCGATCCTAAATTAGGAAGATATCTTCGAATGAAATTCAAAGGAGGGTCTGTCAATTTATATGAAACATCCAAGACTGAATAAACAAAACGATTGCTTGTGTTTAAAACATTAAAGGCTACTAACCAGCTTATAATAGCATTAATTATTAAGATCCAAATATAAAGACTAACAAGATTGTCAAAAAGAATAAAAACTGATTTCATTACTTTTTCTCCACGTAGACAGATGTGCTAGGGAAAGCAAATGAAGCTTTATTTTTCTCAACTATAGTTTTTATTGTCATAGCTAAGGTGTCTTTAACACTCATCCATTCCAGATAATGTTTTGTCTTTGTAAAACAAATTAATCTTATGTCTATAGAACTTGCAGCAAATTGTTCAATTTTTACATTTAAAAATGTATCTCCTGATTTAGAAAATAATTCGCTTCCTTTAATATATTGTTCAATTTCATCTTTGATTTTTTTTAATTGATCTCCTGTTGTTCTGTATTCCAAACCAATAATCCAGTTAATTCTTCTGTTTGTTGTAAGGCTGTTATTAATTACTGCATTTTCTGCAAATTGAAAATTCGGAATGGTTGCTAAAGATTTATCAAATCTTCTAACAACTGTAGACCTAAAACCAATACTTTCGACTGTGCCTTCAATAACGCCTTCTACAAATATCCAATCTCCAACTTGAAATCTTCTTTCCACTAAGACTAGTATTCCTGAGATTAAATTTTTAAATAAATCTTGTGCCCCTAAAGCTACCGCTACTCCAAACAACCCAAGTCCAGCTATTATTGGTCCAATTTTAATTCCCCAAAGTTCAAGTACAGCAGCTGCACCTAATATTAGTATTAAAACTTTTATAGCTTTAATAATCCAATTAACTAAGTCTTTGGATAATAATCCACCTACAGACTTAATCACTACGGAAAGTGGGCCAATGATTTGATGAAAGGTCCAAAAAATTAATATCGTAATTAAAGATCTATTAATTAATTCTATCGCACCATGTTCCATTGATAAATAACTCGTAGAAACAAAAAATCCTAAAACTATTGGAAAAAACTTTGCAGGTCCTTCCATAGAAGAAACTAGAGAATTATCAAATCTATTTGTTGTTTTAGAAACATATTTTTCTAATCTTTTAATTACGAATTTTGAAAAAATCCCTCTTAAAAAAAGAAAGAAGATAAATATACTTAGAGCAATTAAAATTTCTGTAATATTGACTCCAGAAATACCTTCTTTCCAAACATCAATAAATAAATCTTTAAAATTTTCTAATACGTTCATTTTAAGTTACTGTAATTTTAATAGTTCTTCTCCAGGATTAAATATTTCAATTTTTTTCCACCCAGAAGATTTAAAAAAATCTGCTACTTTTTTACTTATACACATAACAGTCGATCCTGTCATTAATGGATACAAAGAATAATTTTTGCTAATTTCATCAAAACTTTCAGCACTTCTTAGCGAATAAACGAATATAAAATCTGGAATATTACTTTTAATTATCTTCTGATTTTCCTCATTTAAATCAGTTATCTTTTCAGCTGAATAGTTGATTATTTTTTTTACTTTAAACCCCTCTTTTTTTAAATCTATATCAAGATTATAAGAAATACTGTCTCCACAAAAATAAGCAATATTAGATTTTTGGTTAAGTTGATTTGAATTTATAATTAAGTTTTTCAAAGCCTCAACCGTTCCACCTGCTGAAAAGGTATTTTGAAATCCTTGTTGTCTTACTATTTTTTCAGTTATCGAGCCTACACAAAAACAAAAAGTTTTTTTATGTTGATTTAAAAGTTTCAAATTTCTTACTGCATTAGCGCTTGTGAAAATAAAAGCATCGAAATCGTCAGGGTTAATTGGTTTCATATTTACAGTTAATATTTTTAGTGTTGGAATATGTAAAATTTTGTGTCCCATAGAAAAAAGTTTTTCCATTAAATTTTCAGATTCTATTAAAGGTCTTGTTATTAAAATATTCATTATTTTTTTTTAAATTTTGGTCCTGCTTTTTTTAATAGAGTAATGCCTACATTTTCTCCAATTTTAATTGCGTCTTCTTTTTTTCCTTTCAATTCGTGAAAAAAAAATTCATCCCCAGTGTCTGAAAAAAGCTGAGCCTTTAAAGTTATTTCATCACCAACCAAAGTAGCTAAACCACCTAAAGCAGTGTCACAGTCTCCACCGATTGTTTTAAGCAAGCTTCTTTCTGTTATTGCGCATATTTTCGTTTCATCATTATTGATTTTATTTAAAATTGATTTAATTTTTTCATCTTCTTTCCTACATTGTGCAGCAATAATACCTTGTCCAACTGCAGGTATCATTTCTTCAGATGAAAAAATTTCTTTTACTCTATTTTCTAAATTTAAGTTTTTAATACCTGCAAAAGCTAAAACAATTCCGTCGTATAAACCTTCACTGAGTTTTTTTATTCTTGTGTCTACGTTACCTCTTATGTGTTTAACATTAATATTTTTATTTATGGATTTTAATTGTAATTCCCGTCTTCTAGAAGATGAACCTATAGTTTTATTTTTTAAATTTTTTAAAGAATTATGATTGACGCTTACAAATACATCTCTTGGATCATTTCTTTTAACGTAAGAACCTATAATTAGATTATTCTTATTTTCAGACTCCATATCTTTTAAAGCGTGTACGGCAATGTCAATTTTTTTCTTTGAGAGACTTTCTTCTATTTCCTTACAAAATAATTTTTTTCCTCCAATCTCTGATAGTTTTTTATCTTTAAAAATATCCCCAGAGGTTTTTATAGTTTTGATAGTTATATTATCTTTGTCAAAATCAGATTCCTTTTCTAATATTAAGCTTTTTACTTTATTAGCGTAAACCAAAGATAATTTGCTTTCTCTTGAGCCAATTATTATTTTTTTCATTATTAATTTATATATTTGAGAAATATTTTATACTATTCTAATATTTAAGTTCAAAAATTTAATGAAAAAAAAACTTACATTTCTCGGAATAGAAACTAGCTGTGACGAAACTGCTGCTTCAATAATTCAGGAAAATGAAGACGGATCGGCAAAAATATTGTCTAATGTTGTTTCTAGCCAAATCGAAAAGCATAAGAAATTTGGAGGAGTAGTCCCGGAAATTGCTGCTAGAGCTCATGTTGAAAGTATAGACTTCATAATTAATGAGGCTTTAAGCCAGAGTAAAATTTCAATTGAAAAAATTGATGGTGTCGCAGCTACAGCTGGACCTGGTTTAATAGTTTGTCTGAATGTAGGATTAAATGTAGGAAAATCTATTGCAGCTTTTTTAGATAAACCTTTGATTGCTGTTAACCATTTAGAGGGTCATGCACTTAGTCCGGGTTTGGAAAATAAAATTGAGTTTCCATACTTGCTTCTTTTAATATCAGGTGGACATACACAGTACTTAATTGTCAAAGATGTAAATCATTACGAACAAATAGGTACTACTATAGATGATGCGCTAGGAGAAGCTTTTGATAAAACAGCAAAAATGTTAGGACTAGAATATCCTGGTGGGCCTGCCATAGAAAAATTTTCAGAATTGGGCGATAAAAATTATTTTAAACTACCTGAGCCAATTATTAATAAAGCTGGTTGTAATTTATCATTTGCTGGTCTTAAAACCGCTGTTTTGAGAGAGTCAAAAAAAATAAATGGGAAAAAACAATTGAAACACAATCTTGCTGCATCATTTCAAGAAACAATAAATAAAATTTTATATAAGAAAACTAAAATTGCATTTCAGGAATTTAAAAGTAAAACTAAAAAAGATAAGTTTAAATTAATTGTTGCTGGAGGAGTCGCTGCAAATAAATCAATTAGAAAAAATTTAACAAAATTGGCAGAGGAGATGAATTGTAAGACTATCTATCCTGATTTAAAATTTTGTGGAGATAATGCAGCAATGATTGCTTGGGCAGGTATAAAAAGATTTAAAAAAAATTTAATTAATGATATTAATGTTGCAGCAAGATCAAGATGGCCACTTGACAAAAATGCTCCGTACATGAAGGGACCAGGTTTAAAACTATAATGCAATACTGGTTATTAAAATCTGAGCCAGATGTCTGGTCAATTGATCAACAAAAAAAATCAGGTGTTAAAGGTGCTGTTTGGGATGGTGTAAGAAATTATCAGGCGGCAAATAATTTAAAAAAAATGAAAAAAGGTGATTTAAGTTTTTTTTACCATTCAAACATAGGGAAAGAGATAGTTGGTGTGGTTGAAGTTATTAAAGAGGCTTTTATTGATAAAACTGACCCCAAAAAAAGATTTGTAGCTGTTCAAGTTAGGTTTAAAAGTAAACTCAAAAAAGCAGTATCTTTGGAAAAAATTAAAAAAAACAAGGCTATTTCTCATCTACCTCTGATAAAACAAAGCAGATTATCAGTTATGCCAATAGATTATAAAAGCTGGAAAATAATTAATAACATGGGTAAAATCTAAAAAAAATTTTGGGGGAAAAGTGGGAAAAAGAAGCAGAAAGAAAAGAAGAAAAAAATCGAAAAAAAGAGCTGTTAGATCTAAAAAATCTAAAAGTAAAAGAAATAAATTCAAAAAATTTAAAAGAAAAAAAACTACAACTAAAAAAAAAAGAAAACAAAGATTCAAAAAAAGAAAGAAAAAATTTCAAAAGAGTTCGAGTAGACAAATTATTAAAACTGACAGTGATGGAAACACAATTATAAAAGTTTCTGATAGCTGGTCCAATCAAGCTTTAGTAAACAGATCGAAATATCAAAAAAAATATAGCATATCTATTAAAGATAACGAAAAATTTTGGAAGAAAGAGGGAAAAAGAATTACTTGGATCAAGCCATATACAAAAATAAAAGATATTAAATACAGCAAGGAAGACGTAAAAATTAAATGGTTTTATGATGGAACGTTAAACGCTTCAGCAAATTGTATTGATCGACATTTAAAAAAAAATGGAAATAAAACTGCAATAATTTGGGTTGGAGATGATCCATCTGAGTCAAAAAAAATATCATTTAAAGAATTGCATAAAAATGTTTGCAAAGCAGCAAATGGTCTAAGAAATATTGGTGTTAAAAAAGGTGACAAAGTTACTATTTATTTAACGATGATACCAGAGCTAGCTTATGTAATGTTGGCTTGCGCTAGGATTGGAGCAGTGCATTCAATTATTTTCGGAGGTTTCTCGCCTGACTCAATTGCAACAAGAATTAATGATTGTGAATCAACTTACTTAATAACAGCAGATGAAGGTGTCAGAGGAGGAAAAATTATTCCTCTTAAATCAATAGCTGACGAAGCACTGCTACAGTGTCCTGAGGTTAAAAAATGTGTGGTAGTAAAAAGGACAGGTAACCAAGTAAATTGGGATAATGAAAGAGATGTTTCTTATGAGGAAATGATATCAGGCGTTCCTTCAAAATGTGATCCGGAAGAAATGGATGCTGAAGATCCGTTATTTATACTATATACCTCAGGTTCAACTGGAAAACCAAAGGGTGTATTACATACAACAGGTGGATATATGGTTTATGCCTCAATGACTCATCAGTATATTTTTGATTATAAAAGCAAAGATATATATTGGTGTACTGCTGATATCGGTTGGGTTACAGGTCATAGTTATATTATTTACGGACCATTAGCTAATGGAGCCACAACAATAATGTTCGAAGGAATTCCAAATTACCCTGATAGTTCAAGATGGTGGCAAATAGTTGATAAATATAAAGTAAATATTTTCTATACGGCTCCGACTGCTATTCGAGCTTTAATGAAAGAAGGTGATGATCCTGTAAAAAAAACTAGCAGAAAATCCCTCAAATTATTGGGAACTGTTGGTGAACCAATCAATCCAGAAGCTTGGATGTGGTATTATAATATAGTCGGAGACTCGAGATGCCCAATAGTAGATACCTGGTGGCAAACAGAGACAGGTGGAATTTTAATTGCTCCACAACCTGGAGCTATAGATTTGAAACCAGGTTCAGCGACAAAACCATTTTACGGTATAAAGCCAGTTATTGTTGATGAGGCAGGAAAAACCGTCAAAGGAGCAGGTAAAGGTCGTTTATGCCTTGCAACTTCTTGGCCAGGACAGATGAGAACAGTTTATGGTGATCATAAAAGATTTATAAATACATATTTTTCTCAGTACGATGGAAAATATTTTACTGGAGATGGGTGTAGAAGAGATAAAGATGGATACTATTGGATAACCGGCAGAGTAGATGATGTTATAATTGTTTCCGGGCACAACTTAGGAACCGCCGAAATAGAGAGTGCCTTTGTCGCCCACCCTAGAGTTGCGGAAGCTGCTGTTGTTGGATTTCCTCATGATATTAAAGGAAATGGTTTATATTGCTATGTCACTTTAAAAGCTGGTGAACAGGCAAGCGGGGACCTTGAGAGAGAGCTTAAACTCTGGGTAAGAAAACAAATAGGTCCAATAGCTACTCCTGATATTATTCAATTTGCCCCAGGATTGCCAAAAACTAGATCTGGTAAAATTATGAGAAGAATTTTAAGAAAAATTGCTGCAAATGAGCATAATGAACTTGGTGACACTACAACGCTTGCAGATCCAAGTGTAGTCGAGTCATTAATTGAGAACAGACTTAATAAACCTACTTAAAAATTAAATTTTTAGTTAATTCTTTAAATTCATTTTCAATTAAGTTCCATTTTAACTTCATCGAATTTAAAACAATTTCTTTATCTAATTTTTTTAAATCATCTGCAATTGGAGACCATTTATAAAGCGAAAGTGAACTTTTAATAAAAGGGTCTTCTTTGTAATAAGTTTGCCAGTTAATATTTTTTATTCTTTCCTTAAAATCTGTCTTAGCATTTTCTAATAGTTTTAAATCTAATCCGTTTTGTTTTTCAGACTCTAAAATAAAATTAAATATCTCCTCTGAATTATTCTTTTTTAAATTTTTTTGATCTATCAAGTAGGAGAATGTATAAAGTGTGCAATCTGACAAAGCACTTAAATAAATGTTCCATTTTGCAATATTAACTGAATTTACAAAAACATCGTCCTCGAACATGGCAGTGTAACGAGTACCTATCCTGGTTTTTAAATACCCATAAAGTGTGGTCTGCGTTACATGAGCAGAACGTTCTTTAATAAAATTTTGTAATTCTTCAATGGAACTAATATTTTTAAACTTACTTTCAAATTTTTTAATAGGAAACATGTAGCTTTTTATGTCCTTTAAAAGATTTATTAAGCTCAATAATGTATTATTCAGATTCAATTTCAAGTTGTATACCTTTGATTATCCTTATATTTAACCTATATATTTAACCTATTTGTAACACCTCATTTAGACTTTTTTAACTTTTAATTGACGTTTAGATGGGTATGATCCCTATCAATAATATTACTAATTACGTAAAAAGTAAAAAAAGGGGGAAAAATGTCAAACAAAGACGCATATTGGAATAAGACCAAAAACCATATGATTGTAACATTGGTTCTTTGGGCTTTTTTTTCATTAGTCATATTCATGTTTGGTTCTGAACTAAACACGATGTCTTTTCTTGGGTACCCACTAGCATACTATATGACGGCGCAAGGTTCTCTTCTTGCATTCGTTGTAATGTTGTTTTGGACTGCCAATAAACAGGAGAAGATTGACGAAGAACATGGATTCTCAGAAAGAGAGGAGGATTAATGT
>MDTA01174382.1_pt1 | contig 26267 bp, 35 predicted proteins | sample 811151 | NCBI WGS metagenome assembly MDTA01 (sample SAMN05326648, study PRJNA326480) | marine metagenome | isolation source: seawater | place: Indian Ocean: South | collected 2010 | reverse complement strand
CTAAACCCAGCTCACGTACCGCTTTAATTGGCGAACAGCCAAACCCTTGGGACCTGCTCCAGCCCCAGGATGCGATGAGCCGACATCGAGGTGCCAAACGATTCCGTCGATAAGAACTCTTGGGAATCATCAGCCTGTTATCCCCGGCGTACCTTTTATCCGTTGAGCGATGGCCCTTCCATTCGGAACCACCGGATCACTATGGCCGACTTACGTCCCTGTTCGACTTGTTGGTCTCACAGTCAGGCAGGCTTATACCATTGCGCTCTAAAGTTGATTTCCGTCCAACTTGAGCCTACCTTCGCACGCCTCCGTTACTCTTTCGGAGGCGACCGCCCCAGTCAAACTACCAACCATACACTGTTTCAAAATTTTGATTAGCTATAGAGATTTAAAAGAGTGGTATTTCAAGATTGCTTCCACAATAACTGGCGTCATTGCTTCATAAGCTCCCACTTATCCTACACATTTAAATCCCCCTAGCAATATAAAGCTGTAGTAAAGGTGCACGGGGTCTTTCCGTCTACCTATGGGTACTCCGCATCTTCACGGAGAATTCAATTTCACTGAGTTCATGTTAGAGACAGTGGGGAAGTCGTTACACCATTCATGCAGGTCACTAATTAGGTGACAAGGAATTTCGCTACCTTAGGACGGTTAGAGTTACCGCCGCCGTTTACTGGGGCTTCAATTCAAAGCGTTAACTTTTCCTCTTAACCTTCCAGCACCGGGCAGGTGTCAGACCCTATACATCATTTTACAACTTAGCAGAGTCCTGTGTTTTTAATAAACAGTCGCTACCCCCGATTCTGTGCCGACGTATAAATACGTCATCTCTTCTCCCTAAGTTACGAGATAATTTTGCCGAGTTCCTTTAACATGATTCTCTCAAGCGCCTTAGTATACTCTACCAGTTCACCTGTGTCGGTTTGAAGTACGGTCTTTAATTATAATAGCTATTTCTTGTATCTAACTTAATTTTTTAGAATTAGTCAATTTCACTAAAAAATATTTTAAACAGTCACTATTAATTGGCTTTAAAATAAATTTAAATTCCCATCGATGTAGGCTTTCGCCATTATCTTAGGGACCGGCTTACCATGGGAGGTTTATCCTGGCCCATGAAACCTTGAACTTTCGGCGATACTATTTCATAATAGTATTTGTCGTTACTCATGCCAGCATTTTCAATTCTGATTTCTCCAAAATATTTTTCAATATTTCTTCAACGATATACAGAACGTTCCACTACCACTCAATATATTTGAGTTCGTCGCTTCGGTATATAACTTAAGTCCCGATACATTTTCGGCGCAAAATAACTTAATATTTAGACCAGTGAGCTATTACGCTTTCTTCAAAGGATGGCTGCTTCCAAGCCCACCTCCTGGCTGTCATGGTTATTTAACTTCCTTTATCACTAAGTTATAATTTAAGGACCTTAGCTTACGATCTGGGCTATTTCCCTTTTGACTGATGGCTCTTAGCAGTCATAGTCTGTCTATCATATTTTTTCATTTTGTATTCGTAGTTTATCAAAATTTAGTAAGGCTTTGGGCCCCCCGCATTCTAATAGAGCTCTACCCCAAAAGAAAATAATTATGATGCTCTACCTAAATAGATTTCGTGGAAAACCAGCTATCTCCAAGTTTGATTGGCCTTTCACCCCTAACCACAAGTCATCCCAACATTTTTCTACATGTACGGGTTCGGTCCTCCAACACGTGTTACCGTATCTTCAACCTGCTCATGGATAGATCACCTGGTTTCGGGTCTAATTTAAATAACTTAATACTCTATTAAAATTTGCTTTCACTACGCCTTCATTTTTTGTAAATTTAAGCTTGCTATTTAAATTAAGTCACTGGCTCATTATGCAAAAGGTACATTGTTGCTTTTAAAAGCTTCAATTGTTTGTAAACACTCAATTTCAGGATTTATATTATCGAAATAAATATTATCTTTCCCTTACGGTACTGATTCACTATCGGTTACTAAAAGTACTTAGGCTTAGAGGATGGTCCCCCTAAATTCAAACAAGATTACACGTGTCCCGTTTTACTCAATAATTATTTTAATATTCGAATACGGGGCTATCACCCTTTATAGCAAAACATTGCAGTTTATTTCTAGGAATATATACATATATAATTTTGGCCTTATCCGCTTTCTCTCGCCAATACTAACGGAGTCTCTATTGATTTCCTTTCCTAAGCTACTAAGATGTTTCAGTTCGCTCAGTTTTAATTAAAAAAATATTAGGTTTCCCTATTAGGAAATTTACAAATCACAGATATCTTTATCTACTTGTAACTTTTCGTTTTTTATCACGTCCTTTTCTTTTAGTACCTAGACATCCATCAAGTGCTTTTATAAGTTTTATTTATTATTACAAAATATATTAAAAAAGATTTAAAAAATACTTAAATTTTTCTATTTACACGTCGAGACGTTTTTGCATTTGTTTTAGTACGTTGACCACGTACGGGTAAACCTTTAAAATGTCGTAATCCCTTATAGGAACTTATTTTAATAAGCTTACGAATATTTGAAACGCGATCAGAATCTATTTTCTGGCCTGTTTTATAATGTTTACGTATATATGCGACAACATTTGCAATTTGATTTTTTGTCAAATTTTTCATATATTCGTTCATATCAATAGATAATTCATTACAAATCAATTTAGACCTAGATAAACCTATTCCTTTAATATAAGTTAATCCTATAATAACTCGCTTTTCATCAGGAATTTGTACGTTTAAAATTCTAGGCATAATTTATGATCATTATTTTTATTTTTACCAATTAAAATGAGCAAACGATTTATTAGCTTCAGCTAATTTGTGTAACTCTTCTTTTTTTTTAATAGATAAACCTTTATTGTTATATGCATCAATTAATTCACCAGTTAAACGTTCTAACATACTAGATTCTTTACGAGTTTTAGAAACTTCTATCAAATTTTTTGAACCTAATACTAATTTTCTATTAATATCAACAGGTTTTGGTACTTGATAAACGCCCGTACCTACACGTTTAGATTTTATTTCTAAATCAGGAGAAGCATTAAAAATAGCTTTTACTAAAACTTCGCTAGAATATTTCAAATTTAATTGTTTTTTTGCCTTTAAAATGCTTTTAGTTATAATTTTGAGAGCTACTCTCTTTTTACCATCCTTCATTAAAAGATTTAACAATTTATTGAAAATAAAATCATAATAATCAGTCTCAAAACCCTTAGACATTTTTGTTAAATTTGTCATATAAGAAATTTAAGATTTTTTCTTTTTTATACCGTATTTTGATCGACTTTGCGTTCTACTTAAAATAGAACCTAAATCATATTTACCTCTCACTAAATGGTACTTAATACCAGGTAAATCTTTTACAGCACCACCTCTCATTAAAACGACAGAGTGTTCTTGAAGGTTATGGCCTTCTCCTGGTATGTACGCAATAGTTTGCATTCCACTTGTTATACGTAGTTTTGCTACTTTTCGTTTAGCAGAATTAGGCTTTTTTGGTGACGTAACGTATACTTTAGTACAAACAGCCTTTTTTTGAGGGCATTTATCTAAAGCAGGGGATTTAGATTTTTTAATATTTATCTTACGGGGTTTTCTTGATAATTGACTTATACGTGACATAATTAAATTACATTGTCTCTTTTTTGAACAAATTTAGTACGTAAAGGTAATTTACCAGCACCGAAACTAAGCGCCTGTTTCGCTAATTCCATAGGCACACCATCAATTTCAAAAAGAATTTTTCCAGGTTTTGTAATTGCAGCCCAATAAGATAAACTACCTTTACCTTTACCCATACGCACCTCTGCAGGTTTAGATGTTACTGGCGTGTGAGGAAAAACATGAATCCAAACACGACCTTCTCGTGCCATTTTACGTGTAATAGCTCGTCGAGCGGACTCTATCTGTTTATTTGATATTCTTCCAGACTCTAATGCTTTTAAACCATAAGATCCAAAATGTAAACCACTATAAATCATATTGCCCTTAGGTTTTAGTTTAAAACTTTTTCTATATTTTGTACGTTTAGGAGAAAGCATATTATTTTTTTTTGATTTTTGTTTGTATTAAGTTAATTCTTTTCGAATTAACTTAAAAATATTACATTGATTCTAATTTAGAGATATTTTCTGCAAGAATTTTCTCTTTCAATGCTTTTTTATCTTTATGGTCTGTAGTAAAAATTTCTAATACATTTTTAGTAATAGCTTCAGACGCTTGCATTTGTACTTGAGCTGCAATAGCCTGTTCTTTAGACGCTAAATATGATAACTTCTGTTCCATATCTGACGCTAAAGTTGAATCAAGAGTTGCCTTTTTAGCAGAAATAACACTTGAAATCTCACCTTTAGAGAAAACTAATAATTCTTTGATTTGAGAAGTCATCTCTACTTGTAAAGTATGATATTGAATTAATGCTTTTAACACATTTTTCTGAACATCAAAAAAAGCATCAAACTCTTTAGTAATTTTATCAGCTTCAGAACGAATAGAGTTATCTACAACACTACTTCCATAGTGATAAGCTAAAGCAACGAATAAAATAAAAGCATATAAAACTAATACTTCTTCGTCCATAATCATTCCTGTACAAACAACAGCTGTACCTAGAATGGCGTATGCGTAATTAAGTGCCATATTAATAATCTTTTTTATTTAATTTTATACTTATTTTTGCTTAATTGTTTCTTCAATTAAAAAACTTCGACCTTTTAATTCACCGATAGTTTTGATATATGTTTTGTTAAGCTCTAATAAAGTATCTTCATTAACAGTTTTAACTGATGATTCTAACCATTCTGAACTAGCAGTACTAACATTTGATAATAATGTTCGAGAATCATTTAATGAAGTCTCTAATGTTGCTGATGTTTGTGCAATAATGGCATCTGTTTCTCCTTCAAGAGAAGAAGATCCTGAAGATTCACCTACTTTTTTTTTACGTAATTTAATTGATCGTGCAAGTACAGGTAAAATATCTCGTACAATTAAAATGTAAAAAATTACAAACAAGATAGTAAACCAAAATACCTGAGACATTGCTACATAAATATCTAATTGTGGCATAAAAAATTTATTTTTTATTTTTCTATGTTTTTACCGTAAGTTTAAAAAAATAATAATAATCTTTTTTTTTATTAAAATAAGTAACGAGAGAGGGACTTGAACCCCCGACATGCAGCGTATGAAGCTACCGTTCTAACCAACTAAACTATCTCGCCAAAGATTAATCTTTTTTATTCATTAAAGAATAAAAATCAAACTGCAATGATTTTTGTTTAGTTTTTTGATAGAACCTCGATTATCTTTTACCAAAAGGGGTGATATAAAAAAAGGATTATTATTAAAATCATTATTCAAAAAGATATTACTTTTTTCATAAGGAAAATCGACATTTATAGTACTTCCATCCGTACATACTACTTTTGTTAAATACGAAGGTATTTTATTATATTTCATAATAACTATTTTCTATTAATTATAAAAAGGCTAAAGGCGGACTTGAACCGCCATTTAAAGTTTTGCAGACTTCCACATTAACCAATTATGTTATATAGCCAAAAAAACCCTAATAATGCTATTTTTCGGGGTCTTTTGGATAAAAGTATTCGATCCACTTAAAAAAATCATTATAAAGGTGACCATTATTTACATAATCCCTTAATATTTCATATGTCCAAGGTGACTCAGGGTCAAACATCTCTAAAAGAGGTATAGCTGGATCAAAAGTAAGCCAAAGGATGAACATTTCAAAAAATGCAAAAGCCCAAACAGCTTCCGTAATATACCGCTCTAAAAAAGTTTGATTATCATAAATTTCTCTAGATAAACCACATTCTGGGCACCTTTCTTGTGGAGCACCTTCTAACTTATCAAAGCAATATACAATTTCTTCTGTTAAAGTAAAACCTTTAGTAATCAAGGTAACAAAAACCCAAAAGAATATAAAGATAAAAAAAATATTGTGCTTTTTCATACTCTTATATAAATTTAATCTTTTTAATTCTTATTAAAGAATTAAAATATGTTTAGAGGTGGAATTGAACCACCGACACAAGGATTTTCAGTCCTATGCTCTACCACTGAGCTACCCAAACAAAAATTAAACACAAAAGTGTTTAATCATGATAATAAACCCAAACTTTAACACCAATACTGCCATATTTAGTAACTGCTGTAGAATTGGAATATTCTAAACGAGCATTAATTTTGCTTAAAGGTATTTGACCATATTTGAACCATTCTGTTTTCGCCATAGGTGCTTTACCTAAACGTCCCGAACAATTTATACGAATTCCTTTAATTTTACTTTTATCTTTAATTTCTTTAAAAGTTTCACGCAATGCTCTTTTAAAATTTGCATTTGATTTCTCTATCTCGTTACTTAAAAAATTTGATAATAAAATTGAGCTATTAGCAATATCGTTATGTTCATGAAATGAAACTTTTATTTCATTATCAAAAAATAAAGTTAAATATTTTTCTAAATGATTCGTTAATTTTAAAGTATCTATAGAATAACTTTTAAATTTAGAATCATTATTGTTATTTTCAATAAAAAAAGGATTATACGATGTTTCCTTTTCATTAATATTCAAAATATCATCAGAATTTTTTAGTAAACTTTTATATCGTTTTATCAAATGAGGTTGTATTTCTGTATTTTTTTTAGTTATGTTTTTAGAAACATATAAAAAAATATTTAAATAGATTATACCGCCTATTTCTTTAAATTCAATTTTATCTAGAAAAGAATAATGATTCTGTAGAATAGATTCTATATAATTTCTGATAAATAATTCAAAATAAAAACTATTCTTTATAAGATTAGATTCTTTATAATTGATATATTGAGTAGAATTCCAAGAATCAAGGAAACCTTTTCGCAAAGAAACAGGATTTACTTTTTGTGACATACGTTTACACGAAGCATACGTACCTTTTTCAGAAATATCTATTTGCTTTGACGTTTGATTCAAATCTACATTTTCAATAGTCCAAGTTTGTGACTCTGAATTATATTTATATAAACTATTTTCGAAACGCAAAAGTTTTGAAGACCTTCGTGCCATTTATTTTTTACCTTTTTTTAATTTATGTTTTCCCGCTTTGCGTGTAGAAGCAAATTCGCCAAATTTGTGGCCAATCATATCATCAGTAATTGTTATAGATACAAAACTTTTTCCTGTATGTATATCAAAATTATGCCCAACAAATTCTGGTAAAATCGTAGAGCTTCTTGACCAAACTTTAATATTCTTAAAATCTTTTTTATTGCGAGTTTTTTTTAAAAGGTTTGCTTGGAAAAAAGGACCTTTATATGTTGATCGTGCCATTTTAAAAAAATATTAATGTTGTTTTTTCTTTTTTCGGTTTGTTTTATAACCTTTCGTAGGTATACCCCAAGGAGTTACAGAGCAACGTCCACCAGAAGTTTTACCTTCACCACCACCATGTGGATGGTCAACAGGATTCATAACAACACCCCGAACAGTAGGTTTTTTATTTAACCATCGGTTACGACCAGCTTTACCTAAAACAATATTATTGTGGTCAATATTAGATAAAATACCTACAGTACATAAACAAGTATCTGGTAATGTTATTTGTTTTCCAGAAGCTGTACGTATTACACAAAAATTATTTACTTTTTTAATAATTTTAGCAGAAGACCCTGCAGATCTGGCTATTTGACCGCCATATCCTGGTTTAATCTCTATGTTGTGTATAAACATCCCTACGGGTATGTGTTTCAAACATAGACTATTACCAACTTTAATATCTATGTCAGAACCACGGCTTGAAATAACACTATCTCCAACGTTGAGACCTTGCGGTGCAAGTATGTAAGAAAAATCACCGTTAACATAAGCAACAAGACAAATATAAGATGATCTGTTTGGGTCGTATTCTATACGAACCACATAACCTTTTTTATCAAAAAGATTGCGTTTAAAATCAATCATACGATAAAGCCGTTTATGCCCTCCACCTTTATGAAAAGTAGAAATACGGCCTTTATTATTCCGACCTCCTGTTTTTGTATTTATTTTAACACAAGATTTAACAGGTTTACCTCGCCAAATATTTTCTTGTTTATAATCAATACTGACCCGTTCTCTTAATGTCGGTGTTATTGGTTTATATCTTTTTATTGTCATTTTTTTATCTATTTAATTTATCTCTAGTAGCTCAGTGGTAGAGCGGATGACTGTTAATCATTAGGTCGTTGGTTCAAATCCAACCTGGGGAGTTTCGGAGAGGTGGCTGAGAGGCTTAAAGCATTGGTTTGCTAAATCAACGTGTATTTTTTATGCACCATGGGTTCGAATCCCATCCTTTCCAAAAAAAATACGCTAATAAAACAGAACAAAAAAAATTATTGTAATCTTATGATTATTGATTTGGTAAAATATTTAACAGTAGCTTCAATATTATTTATATTAGGTATTTGGGGGATTTTCTTAAATCGAAAAAATATTGTAATTATGTTAATGTCTATAGAATTAATGCTTTTAGCTGTTAATCTGAACTTTATTATTTTTTCAGTATACCTTGATGATCTTCTAGGTCAAGTTTTTTCTATATTTATATTAACTGTTGCAGCTGCAGAATCAGCAATAGGTCTTTCGATTTTAGTGATTTATTCACGAATAAAAGGTACTTTAGCTATTGATTTTATTAATTTAATGAAAGGTTAGTTACATATTTGTAACTAACCTAAATGTTAACTAACATAACGCACGCTTGTATTAATATTACCATAAACCTGATCAAAAATTTCTTGTTTACGAACATTTGTACGTTTACGCATCGTTAAGAGAATTGCTCCAATCATCGCAACTAATAAAATTAAACTTGCAATAATAAAACAATAAACATAATACGTATATAAAACTTCTCCAAGTGCTTCTATATTTGTTGTAGGGTTAATTTGATTTGTCCAAAATACAGTATTTAAACTTTCATTTAAAATAAAATTGTCATTTTCAAAAACAAATAAATTGCTTGAAAAGAAAGGTACTAAATCTCCATTTATAACAGATAAAACTTCAAATAAAAAAATAAGAAGAATTAAACCTCCTATTGGAAGATAACGTAAAACGCTTTCATTCAATTCTGTAACTCGTACATTTAACATCATAACGACAAATAAGAAAAGTACAGCAATTGCTCCAACATAAACTACGAGGAACAACATTGCTAGAAACTCAGTTTCAAGTAAAAGAAGCAAACCTGCAGCATTACAAAAAACTAAAACTAAGAACAATACAGAATGTACTGGGTTTCTAGAACTAATAACCATTATACCAGAAACTACAGCAATACTTGAAAAAATATAAAACAATAATGCTTCAATATTCATTATTCTATCTTTAAATCTTTAATACATAGGATACCAATCAAAACCTACAAGAATACCAGCAACAAGTAGTACCCAAGCTAACGATAAAGGTAAGAAAACTTTCCAGCCTAAACGCATTAATTGATCATATCGATATCGTGGATAAGCTGCACGAACCCAAATAAAAGCAAAAGCCATAAAAGATACTTTTAAACCAAACCAAATTGGGCCAGGAATTAATGTAAAAGGTAATATCGCAAAAGGAGGTAACCACCCGCCAAAAAAAAGAATACTACATAAAGCACACATCATTAAAATGTTAGCATATTCTCCTAAGAAAAATAAAGCGAAACCCATTGCAGAATATTCTACATTGTAACCTGCAACTAATTCAGCTTCAGCTTCTGGTAAATCAAAAGGTGCACGGTTTGTTTCTGCTAAAGCTGAAACAAAAAATAAAAAAAAAACCGGAAATAAAGGTATAATATACCATACTGACTCTTGAGCTAGTACAATTTTTGATAAATTCAATGACCCGGCACAAAGTAAAACACTTATAATGATTAAACCTATAGAAACTTCATAAGAAACCATTTGAGCTGCAGAACGTAAAGCCCCTAAAAAAGCATATTTTGAATTACTAGACCAACCAGAAGTGATGATACCATAAACACCTAATGATGAAACTGCAAAAATATAAAGTAAACCGATATTTAAATCAGATAATACTGCTGTTTCTCCAAAAGGAACAACGGCCCAACCTAAAAGACTTAGTAAAAAAGTAATCACTGGTGCAAGAATGAAAATAATTACATTAGCATTACTTGGAAAAATTGATTCTTTAACTAATAATTTTAAACCATCCGCTAAAGGTTGTAATAACCCCCAAATACCTACGACATTAGGTCCACGTCGACGCTGTATAGATGCAATAACTTTTCGCTCAGCAAGAGTAAAATAAGCTACAGCAATAAGCATAGGAACAACGATGATTAAAATTTCAAGAATCCAACTAATAATATAATAAACCATAAATTTTTTATATTTTCTTGATTAAAAGAAAATTTCTTTTAATTTTATCACTATTTTTTATTTAAAAACTTTTTTTTATATAGGTTTTAAGAAGAAATTCTAATAATAAAAACTATAGAAACCCAGCCAAATGTCAGATTTGAACTGACGACCTACTGATTACAAATCAGTTGCTCTACCGCTGAGCTAATCTGGCATCAAAAACTTTTAACGAATAAACCCTCAAATAAATTTTTGTAGGGAAAAGAAAAATTTCAATTAATATGGCAAATATTACTTTTACACGAACGGCTCAGCGACATGGGTTTCATTTAGTAGACCCATCTCCATGGCCATTAGTAGCGGCTTTCGCTGCTTTAGCTATGACTACTTCAGGAGTACAATACATGCATGGTTACTCAGGTGGTGGTTTCATTTGTTTTTTATCATTTGTAGCATTACTACTTTCTGCCGGTGTTTGGTGGCGAGATATTACTCGTGAAGGTACTTATCAAGGACATCATACTGCTATTGTTCAGGTAGGTTTACGTTATGGTATGTTACTATTCATTGCATCAGAAGTTATGTTTTTCTTAGCATTTTTCTGGGCTTTCTTTCACTCTTCTTTAGGACCTACTATCGATATTGGAGCTATTTGGCCACCAAAAGGTATCGCAGTATTTAATCCTTGGGAAATTCCATTATTAAACACTTTAATTCTTTTACTTTCAGGTGTTTCTGTAACTTGGGCACACCATGCTATTGTAGCAGGAGACCGTGAAGGAGTTATTTTAGGATTAATCTTTACAGTTTCATTAGGAGCAATTTTTACTTTCTTTCAAGCAGTTGAGTATGTTGAAGCAGGTTTCTCTATTGCAGACGGAATTTATGGTTCTACATTCTTTTTAGCAACAGGTTTCCATGGATTCCATGTATTAGTTGGTTCTATTTTCCTTGTTGTTTGTTTATTTCGACAAATCAATTATCATTTTACAAAACAGCACCATTTTGGTTTTGAAGCTGCAGCTTGGTATTGGCATTTTGTTGACGTTGTTTGGTTATTCCTTTTCGTAGTTGTTTACTGGTGGGGTGGTAACTAATTTTATTTATAATATGTTTTTAAAACATATTATAAAAACAAGGGTGTATAGCTCAGTTGGTAGAGCATCAGGCTTTTAACTTGCGGGTCTTGGGTTCGAGCCCCAATGCGCTCATATTATTATGATTATTAAATATAAAATTAAATTTATGGCAAATTCAATAAATACAGATAAAAAAAAACGTAAATTATTTTTGAAAAATTTTGAAAAACGAAATAATTTAAAAAAATCAATAAAAAATAAAAATTTAACGTCATTTGAACGATATACTGCACAAATAGCTTTACAAAACATGCCACGAAATAGTTCTAAAATTCGAATCAAAAACCGTTGTATTTTATCAGGACGAACGCATGGTATTGTAGGTCCTTTTAATATATCGAGAATCAAATTGAGAGAACTTGCTTCAAACGGATTGATTACTGGTATGAAAAAAGCAATATGGTAAAGATTTTAATACAAACCACCTTCTATAGAGTATTCTATATTTATTTGGTTTGTATGTTTTCTTATACTTGTAATATTTAAGTCTTTTGTTTTAAAACTAAGTAAAATATATTTTAACGTATTAAATTTTATTTTATTATCGTTATATAAAGACAAAGTTTTTTTTAAAAAAATTTCATCTTTAACTAGAATTTTAGTAGAAGTATTTAAAACATTAAATAACGATTCTTTATTAGAAGATATCACTTTATTATTTAAAATAACTTGAGAATATATTGCTTTATTTGAAGAAAATTGATTGATCTTTAAATGACTTTTCATTTATTTTTTCTTACCTTCTTTTAAACGTAGATTTTCATTATCGAAAATTATACCCTTACCTTTGTATGCATCAGGTTTTCTTAATAATTTAATAGAAGAAGCTACTTTATGTAAAAAGTCTTTTTTTATACCAAAAAGAACAATTTGGTCTGATTTAGGACAAACTGCTTTAATACCCTCTGGTATTGTAAAAATGACATCGTGACTAAAACCTAGTTTCATTGTCAAAGTTTGTTTGTTTACTTGAACACGATAACCTATACCTACTAAATTTAAAGTTTTTTTGAAACCTTTTGACACACCAATTATAGCATTGTCTAGTAATTTGTGTTCTGTTCCCCACATAGTTTTATTTTTAGAAAAAGACTTAATAGTATCATTTTCTTTAGAAAACAAAACTTCTCCAGATAAAGGATACTCTAATTTTCCTAGTTTACCTTCTATAGATACTTTTGAATTTTCAAAGATTATAGAAACATTTTCAGGTATTTTTATATTTTTTTTTCCTATATTTGACATTTCTTGATATTATAAAACTCTTAAAATAAGTTGACCACCAACATTCTTTTCAATGCTTTTATAATCTGACAAAATACCTTTAGACGTAGATAAAATAAATAAACCTAAACCTTGATTACTTTTTTTTGTCAATTCTTTAAGTTGTAGTAGATTGTTAGCTGAAATAAATTTATTTTTATTATAAGCTGATATTGGTTCTATTTTTGTAATAACAGGTTTATCTGATAAATATTTCAATAAAACACTAATGTTTTTATCTTCAATAATATAACCACGAATAAAACCTTCTGTTTTTAGAATATCTAGTATATTTATAGTATTTTTAGATTTTTTTACTAAAATTTTTAATTTACGTGTTTTTTGACCATTTCGTATTCGAACAGCCAAATCTGAAATTGTAGAAAATATTGTCATTTTTTTTTTTGCTTTTATTTTTAGCGGGGTAGAGCAGTTAGGTAGCTCATCAGGTTCATAACTTGAAAGTCATAGGTTCAAATCCTATTCCCGCAAATTATATTGAAGTATAGCCAAGTGGTAAGGCATCGGGTTTTGATCTCGACATGCAAAGGTTCGAATCCTTTTACTTCAAAAAAAAATTATATTTATATAAAAAAGAATGATTATAAATAATATCTTCAAGATATTATTTATTAATATATATATTGTTTCTTTTATTATGATATTCAATATACATATTATTAAATATTGTATAATAAGATAATTTTTTAGATAAAAATATTGATTATAGATAAAAACCCCCCTATAATCCCCCCTTTTATTTTATAAAATAGAAATTAACTAAATTTATGGCATTTTTAAAAATAAAATTAAACCTTTTTTAACATCTAAACAATCTTCAATACTATTTTTTCTTACTCTTTTTTTAATCATTTTAAAAGATGAGGTGCCTTTCGGTACTTTTTTATTAGGTCTATTCGCTTTTTTATTAATTCTAGATTCTCTAAATATATTTTTAAGACTTTTTATGAACGACGCAGAACCTTCTTCTATTAAAAAGATTTTTCCAAAAAAATAATAAAACAAAAAATGGAGATAACGGGACTCGAACCCGTAACCGCATGCTTGCAAAGCATGTATTCTACCAATTGAAATATATCCCCGGTGAAATAATTTTAAATTATATTAAGAAAATAAATAAATTTTTATGAAAACAGAATACATTGTATCTAAATTAGATGAATTAGTAAATTGGGCACGTAAAGGATCTTTATGGCCTATGACTTTTGGTTTAGCTTGTTGTGCTGTTGAAATGATGCAAGCTGCTGCTGCACGTTATGATTTTGACCGTTTTGGTATTATTTTTCGACCAAGTCCACGTCAATCAGACGTTATGATTGTTGCAGGTACTTTAACAAATAAAATGGCCCCAGCTTTACGTAAAGTTTATGATCAAATGTCAGAACCTCGATGGGTTATTTCTATGGGTTCCTGTGCAAATGGTGGAGGTTATTACCATTATTCATATTCTGTAGTTAGAGGTTGTGATCGTGTTGTTCCTGTAGATATTTATGTTCCAGGGTGTCCGCCTACAGCAGAAGCTTTATTATATGGTATTTTACAGCTACAAAAAAAAGTTAAACGAAGTAAGCATTTAGGTTACTGGTTAAAAAAATAAGTATAAAAAAATTTTATGTTATATAATTATGTAAAATCCATTAATGCAATGGTACCAAAATTTATTGAAAAATCAGTAATTTCTAAAGAAGAAGTTACAATTTATACTTCGCCGGAACATTTAGTTCCTTTAATGACATTTTTAAAAACACATACAAATGCTCAATATGACATGTTATTAGATATAACAGCTGTAGATTATCCTGAGCGAGACAAACGTTTTGATGTAGTATATATTCTTTTAAGCGTTAAATTTAACAGTCGTTTAATTGTTAAATTATCTGTTGATGAAATTACACCAATACCTACTATTGAAAAAATTTATCCAAGTGCAGGTTGGTATGAACGTGAAACATGGGATATGTTCGGTATCTTTTTTCAAGAGAATAAAGATCTTCGAAGAATTTTAACTGACTATGGTTTTGAGGGGTATCCTTTAAGAAAAGATTTTCCTTTAAGTGGTTATGTTGAAGTTCGTTATGATGATGCACAACGTCGTGTTGTTGTAGAACCTTTAGAAATGACACAAGAATTTAGATTATTTGATTTTACAAGTCCATGGGAAAAATTAAAATAATTTTGTAAAGAAAATATATTAATTATTTTCTTTACACACCTAGACTCGCTTGGTGAAATTGGTAGACACGACAGACTTAAAATCTGTTTCCTTTAGGATTATCGGTTCAAGTCCGATAGCGAGTAAAAAAATATAATAAAAGAATAATGTCAAAAAAATTTAAATTATTTTCAAAATTAAAAACGAATTTAATAGATCATCCAAAAATTAAACATAATCGACTAAAAAAACGAAAGTGGTTACGTTTAAAGAATACCGTACCTCAACGTTTAAGTGAATATGGTAGTTTATTGATGTCTAAGCAAATGCTTCGTGCTTTTTATGGTAATTGTTCTGAAAAAGAGTTCATTTCGACTTATAAAAAAGCAAAAACTTTAAAAGGCAATACGGGTGTAAATTTTATTAAATTATTAGAACATCGTCTCGATACAGTTCTTCTGCGCATGCGTTTTGCAAACACTTTTGAAGAAATTCGTCAATTTATTACACATAAACATATTTTAGTAAATGATAAAATTGTACACACTTCTTCTTTTACTTTAAAAACTGGAGATAAAATAACTATTCGAAAAGAATCTTTTGAATTTATAAGTAAACGTGTTTTGTATAATTTAGAACAATATTTAAATATTGAAAATCAGAAAATAAACGATAATATATTAAATATTACTAACAATTATCAATTATTATTTTCACCAGATTATATAGAAGTAAATTATAATACTCTTGAAGGTATTTTTATAAAATCCCCAATTCTGGATGAAATACAATATCCTTTTAATATCGATTTACCTAAAATTATACAATATTACGAATATAAGAAAAAATTATAATTTTCTATGTTCTACCACAATTTAAAAAATATATTTTTAACTAATCACCTTCATATAAATATGTTTTTTAAAGATTATTAAATATTAAATAAATTATTTATGGATAATAAATTAATAAACGTTGATGCCCAGTTAGATAAAATTACTAACGAAGTAAACGAAATTAAAAATTTCACTTTAAATTTTGGGCCGCAGCATCCTTCGGCTCACGGAGTTTTACGTCTAGTTTTAGAATTAGACGGAGAAATTATTGAAAAAGCAGACCCACATATTGGTTTGCTTCATAGAGGTACGGAAAAACTTATAGAATATAAAAATTATACTCAAGCTTTACCTTATTTCGATCGTCTAGATTATGTATCTATGATGGCACAGGAACACGGTTATTCTTTAGCTGTTGAAAAGTTATTACGTTGTAATATGCCTCTACGTGCTCAATATATCCGAGTATTATTTGGTGAAATTACACGTATTTTAAATCATTTACTAGCTATTTCAACACATGCTTTAGATGTTGGTGCTATGACACCTCTTCTTTGGGCTTTTGAGGAGCGAGAAAAACTTATGGAGTTTTATGAGCGTGTTTCTGGAGCGCGTTTACACTCTGCGTATATTCGTCCGGGTGGTGTATCTCAAGATTTACCTTTAGGTTTATGTGAAGATATATATCAATTTGCAGCACATTTTACTCAAAGAGTTGATGAAATTGAAGAAATGTTAACATCAAACCGTATTTGGAAACAACGTCTTGTTGATGTAGGTATCGTTAGTTATGATGAAGCTATGGCTTGGGGTTTCTCTGGTCCTATGTTACGAGGTTCTGGTATTTCTTGGGATTTACGAAAAAATCAGCCATATGAAGTTTATGGTGATTTAGAATTTGATATACCTATTGGTTCTAATGGTGATTGTTATGATCGTTATTGTATTCGTATAAATGAAATGCGTGAAAGTATACGTATAATTATCCAGTGTTTAAATAACCTACCAGAAGGTCCGGTTAAAATAGATGATGCGAAGATTGTACCACCGTCACGTATTGATATGAAAGAATCTATGGAATCTTTGATACATCATTTTAAATTCTTTACAGAGAATTTTAGTGTTCCTACAGGTGAAACTTATACTGCAGTGGAAGCTCCTAAAGGAGAGTTCGGTGTTTTTTTAGTTTCTAACGGTACAAGTAATCCTTACCGTTGTAAAATTCGTCCACCAGGTTTTTCACATTTGGCTGGTTTAGATTTTATGGCAAAAGGTCATATGTTAGCTGATGTAGTAACTATTATTGGTACTCAGGATATTGTTTTTGGAGAAGTTGATCGATAAGTTTTTTATAAGTAAATAAATTATTACAATTTATTTACTTTTTTAAAACTAACAAAATAAGTTATTTCATCTTTTATATTTTCTTCTAATAGATTAAAAAACTTTTTAATGTTTTCATTAGATCCTTCTAAATTTAATAATTTTGTATTTGTTTGTATTTCAAATTGATCTAGTGCTTTTTTATGTACATGAGGTGATCGTAAAATAGTAACCCGTTTCTTCTTTTTAGGTAAACTTACTAATTTTGGATTTAATTCATTTGATAAAGCTTCTTTTTTCAGATCAATTACTGTTTTATTTAATTTATAAGCATTAAAACTCTTAAATTTTATTACAGATTGTATAGTCATATATTATAATATATTTTTTTTAAACGGATATGATGAAACTGGTAGACATGCTAGGTTTAGATTCTAGTGAGTAAAATCTTGTGGGTTCGAGTCCCGCTATCCGTAAAACCTATTTACTTAGTTTTTGTCAGAATAATATTTTTTCTACTGAAGTTTATATTTGAAATTTTGAAATCAAAAGAAGAATCTAACATCATTGAATTCAATCTATTTGATTGGTAAGTTGTTTTATTGTTGAAAGGTTTATTAGACATTTCATTATTTGGAACGAAAGCTACAAGTCCTCCAATACCTACACTAAAACCACCATTAACATTATTTAAAACATAACCTTTGATATTCTTCTTATTTTTTTTTAAATATTCTAATTCATAAAAAAGAATATCATTTTTAGCGTATTCTAGAGTTTTTTCAAAGTTAACGAATAAACCTGCTTCAACAGATTTAACTTGATAAACCATTAATTTATAGGTTTTTCCTATTTTTACGTTTTGTAAAAATGTATTTACATTAAACGTCTCTTTTGAATGTCGTTCATGTATCATTTTTTCTATCTCAAAAAATGTATTTACAAAACTTTTTTTCTTTGTTTTTAATAGATTCTTAAATCCAATATCAAAATATATATTATTTTTTGTTATTTTTATTATTTTTCCAGATAATAAATTTTGAGATTGATAAGATTTTTGATTTATTTCAGGTATTATTCCTTTTTTAAAACCAAAATCTTTTTTTTGTTTTTTAAATAAAGATTTTAAGTTATTCATATTAATATTTTAATTTTTTTATGAAGATTGTATAGATAATATTATAGATTATAATTTTATGAAATTAAATAAAAAAGACTTTCATTTAAATTCTTTTATAAATCTTTTAGAAACTAAACCTTTTCTAGGTTTCTTGTCTGTTAATAATTTTAAAGTACAAGATAAAATAAACCTGAAAATTCAATTGAATAAAATTGGTTTTGATTTTAAAGTTCTAAAAAATGGTTTATTTATAAATGCTTTAGAAACAAAGTTTCCTAAGTACATACATATTGGAGCTTTGTCTCAAGGTTTTTCTATTGTTATTTTTCCTTTAACTGATAAAACTAATTTTGAATTTTTAAGTTTAAAAGATTTAGCTATTATTTTAAAAAAGGATAAAAATTTACTTTTTTTAGGGGGTTTATATGAAGACAAATTAGTTAATAATACTTTTTTAAAAGAAATTCTTCTTTTAAAAAGTCCTACAGAAATTTATAGTGATTTAATTGGTATTATTAAACATTCTCAAATTTCTCTATTGAATTCATTCAAAACTGTGCCTGCAAATTTAATACATTGTGTTAAAAATGCAGATTCTAATAATAATTAAATTGTGTGCTCGTAACTTAATTGGATAGAGTAACGGACTTCGAATCCGTAGGTTACAGGTTCAAGTCCTGTCGAGCATACTTTTTTAATATTATTTATTATATATAATAAATTAAAGATTTTTTAAAAAAAATATGTATTTACTTCTTGTTTTTCTTCCGTTGATTGGTTCTCTTAGTGCTGGTTTATTCGGACGATATTTAGGTACAAAAGGATCACAAATTGTAACAACATCTTGTTTAGGCGCTGCCTCAGTTTTATCTTGGTATGCGTTTATGGAAGTTGGTATTTCTGGGAATACTGTTTATATTGATTTGTTTACGTGGCTTGATTCAGAAATGTTACACGCTTCTTGGGGATTTTTATTTGATTCCTTAACAGTTATAATGTTAATAACTGTAACAACAGTTTCAAGTATGGTTCACTTATATTCTATTGGTTATATGGGTGAAGATCCGCATGTTCCTCGTTTTATGAGCTATTTAAGCTTATTCACGTTTTTCATGTTAGTACTTGTTACTGGTGATAATTATCTTCAAATGTTTTTTGGTTGGGAAGGTATTGGTTTATCATCATACCTTTTAATTAGTTTTTGGTACACTAGAATTCAAGCAAATAAAGCTGCTATTAAAGCAATGGTTGTTAATCGTGTTGGTGATTTTGGTTTATCTTTAGGTATTTTAGCTATCTTTTTTGTTTTTAATGCTATAGACTATTCTACAGTTTTTGCCATGGCACCTGCAATTGCTGGTACAACTTTTTCAATGTTTGGTTTTGAGGTTGAAAAATTAACAGTTATTTGTCTTTTATTATTTGTTGGTGTTTGTGGTAAATCTGCGCAAATAGGTTTACACACTTGGTTACCCGATGCCATGGAAGGACCTACACCGGTATCTGCATTAATTCATGCAGCAACACTTGTTACTGCAGGTATTTTCTTAATAGCTCGATCGTCACCATTATTTGAATATGCACCTACAGCTTTAATGGTTGTAACTTTTTTTGGTGCAATGACAGCATTTTTTGCTGCAAGTACAGGTCTTGTTCAAAATGACTTAAAACGTGTAATTGCTTATTCTACGTGTAGTCAGTTAGGTTATATGGCTTTTGCTTGTGGTTTATCTAATTATTCTGTTGGTATTTTTCATTTAATGAACCATGGTTTCTTTAAAGCCTTACTTTTCATGAGTGCAGGTGCAGTTATTCATGCTATTTCTGATGAACAGGATTTACGTCGAATGGGTGGATTAGTTCAGTTAATTCCTTTTACTTATTGTATGATGTTAATTGGTTCTTTAGCATTAATGGGTTTCCCTTTTTTAACAGGTTTTTATTCAAAAGATGTTATTATCGAAGTTGCTTATGCTAAATATACTGTTAGTGGACATTTTGCTCATTGGTTTGGTTGTATGTCAGCTTTCTTTACAGCATTTTATTCTTTCCGTTTAGTTTATTTAGCGTTCTTAGCTAGACCTAATGGTCAGAAGACTGTTATAGGTGGAGCACACGAGGTTCCGTTAACTATGGGTATACCGTTAATTGTTTTAGCTTTTGGTAGTATTTTCTGGGGTTATTTATCTCGAGACTTAATTATTGGTTTAGGTACAGATTTTTGGCAAAGTGCTTTATTTGTATTACCCCGAAACAATTTATTCATTGAATCTGAGTTTATACCTTCATATGTTAAATTAGTACCGACTGTTTTAAGTTTTGCTGGTGCAATTTTAGCTATTGTTTTAAACCATTTTTATGCTTCTTTTGTAACTGATGCTACGCTTTCACCAATAGGTTTACGTCTTTTCTCTTTTTTAAACAAAAAGTGGTATTTTGATAAATTATATAATGAATTGTTAAATAAACCTTTAATGTCTTTTGGTTATTTTGTTTCTTTCAGAGGTATGGATAAAGGTATTGTAGAAATGCTTGGACCTTACGGTGCTGTAAGTTCTTTTTCTAGCTTAATGAAAAAAACAAGTAAATTACAAACAGGTTTTATTTATCATTATGCGTTTATAATGTTAGTAGGAATCGTTGTTTTATTAACTGTTACTAGCCTATGGGATGGTATTCAATCATATTTGTTTATTGATAACCGTCTACTTTTTATTTATGCTGGTATTTTATCATTCTATACAGCTTCAGTTACACAAGCTTAAGTTTCTTGTGTAACATTTAAATTATAGTTTTTTTATTAGAATTAATTAAGAAAATTTTTTAGATTATTTTTTATGTCGGTTTTTTCTCCGTTAGAGCAGTTCTCATTAGTTACATTAATACCTATTAACTTATTAGGTCTTAATATTTCTATTACAAATGCAACTGTATTTTTAGTATTATCTTTTTTAGTAGCTTATACTACTTTATCTTTTGCTACTTACAATACAACAGTAGCTCCGAACAATTGGCAATATATTGCTGAATCATTATATAATTTTGTTAATGAAAATTTAGTAGTTACATTAATTGAGCATGAGCGAAGTCGTGAGTATTTCCCTTTTGTTTTCGTATTATTTACTTTTATTTTTACAAGTAATGAGTTAGGTATGATTCCTTATACATTTACTGTTACTAGCCATCTATTTATGACTTTTACGTTAGGTATGATTGTTTTTGTTGCAGTTAATATTGTAGGTTTTTCAACACATGGTTTACATTTTTTTAGTTTTTTCTTACCTCCAGGTTGTCCAGGTTGGATTGTACCACCATTAATTGGTATTGAATTAATCTCATATATTTTCCGTGTAGTTAGTATTGCTGTTCGACTTTTTGCAAATGTTATGGCAGGTCACGCTTTATTTAAAATTTTAGCAGGTTTTGCTTGGACAATGTTATCTTTAGGTGTTGTTGGTTACATTGGATCATTTGCGATTTTATCTTTCATTTTAGCTTTCACAGCATTAGAAGTTCTTATTGCTTTTATTCAGGCTTATATTTTCACTTTATTAACTTGTTTATATATGAAAGATGCAATTCATTTACATTAATATTATTTTGAATATGTTTATGTTGTCTACATAAACATTTTCTTTTGGGTAATTAGCTCAGTTGGTAGAGCATCTTGTTTACACCGAGAAAGTCAGCGGTTCAAGTCCGTTATTACCTAGTTACAAAAAGTCTTAAGGCTTTCTGTAGCGATTAATTTTTTTTTATATTATTATCAGGGCGGCGTGATTCGAACACGCGACCTCCTGTTCCCAAAACAGGCGCGCTACCAGGCTGCGCCACGCCCTGTAATAAAAAAAGAATGATGAAAGATGATAATCTTTTGTTGTTTGTCTATTTCTTAAAAGGTTTTAAAACAATATATTTTAATAAGAAAAAAAAGTTTCTTCTATGTTACAATCTGCTAAAATGATCGGTGCAGGAGCTGCATCTATTTCTTTAATTGGTGCCGGAGTTGGTATTGGTACAGTTTTCGCTGCTTTAATTCTTGCTTACGCACGAAACCCTTCTTTACAGGGTCAGTTATTCACTTATGCAATGATGGGATTCGCCTTATCTGAGGCTACTGCATTATTCGGATTAATGATGGCTTTCATTATTTTATTCGGTTAATTTAAGTGTTTTCTAAGTAACCTTCAAGGTTACTTAGATATAAACTAAAAATTATGTTTAACTCATACATAAAACACAAAGGTATCGCTATTAATATCTGACTAATTACATCTGGTGGTGAAAACAGAGCACCTAAAATAAAACAAAATACAATGTTTAATGACCTGTATTTTTTTAAATTATTTGTTGATATCAATTTTAATTTTAAAAATATAAAAAAGATTAAAGGAAATTGAAAACAAAAAATAAAAGTAAAAAAAATGTTAGTTACTAAATTTACATATTCGATTATTTTACCTTCAAACGATATTCTAAATAAATTGTTGTTTAAATTAAAATCATAATTTAAAAAAAAATCCCACACAATTGGTATAAAAAAATTATAAACAAATAAAAGACTAATATACATTAGTGTTATTGATACTATAATATACTTAAACACCTTATTTTTCTCATGCATATACATACCGGGCAGAAAAAAAAAATATAAATGATATAATATAATTGGTATTATAATTATTATAGTGAAAGATATACTAAGTTTTATTGAGGCAAAAAAAGCTTCAGACATATCTGTGTATATTAATTCATGTATCTTTGAATTATTCAAAGTTAAAGGTTTAATTATTAGATATGTTATTTCTCCTAAAAAGAAATAAAAACTTATGAAATTAAAAATAAAAGATATTAAAATATAAAGAAATCTATATTTTAATTCTTCTAAGTGGTTAAATAATATATAATTTTTTGACATAAATATTTTTTTTTTATTGGATGAATGACTGAGCGGCTTAAAGTGCCAGTCTTGAAAACTGGAGTATTGTAAAATACCGTGGGTTCAAATCCCACTTCATCCTTTTTTTACTAAATAATAATCAAATAAAAACATGATTCAATTGAATACAAACTTATCTATAATTGATAATTCTGGTGCTAAAAACGTTAAATGTATAAAAATTCTAGGAGGTTCTTTTAAAGGTTCTTTAGGTGATCGTATTGTTGTAGCTATTCAAAATGTTTTACCTAATCGAAAGGTTAAAAGTGGTGACGTTTCACAATCGTTAGTTGTACGTCTCAAAAAAGAAAAGAAACGTAAAGACGGTACTACAATTAATTTTTTTGAAAATTCTGCAATTTTACTAAATCAAAAAGGTATTCCTCAAGGTACACGTATCTTTGGTCCTGTTCCTCGAGAATTGCGTAAAAAAAAATTTATGAAAGTTGTATCTATTGCACAAGGAGTAATTTAAAATTATGGCTATACTAAAATCCAGAAAAAAAATAAATAAGAATAATATAGCATTAGAGCATTTACTTTTATTTAAAAATCATCTAGGTAGCAGGTTTTCTTTTAGAAATAACCTTATAGATGAATATATTTTTGGCGTTGATTCAACATCAAATACAATTTTTAATATTGAAAAGACTTTAGTTTTATTAAAAAGAGCTCTAAATTTCTTGTCTTCTATAAAGAAAGGAAATAAACAAATACTTTTTGTAGGGACTAGTCTAAAAGTACGTAAACTTACAAAATTTGTAGGAAAATCTATTAATGAACCTTATGTAAACATGAGGTGGGTTAAAGGATTATTAACAAACTGGGAAAGTCTAAGTTCATCTATTAAATTTTATGACTTATTTTTAAAACGTTTGGATTTAACAAGTAAATCTGAACAAAAATTAAAACAAACATTTCAGGGTTTACGTTCTCTTAAAGAATTACCTTCTGTTATTTTTATTATTGATTTAGAAAATGATTTCGAAGTTGTCTCTGAGGCTAAGAAACTAAATATTCCTATCGTAGCTATAATTGATAATAATTCAAAGTTTATTAATCAGATAGATTATCCTATATTATCTAATACAGGTTCAATATTACCTTTTTACTTAATTATTTCTTTAGTAATAGAAACTTTAAAGAATAATTAAATAAAAAATAATATTTTTTTGGCGGATATAACTCAGTTGGTTAGAGTGTCAGATTGTGGCTTTGAAAGTCATGGGTTCAAATCCCATTATTCGCCTTTTATTGAAATTTTATTTTCAAACCACTGAAATAAAGATTATCTTTACTTAGTTTTTTATTTTTTGAAAATAATGTTATTTCGGTACCATAAAGAGTCGTTAATAAATCAAATTGATTCTCTAATTCTGGAAAAACTAAACAGTCATTCAAACCAATTGTTATGTGATTTTTATTTTTTCTGTTTTTATATCGTAATATATTATTTTCACAAATTTGGGGTATTATAATATGTACTAATTTCTCTAGAAAATTATTCATATTTTTATTTCTAAGAGTTGTTTTACATCCTATTATTTTTCCTTCTCGCAATTTAAAATTAGCAATAGATTTTTTTGCTTTCGTTAATGAAGGTTGTTGTTGTGTTAACATTTTTGTTATTAATAATGGTGGTAAAATTTTATTTGCATTGATATTTGCATCTTTTACACCCATATTTATGATAATTTTATTTATTTTAGCACCTTCGAAGACATTTTTTTTATTTTTTTTTAATAAAACATCTGTATTTAGGTCTATTTCGCAATAATTTTTTATTGTTTTCATTGTAAATTCTTTTATTATATTTAAAGAAAAATTAATTTTTTAAAAATGAATTTAGGTTCAATTGAATATGCACCAATACTAATTTTTTTGGTAATTAGTACAGTTCTTTCTTGTATCATTTTTGGGCTTTCATATGTTGTTGCAAGCCACAAACCTGATTATGAAAAACTTTCAGCGTACGAGTGTGGTTTCGACCCTTTTGATGATGCGCGTGGAAAGTTTGACGTTCGTTTTTACCTTGTAGCTATTTTATTTATCATTTTCGATCTTGAGGTTTCTTTTTTATTTCCTTGGGCATTAACACTAAATAAAATAACATTTTTCGGTTTTTGGTCAATGGTATTATTCCTTATTATTTTAACTGTTGGTTTCATCTACGAGTGGAAAAAAGGTGCTTTAGAATGGGAATAATTTCGATATTCCCGTATGTTTTTTATATAAAGATTTAAGTTTTAACGTAGAATGTTTGATTCTTCACTACTTTTAACATTGATAGGTTTACCTTTACTCGGTATAATACTATTATTTTTTATTCCTAATACAAACGCAGACTTGCAAAAGAATGTAGGTCTTTGTACATCTTTATTAACATTTTTAATTTCGCTATTAGTTTGGTTGAAATTTGACATGTCAACGCCGAAGTACCAGTTTGTAGAAAAATTCTTTTCTGTTCCATACTCTAATATGCATGTATATATTGGTGTTGATGGAATATCATTATTTTTTGTATTATTAACAACGTTTTTAATTCCAGTATGTTTATTAGCAAGTTGGGATAGTATAAAGATACATATTCGTGAATATAGTATAGCTTTTTTATTTTTAGAATCTGTACTAATATGTGTATTTACTGTTTTAGATGTATTATTTTTTTATATTTTCTTCGAAGCAGTTTTAATACCAATGTTTTTAATTGTGGGTATTTGGGGTTCTCGTGAGCGTAAAATACGAGCAGCTTATCAGTTTTTCATTTATACTCTTGTTGGTTCTGTTTTAATGTTATTAGCTATTTTATATATCTATGCACAGACAGGTACAACAGATGTTCAAGTATTAACTACTATTACTTTCGATTATCAAACACAAATTATTTTGTGGTTAGCTTTCTTTGCTTCTTTATCTGTTAAAATTCCTATGGTTCCTGGGCATATATGGCTACCTGAAGCACATAGTGAAGCTCCAACAGCTGGTTCTGTTATCCTAGCGGGAGTATTATTAAAAATGGGAGGTTATGGTTTTTTACGATATTCTATTCCTATGTTTCCAGATGCTAGCATTTATTTTACACCTT
>MDTA01036826.1_pt1 | contig 26270 bp, 22 predicted proteins | sample 811151 | NCBI WGS metagenome assembly MDTA01 (sample SAMN05326648, study PRJNA326480) | marine metagenome | isolation source: seawater | place: Indian Ocean: South | collected 2010 | reverse complement strand
CCGGAAGAGGACCGCCACCCGGTGGACCGCCAGGAAGAGGACCACCCGGAAGAGGACCGCCGCCCGGTGGACCGCCAGGAAGAGGACCACCCGGAAGAGGACCGCCGCCCGGTGGACCACCCGGAAGAGGACCACCCGGAAGAGGACCACCCGGAAGAGGACCACCACCCGGACCACCGCCCGGAAGAGGACCACCACCCGGAAGAGGACCACCACCCGGAAGAGGACCACCACCCGGAAGAGGACCACCACCCGGAAGAGGACCACCACCCAGAGCACCACCCAGACCGCCACCCGGAAGAGGACCGCCCAAACCGCCACCCGGAAGAGGACCGCCAAGACCTACAGCACAAGTCAGTTCAGTGCCTGGACCACCACCCGGACCACCACCCGGAAAACCATCTAAAACATCTCAAGAAAAGGCAAAAAGGCTTTCAGAAGTACAGCGCAAGAAGCAAGAAGAGGAAAATAAACCAACAGAGATGAAGGCACAAGAGGCGGTGGAGGAAATGGAGAAAATAGCTGCTAAAACAAATGAAATAGCAAACAATGCAGAAGAAGCAGAAACTAAAAACAACTGGGAGGAAACTAAACAACTAGCAGCAAATGCCAGAACAGAAATGAACAATGCTACAGAATTATTGGGTAAAATAACTGAGGATTTCACCAATGAAGTTAATGAAAAACAGTTAGAACCATTTAAAAAAAAAGGTGAAGAAGTATTAAAAAATATAAAAACAGATTTTGAAAGAGCAGCAGAGGCGGGTCTAAGAGTGCAGAAAAAAGAAAAAGAAAATACAGATGCCGCCAAAAAAATCCAGAGTGTTGCTCGAGGAAAACAGGGAAGAAAATTAGCAACCCAAAAAAAGGAGAAAAAAGCTAAACTAGAAGATATTAATAAGAGTTATTCTAATCGTTTATCTAATCTTTTATTTGAAATTGCTAAAAAACTAGAATATACAGAGATAAATGAACGCAATATTGCTAAGGACGAACAAAACGAAGCTTTGCTTTTATTAAAAATTTACAAAACTGCAAAACGAAGTACAAACATTGAGAAAAAATTTGTAAACGATGTTGGTGCGGCCATTTTTGCTTTAAAAACAAAAGATGGTAATGATAAGGATAATGAAAACGAAGCTAATTTTAAAATATACTTATATGAACAAATTGAAAAACAAGATAAAAAAGAATAAAAAGAAAAATAAAAATTTATAATATCGTATTATAATATATATTATAAATAAATGGCAGGAGTTTTAAGAATGTTAAACCCGTTAGCAAAGAGTGATGCTAGCAAAAAAAGAGAAGCATATGAACAAAGAACAAAAAACTTGGAAGGGAATATTAAAATTACTGAAGGAATCATTTTAGAAATAGATACATGGAAAGACAATATTGTTGCTGACTTTCCGGATTACAAACAACAAGTTGAAGAAATAGTTAGTAAAATTACACAGGACTTAAGTTCGCTTGAAAATACTTTAGCTGGAGCTAATAAATTTATGGAATTAAATGATGAAATTACGGAACTAATTGAAGACATGAATGAACTAGCAGAAAAATTATCAAAAGTTTCAGACATTAATTTAAAATTTCGTGTCTATCGCAGCAATAAACAAAGAAAAAAATTACGATATGGAAAAAAATTACGAGAAAAGGTTGAAGAGTACAACAACTTTGTTAGATCCAACCAATTAAAATGGTCTCAAGATCAATTGTTAGGGCAAGCGGCTTTTGGCAAATATCGCGAGGAACTTGAAAAACTTAAATCTCTCGATCAACAGAGCAGCGAAGAGAACAGATTATTTAAACGATTGCCTGGTTCGACTGATTCCAATAATCCCGGTGGTGATGAGTTAGAAGCAGCCAAAATCGAATTACGTGATGAATTCCGCAAAATGATGGGTGGTGGATACACACGTAAAAACAGAAAAAACAACAGAAACAACAAAAACAAACGCAGACAAAGACGTACGCGCCGCAGAAATAACTAACTTTATAAATAGTTAATGAACTTCAAAAACTATTTATATTACTTTCTCTATTTTCTCTCTACAACTCTCTTGATGATATACATTCCAAAAATGCTCAACGATAAAATGTAAAGATTTGTTAATGGATCGTCAGGAATGTTTGATTCATCCTTAACTGGATTGTCAATCATTTGATGATCAAAAGCGCTTGTTTTAGTCATAACGACAAAGCCATCACGTCTATTATTGCATTGATTTTCCGTCTTAGCTTTCAACAATTTTCCATTTTTATCAGTTAATAATGGATTTTGACGATTTGTAAACGCACATGGATCGATGTCCCTAATTTCACTGTCAGCAATATGACCTCTCCATCTACCTACCCTGTTGTTTAAATCAATTGTTTGTAATTGAACAGCGCGGCACGGAGGTTTAAGAGGATCAACAAAAGCTCGTACAACAGGAGTTGGATCAAGTTTCATTAAGTTTCCAACCATACCAGGAATTATTCCTCGAAATCGTCCTAAACTACTATCTGGTACATTATTCACATAACTGTATCGGTGTTGTTCTTTATTATTTTGGTCCATACATTTGCCTTTCGTATCAATAATGTATTGATTACCAAGAGGTTTCCCTGTTCTTGATGCATTAGGTTTACCTCTTTTTGAGCTTCCCTCAGTGAGTACGTTAATATACGCGGCGATACCATCAAGATTGTTTTCTAAAGTAGACCACGTACCCTTATCGTCCATTGCAGGTCTTAATTCATCAGGATTTAAAATCGCCTTACCATAATTATATATTTTGATATCAGCCATTATATATGTATAATTGTTATATAAAAATATATTATAAATAGTTTATTTACTGTCTCAGACATCATTTAATTTTGCTTCGCCTTCTTTCGCTTTTTTTGCGTTTTCCTCTGCGATACCAGCGATTGCCTTATTGTTTGACATTACGTTTGCATTTAATGTTTGCATTTTAACATCTAAATCTTTAAGTTTTTCTATTTCACCATTTAAAAATACAAGATTTGATGCGTTTTTGTTTGATATTTCTTTCGCCTTGTTGCACGAATCATTACTTAAACCTTCAATAATAGGTTCTTTAACTAAATTTAATTTTTTGCCTAGTGCAAATAAAAGCACACCAGTGAAAAATAAAATAAGGGAATCAATAAGCATTTTAATTTGTACTTATAATTAATTAATATTTTATTGTTGTATTCTTCGTGTATTTATGCAGATTTTGTTAAATCGACAATTGTTTTGTTGTTTTGTTGAACGTTTTTATAAATTTTATCAAACTTACCGTTAATTGTTTTAAATTTGTTTAATCTTTTTTCTAAATCTGCAACCTGTTTTTTTTGTGTATTGGCCACAACATTAGGATCTTCTTGTTCAGTATCATATTTTTGAAATTTTTTGCTCATACCTTCGCGTATTGGTCTATATGAAGGCGCATTTAACATTTTAAAGAGTTTTACAAGCCAGTGTAATGCGAATATAGAGAGAAAAAACAAAATTAAACTATCTCTTAACATAGGTTTTCGTCCAACAAACAACTTTCTGTATTCAATTGCAAATCTTTTTAATAGATTATCTATTCGTATGTTCATTATTATATAGATGATATTTATTTTCTTCTGTAAGTATATAATTAAACGATGTTAAATTTTTATAATGGCTACACAAGAGGACAACGATATGTATCATGGAAAGCAAGCACTAAATTATCGATGGTTCCTAGGAATAAAGCGCCGCTTTCTAATGGTTCAGCATTAACAGATCCTGAAGGTAATGCTGCAAATGTTTTCCCTGCCAGACGCCCTGGTCCCATGAAACATTATCGATTAAGAGGTTCAACACAGGCTTTAGCAAATGACCAATGCACTAAATGTAATGGTAAATTATTCATCACAGGTAGCATTAAAGATGGAAACACAAATTGCCCTTGTGCAAATGATGGTAAATACGGATATCAAATTAGATCGGCATCTACAGTTCTTGGTTCCAAAAATGCTGATGGAACTAGAAATCCGAAAACATATGCAAGTTCCCACCGCGAATACTTACAAAAACGCTGTAAGACTTTTCAACAACGTCAGTTCAATTATGATGGAACCGGCGCAAATAAAGCGAATAATGAATATTTAGCAAACTGTGATTGCAGTGATAAACCAAATGGTTGCACAACAGCTAATTGTCGTAAGGTTATTTACAAACGCAGCAATGCTGGCTTCTCAACGCAGGGGGCAGTTAGTAGCGGTTCGCGCTTACATAAATTAAAACACGATACGATTACAAGCAGTGGCGCTAAGTACAGAAACTCGTATCAGAGTATTTACAATACTAAATCAAAAACAAATAATTGTTCGGTTAACTCTTATCCGTTGTTTGCTATTTCATCTGTGAATGGTAAAAGACTTCGTTGCACTACTGGTAAGAAGGTGCTAATTCTAGGAACATTCACACCGTTGGCTTCTGTTTACCAAGGTCTTGTATTGAAGATTACAATTACTGATGCCAATATTGCATCACTTGGATTAAGAGTTGGAACTGAATATAGATTATCTGTAGGCAACACATCAACTATTATGACATTAACAGCAACAACAGGTCCTGGTGAAGAGTTTCATGCAACTATCGGCACTGACTTAAGTGCTACCTATTCTGGTCAAACAGTAAAGGTTGAAGTTGGTAATTTCAACTAGATTTAAAATTGATTCAAAACAAATACATATTTATAAACGTATAAATATGTATCCAAATCTCAGAAGCCAGAGTAAAAATGGTATGAATGAGAGATTTCGTTCTCTTCAAGAAATTTCTCAAACATTTCTAAATGACTCTGCAAGTATGAGAAATGCAAAAGAATTGTGTGATAAACATAAAATGAACTCAGCCTTGTTTGATAATTATACGCATAAAAGTTGTAGCATCCTTGTAAATGAAGCAGACGTAAATGGTACTAATGAAAGCAATATGGTTATTTGTGAAGCAGGTTTAGACTTGTATGAACTATTTGCTAATTATGAGAAAAATAGAAGTATAGAAATGTTCGATGAAAATATATGGTGTGGTTATTATGATTTAAATCTTGAATATCATGACGAATTACTGCTTACATTCATACAATATAACATTGAACTTGGTAAAACTATATTTGTTTATTTAGATCTTGAAAATTATTCACTTGAAGCAGAGAAAAATGACAATCATTCAATGGCATGTCATTCAACAGCACTTGTATTTCTTCCAAATGTTTTCAAAGTAGATGGCTATACAAAGAGTGAGCAGAAAGTAGAGTATACAATGTTTTATTTTAATCCACATGGTCGAGCAATATTTAATGAATTCAAGTATAACTATTATATATCTAAAAAGCGAAGTAAGCCATTAGTTCTAGATGATCCTTTGGATATTTACGTTCTAGAAAAATTTGTAGATTTATTTAATAAATCTGCAAAACAGTATTTACAGTTTCCAATTAAGCTTAATTGGGAAAAAAATTCAGCGTTTAACTATATTGGTTCAAATCTTCAAGTTGGCGATGGTATTGGAATCTGTTTTGTTTATCCATTCATTATCTGGTACGAACTGTTTTATAATTCGTATAAAACAGAAACATTTGGAATTGTTAAGTGCCCAAGTTATCGTAGGATGATGCAAAATAAACAATGGAATATGCTTGTTTACTATATTCTTCAACATTATGTTAGTGATATTAAAAAACATATGGAAAAAGTAATTTTAGATTGCAGTGGTTGTTTAAAGATGCACCCACAAGTTTCAATTCAAACTGTTGAATATACTTATAAAGACATAGAAACTATTATTGAAGAACTTGACAAATATTTTATACAGGAATTATTTATTATGGTTGTTTTGTTCCTATCACAAAAATATATTTCTGTGAGGCACTAAATAAAATACAAAAATACAAAAATACAAAATATAAAAATATCTATCACTATTCATATATGACTGATTTTGATAATAGTGAATTTGATTTGAATATGAAAACATCAATAAGTACAGAAAAACCTGTATTTGATATTCATGATAATTATTTACCTTATGGGAATTATTTTTTTACAATAAAAAGCTTTTCATCACAAGGAACAGCGATTGGTACTATTAAAATTAATGATGATATAAGACAGTTTGAGTTTAAAAATTTTACTGTAATTAGAATGATGGCGAAGTCTCAAGCAAGACTACATCGCAGAGCTAATATTTACCATCTTGATATGCCAGATAATCCTTCTCCATCTCATGTACCATCAATAGTAAATAATTTTGTTTTATCTTCTAGTTCTCCAAGAGTAAGATCGCATCTATCTCCTGCGCCACGCACCTCATCAACGGAATTGTCTCCTCCTGAATTATCTAGATATAGTAGAAAAATAAGTATTAGTACAGAAAGTGATGATGATTCTTGCACAATTTGTTTTGAAGGAAAAACTGACTTCTTTTTGCCTTGCAATCATTTTTTTCATTTAAAATGCATTAAGGAATGGGAAGCAAGAAATGTTAACAACAAACCATATAGATGTCCAAATTGTAATCAATCTTATTCTTTACGATTTGGAAGAAGGTACAAAATTGCGAGTGCAGCAAACTAAAACTAGCTTTAAATATCTTTTGTTTGTCCATCATTATCATTGAAGTGATTTGTATTTGAACTGGAATCTTGAAGAAATATATTAGTTGATACAGAATTCTTGTTGTATGGCATGTTGTGCTTAACACACCATGCTATGCATTTTTGCGTGTGTGCTTTTTTTATTTGTTCGATTCTTTCTGTTTTCTTTTTATTATCTATCATTGTAATTGTAAAGTTGATATTTTCCATTTGTTGTTGACCTAAGATAGCATTGCATTCTTCAATTCTATTAATATAGTAGTATGGGATATTGAATTTAAAAAACTTAGAAATGTAATTTTTCGAAAGGTCAATACGAGATAGCATGGAAAATATTTCGTAAAATTTTCTGTAAGGTTTTTCACTTTTAACATACTTGAATCCTTTACATATAATATACTTTTCGGAATTAGCTGTGCGACTTGTGGATGGTTTAGATATTTCAACTGTTTCGTAAACACTACTTAACAAATATATTAAATCAATAGTGGATTCGAGAAAGAAGTCAAATATTTTCAATATAAAACATCCACCTTTCTTTTGCATACAAATTGCAAAAACAATCTGCGAAAATATAAGTCTTATAGAAAGAGCTTCTTGTTTGTTAAAATCAATTGAAAAGTCAAATCCTCCATCTCCAGTGATAATATCCATGCTATTTGCGTATTTCTTATAACAATATTCCAAGTTTTCAGCACTGTACAAGTTTCCAGTATTGTCTATTCCTTTCTCAATATGCACGTTTTTGAATTTTGCTAGAAATTTTTCACTCTTTTTCCAACCGGGTATGTTGGAATTTGTAGGGTCAATTAGTGTCATACCATAATAGTTGTCATTAATATTGTTTCGTTGAGTAGCAATTGCTTCAATGAATCCACCTGGTCCTTCCGCTAAGTGAAAACTGTTTAAATTAGTTGGCATATTATCAAATAACTTGTGGGTTTGTATAATTTCAATAAGTTTAAAAAATGATCTAGAAATAGGATTATATTTACAGACTGAGTTTTTTGTGTTTGGTATTACAGTGTGAATGTATTCATATTGGTTTGTGTACTTTTTAATGACATCCCATTGATTAAGATAATTCTCAATAAGGAGTTTTGTTTTATGTAGATATCTAAATAAGCTGTAATTTATTTTAGGACGTATATCGTCGAGAGAATGGAATGTTAATAGGAAGTTATTATCATCCAATGTTCTAATAACACTTGGAAGTGGAAATACACTCATTTTATATTTATTAGATTGATGAATAAATATAAAAAATTGTGTTTAATTCAATTACCCAGATAAATTAAAAGTTAAACAGTTTTAAGTAAATCCATATACATATTACCTAACAAGTTTTGCCCTGTAATATCGTCCTCAGTAGCTGTTTTATTTTTTTTCTTTTCTTTATCAACAAGAGCACCCCATTTAGATTCTGTTTTTCCTCTCGCTGCTTCAAAATGAACCAAGTATCTACCATCTTCTTTAACTTTTCTAAGAATAGCTTTAATATCGGGAAACTGTTCTATTTTTGCTTTTAAACCTTCCAACATAACTTGTTCGCTCTTTGTGTCCCATTCAGGATCGAAAGCAACTTTTGCACGTTTAGAAGCTGTCTTACCTCCCATCTTTCTTGCATTTGACCCCTTTCCTTTTCCAGCATCTGCATCAAATTCATTTCCAGCCTTAAATTTATCAACATATGCTTTATTTTCTGCGCTGTCGTCATGCATAAACTTGTTCGCTTGAAACCAATGTTCTACAGTAGGCCAATCTGAATCTCCAATTCTGATTGTTTTGCCCGTTTCATCTACCCAGAAATTACTCAAACGTTTTCTCCAATCCTTGAACCCTGACCCAATGTCATCTTTGTCTCTTGATTTTGAATAAAATTCTAAAACTTTACGTTTCACCTTTGGTTCTTGTATTTCTTGTTCTTCCTCCTTTTCTTTATCGCTATCATCAGGTAGAACAAGTTTCTTTCCCAATTTTTTCAACTTAAGTTTTTTCTTTTTAGGTTTCTTTTCTGTTTCTTCAGCTTTTTCATCTTGCTCTTCTTTTTTTTCTCCATCAGTTTTGTCATCAGTTTTGTCATCAGCTTTCTCGTCAGTGTCATCATCTTTATCAAGAGACTTTTCAGTGTCTTCTTTTGATTTTACAAGCTCTTTCTCAATTTCTTGCTTAATACTTGTGATATCAAGCGTGATTGAAGAAGTGTCTACATTTCTTACCTTCTTGAATATGAAATAACGATTCATAAATGATATGCGTTTTTCTTCTGGCGTCATGTCTGGTGCAGCACCAACGTTGCTCTTGCTATACTTTCGTTGTTTCAACTCTTTTTCCATGTCTCCAAACAATTCTGAAAATGGGCCATGTGAGTTAGGAAGATTTCTAAGTTTGCATTCTTCTTTCGTTAGCGGAACAAGTCCATAATTCTCAAGAACACGGACTAGATAGTCAAAATTTACAAGGTATTCTCTAAAAGTTTTATTGATTGACTCTTGATAAACGTCAATTGCTAGCCCAACGCTGTTTTCATCGTCATTGAATTTGCTTGTTTCGTACTGTTTGATAACCTCATAAATTTTGGTGCCTTTTTGGTTAATTGCAAAACCTTCTCCTTTATCTTTGTCTTTCAATATATTAAACAATCTTTCTCCATCATAGCAGGTTCCAATGAAATACCCTTCAACTGCCAAGCATTCTGAAACATTTCTAAGAAACTCTTGAAGAACACGCGTGTTTTCAAAGAAATAATGCAAAGCAAATTGACAGGATGCAACATTGAAACCATCTTTGCCTTTGCCGTAAATATTATAAACACCTTTCCCAATTTTTTCCGCATCTTTTGGACCACTACCAAAGACAGCATTTGTAATACGTTTTCCCATATCAGAGAACATTGCATCACCATTTCTAATATTTAAACCACTGTTGCCGTTTGCAAACATAATTTTTGGCATAATTTTATTACGCTTTCGTAGTTTCAAATATCGAGCACATGCACCATCAAGTCGGTTTTCAATGTTATCTCTTGACACGTCAATTCCAAATATAAAGTCTAGTTTTGCTGCCATCCATTTTTGTAAATCACCAGCTTTGCCAACAGCTAAATCAATAAGTGTTCCACCGCGTGTAGAACCACCCATAATAAGCTTACGTTTAACATACATATTGTGAAAATCTCTAAGAGCGCGCGTATTTGTCTTGCTCGACTTTCTGTTGTAGTAAACATTAAAATCTTCACTTTCTTCTGGTATGTCTTTACCAGTTGTAATCATTTCTTCAGTAATAGGGTTATGGATTGACTTCCAGTTGCTCTCCGCAACATGGTATGCATTTCCATAGTTCTTCAACCCTTTTTTATATTCACTTGTTTTGTCGTGTCGCACACGTATCGGGATCCATCTCCAACCAGCATCAGCATCTTTGTTATAGCGAAATTCAACAATAGTGTTGTCCATGAAGGTTTCTTCGCGATTTTCCGTAAACATTTGATTAATACCGTTGCTGTCTTGCTCAATCACAACAAAACAAGTGCTGGCATTTGGATCGTAAGGGTTAGTAGGGTAAAACGGAAGAGGTTTGTAATTGCTCTCGTTTTCCTCACGATCGTTATACATAACGCCTTTAATAAGATCGTTGTATGGATTTACAAAACCATGACGTTTTTCATCGAAACCCACACGCAATGTAAGGGTTTTGTACTGTCTAATTTGATCATTATGACTTGTTGATGTACCTTCTTGAAACAAAGTATTGATGATTTCGCTACCTGTTTCATCTTTCTTGGTTGAAATTAAGAAATCAATTGTATTAAACTGAGGTGGTTTCCATTTAAATGACATATCCCATGTAATTTTATAGTTTTTAGATTTTTCTTCAGCAGTATTAACACCAACACCAACCATTGCTGGTGTGAATATTAATCCATCAGTTTCATATTCCATCAAACCGTCATTAACTTTATTCATAACTTTGCTGCAAGCTTTAAATATAGAGAGATTCTCAACTGTTGTATCTTTTACCGCCAATTGTTTTGAAATGTAAAACACTTTGGCTTCAATTCTCATTGGTGGAATACCACCATCAATAACTGATACGTGTTTAATAGCTGAAATACAGTTGTTAAGAAGATTGAGGCGATATACCTTTGTGTCTTTTTTATCTTGTTCTTTTTTATCATCACTTACAGTACCCTCTTTTTCATATTTGACAAACTGTTTGTTTCTAACATCTTTACCTGCCATAAAGTAAATATCAAAGGCGGCATATAGATTGATAAACTTACCATGCTTGTTTTGCTGGATAAGTTCACCATCCATGAGGGTTAGAAATAATTTCTTTTCTTTTGTAATTGTTCCAGTGAATTGAACGTTCATATTTGTATCAATCAAGTAAATCTTGCCTGTATTTGCAATAAACAACATTTTTCTTTCTCCATCTGCCTTATCTGTAACAGTATAAGGTTGTCTAATTGATACCGCGCCGTTATCAACCGAATTCTTGATAATATTTTCCATTTGAAGTGTGTAAGAGGATGGTCCAATAAAATGTTTTGGGTAAATTCTACCATAATCTGATTGTTTACCGTGAATAAGTTCCATGTATTTATTCATCACATCGTCTTGTTCAGAATAAGCAACAGGGAAATTAGTTTGTTGCAAACCAGACAAAATTATTTTAATAACATTACGCAAAGAAATCTCAACTTGCTTTACACTCATATCTTTTTCCGCAATAGCATTATTATCAATCTCAATTTCAATTTCAAATGTTTCCGGATTTTGAAATAGTTCAGACTCACTTATAGTAAATGCAGGAACAAGTTTGTGATGCTCTTTACGCGAAGATTTTACAATACTGCAATCAATCTTGAATGGGAAGTCGTCGTGAATAAAAGTACTCCGGCTAAGCAAACGAAATATTTTTCTAGAATCGCTCCATTTTGATATGATAGACTTGATAATACCAGAATGATGCGATATAGTTTTTTCTGTATTGTATGAAACACGAAAGTTGAAATCATCAAAATTTATAGGATGTACCGGATTTGTTCCGTGCTTCTTTTTTTGCTTCTGTACGAAGTTAATATTATACGGAAGACTGCTTTGGTCATCTGTAAGTATTCTATTTTTCTTGCAATAAGATTGTATTTGAGTAACACCAACAATCTCTGTTCTAATATTAGAAATCATTGTGCGACCCGTTCTTTCATCTAAAAATTCGTTTTGTATTCTTAGAATATCGCTATTTGGTAAAGAATAGAATTGCAGTGATTTTAATTTTTGAATTACGTTTTCAAAATCAATTCGAGTAATCTGACGGAAACCTTTAGTTCCAAACTTTACCTCAACTTCTTTATTTATGCCAACATCATCATCTGCTAAATAAATTTGAAGCAATTTGGTTAATTTTTTACTATTAGAAACAGATATACTTTCTTCTTCCTTACTTTTGGACATTTGATATATATTACAGAACATATTATTTTATATCATTGTTCAATTTTTTCTAGTATATCTTGATATATTTCTTGCTTCTTACGTTTTTTTACTTTTCCAGATGTATTAATCTCTGTTTCAATACATAATTTTTCACAAATCTCATATAAATCAATTAGTTTATAAGAAGAAAAAGCGCGCATAGGTTTATGTAAACTTTCAACCTTCCATTTAGTTTCAGTGTATTTTTTCAAATCATCACTTGATACATCAGTCTCAATTCCGTACTTTTCTGTGTTTTTATTATAATGAATTACGTTAACTGTTTCACCCGGAAACAAACACAATTCATAGTACATCTTATCTTTAACGACAAAAATATTCTTGTTGTAAACAATAGACAAGACAAAAAATGCATTCAAAGAAATTTTTGATTGATTTGCAAGCTCATCTTCAATATCTGTGCGCTTAAATTTATGTTGCTTAACGAGCACTTTTTTCTCTCTAACCAGGTCAACAGCGTTAAATTTGAATGTTTTTTCAATTTCAAAAAATTTACTTGAAAGCAAAAAATAACTATCAATGGACTCGTGCATTATATAAAAACACCAAAAAAGTGAATCATTTTGGTCTGGATAAATAATTTTATCTTTAATTGTATTTGGTTTAACAGCTTCTTTTGCTTCTTTTTTCTTGTGTATATTAAATTTTTTTCTTGCGATTCTATTCTTAACATTTACATCATTTATTTTATCCAAAAACTCATGATGTTTTCTAGAAATTATATTGATGTTAAAATCTGTTAACATATAATTTTGTAAATTGTTAATTACAATATTATACGTGGAATTATTAGATGTTCTATGCATTGATACTATTAATAATGTGATTATCTTTAATATCTTTACCATCATCTTTATCACCTTTATCTGAACTGCCAAAGAATTTTGATTCATAATCATCTTTTTGCTTTTCAATACTTGTTAATTGCCTTTGTTGTTTTATAACATATTCAACATACTGTTGTAATTTTTCTATAACATTATCATCTATTTCAGTCAAATTAATAAAAACTCCATTTTTATTCTCATTGATTGGAATTTTATTGTTTTTTAAGATTCTTAAAATTTCAATATGATTAAATTTATTCATTTTTTCAATTTGCGTTTTTAATACTTCAATCTGCACGGTTTTTGAAACCATTACAATACTAATAAACAAAAAATTGTCTATATATTGTTTATTTAATTATTTTCATTCATCAACCACCTGCAACTTCTTTTTCAACTTCAGTTTTCTAACACCTTTCTTTTTTACAGTTTTTCCAACACTAGAGGTTGTTGTACTAGAAATACGCTGTTTAGACTTTTTCTGCTTATCAATGAGACTTTCAGCTTCAACGTCAACAAGTTCAGCAATAATTGATATATAGTTGTCATTTAATTCATATCGTTGTCCTATAACTCTTACCTTAAGAGTGTCATTTTCTTTAATTTTTGAAAAAGTCTTACTTTCAAAATGATGATCGCGTGCAATAAATATCACAACAGGAGATAAACTGTCATCGACGACTACTTCGGCCTTAATACCTGCCTTTGTAATATTTTTTGCAACACAATTGATAAGCATCCCTTCAACAGGACAGCAAACTTGACACTCAAAAACCACTTCAAAAATAACATTTGTTGCTTTCAATTCGCCACTTGAATATGTTAAAATCTTGCAAGAGTTAGGTTTAATAAAACCTTCTTGAACACATTTGCCTTCTACATCTTTTCTCAAAATTGTTTCCATAACATCTTTCAAGTTTTCACCAACGTTTTTCATAGGTATTGCTAACCGTCTACTCAGCAAAGAAGATGTATAAATTTCATATTTTGAAATTCGTTTTTTCCCTTTGGGTTTTTTAGTTTTTGGAAGGGTTAACACCAACTGCGATTCAGACATGTTAATATATATTGAACAGATAGTTTTTATTTACTTTCAATTTTATATTATTATTCTTTTGATAATTCGTGTTCTTCTGCAGATAAAAACCAACGTTTGCCATCTTTTCCAATACTATCAAAATATCTTAATAAAAACTCTTGCTCATAGCATAATTGATTTTTATGAATACCTTTGGTAGTTTTTGATACATACTCTGTTGCATTTCCAACAATTTTTTCAAAAGTTTTTAATGCAACTGCTCGAGTTGCTTGATCACACCTAGCACCTGTATTACGTTTTTTAGAAAGTTCTATTGTTTTAAATGTCATTTTCTTTTCTTTCTCAAACAAAGTAATAAATCCATACAATTCATTGCATTTTTCTTTGTCGATTTTATATTTAATAATTTCACTGCCTAAATTACTAATCTCTGTTCCTGTAGAATCTCTAAAACCTAAACCTTTTTCATAAATAAAAATATCAATTTGTTGTAATTTGTCTTTGTCGGCATATTCTGGTACCAATATTATTCCTTTAATATCATCTTTATTGATAAATTTTGTTTCAATATATATCTTACATAACTGTTCAAATTTTGTTAATTTTTCAACAGGTGTTCCAAGTATATATGTCATAACATTAAGTTTATTTTTACGTATCAAAAAGTCAAACAAATGATGTACTATCATATCAATTAATTTTTCAATTGGAATATCCTTTGTATCTTTTAATCGATATATAGCGCCACTTATAAATTTATCTCTTGCGCCCTCACCACTTTCTCCTCTCTCTATTTCGTGTCTTCTAATAATAAAATTAAAACGACTATTTAAATCGTCCAACGTTTGTTTGGCATCCTTCTCACAGTATTTCCACTTCTTTGTCAGTATTTTTTTAGCAATACGTTTGTTAGGCTTTTTCTCTAAAACTTCCTTACTAGAATCATCGACTTTATCATCTGTTGATTTTTTCGGAATCTTCTTTAATTTTAATAGTTTTTTTACAGGTTTTTTATCTTGTTTTACCTTAAGTTTATCATCATCAACACCAGTGTCAATATATTCAAAATTATCATAAACTTGATTAGGTAGTTTAACAGATAAGTTTCCTCGTTTATAGTACAAAGGTGTTGTTCTTTCAAACATATCTACCTTGTTATCTGTTAATTCAATTGGCTGGAACATGTAATAATCACCTATGTTTATCATTCTACCTTTATTACCTACAACATCTGTTAATATTTCATTTTCATCATCAATCAATTGCTGTAATGCATAGTTTATCTGGGATAAAGGGTAAGTTTTTGTAGTGTTTATGTGCTTTATTAATTCATCTTTAGTATAGACATATCTTAACTTCATTACCTCTTTAATACGTTGAAGTATCTTGTCTAGGTACATAACAATATAAGGTTCATTATAACTTTCACTGTTTATATTTTCCTCTAAATCTTCTATTTTTTTTGAAGAATTGCAACTAAATGTACATGTTTTCATGTAATCACAAGCAGAACTAAAAGGTTTATCACCTATTTGATATTTAATAGTTTCACCAGTAGAAACCTGTATTGCGACTTCTTGTTGCATTTTTTCAGCAGTAAAGTTTTGTTGACTACTATTCAACAAGCAATCAACCGCATTTTCTTTCAAGATACGAGCGACACGACCGATATTAACAGACTTTCTCTCAGCTAATCTATAAATATACAAATCTAATGCTTCTTGATTAGCTTGTTCTTTTGGAAGAACAGTTCCATGTAAAAATATTTGCACGTTTCTTTCTGTAAACGGTAATGAAATATGACTAAAATTACGAACACCTCGCCCTATGATTTGTTCTATGCGCATCATATTGTACCATGGCTCAAGAATATGAGTTTGTCGTATGTTCTTGAAGTCTAAACCTTCACTAGCAGCCTTTGATATTATTACAACTTTTACATCTTCACCACGTAGATTACTATCACTAGACATTGCCTTAATTTCAAGTGGATTGTTTTCGGAAAGCACCTGATCTCCGGTTATAAATGTATATTTTGCAGGTTTAAGTTTTTTAACACCTTCGGGTGGTTTATTTGTTAAAGTTCTGTAATCAACCTGAGGTGTTGGTGATTTTTTAAATAAAGATTTTGACTTATCACCATAACGTGTAATGCCCATTTCTTCAAGGGCTAACGCTATTGGTACACAACCGCCATCAATATATTGCGAATATATTAACACTATACCTTTTGACTTTCTTATCATATTGCAAATGGTTTCTATTTTCTTACTGTATTTACCAATTTCACTTGGTGAAAATATGCGTCCGTATTTTTTCAATATTTCAGATCTATATTCAAAATCATTTTTTTCTTTATCGCTAAATTTCATGCATCTAGCTAAACCTAATTTTCCTACAATTTCTCTAATATCATCAAATTCTAATTCGTCTTCTCGTGTTTCCTTCTTATCATCGTATGGATACACCATATTTAATGCTTGAATTGGTGGATCTAATTGTGTATAATTAAGCCCAACCTCAATTTCACCATCGCTAGGTATCTTGCTTTTGATGTCATCAACTATTCGCTGATAGCCTTTGTACTGCGTATCACTTATTGTATTTAAAAAAACATCTAAATGTTTTAATGCATTTGTAGGAGGTATTTCACTACCTGTTGCTTGAACTGTAGGATATGTGATAGATTTCAAAGTGTTTTCACTAGAAACTTCTGAAGGAAAAATACGATAAGGAAATGTATAAGGGTTTTCACCTCTAACAAATGATATATACCCTCTTGCTTTGCGAACAAGTAATTCAATTCCTACTTCTTCTTTGTCTTCGCCATCTTTTACTGCTCGTGTTGTTCTAAATTTCCCTGATTTTGTAAAAACATCTTGCACTTCCATTTTTGATCTTCCATCATTAACATTTAATAAATTAAGAAGCCAAACAATCTCGGTGTAATTATTAAACATAGGCGTAGCTGATAGTAAGAGCATTTTAAAGTTATTTGTTTTTTCAGCAAGATACATTAAATGATTGGCAACACGTTTGTATGCAACATCACTTGATATACGAATATTTTGCACTTCATCAATAACCATCAAGCGGTTTTCAAATTCTTTTTTAATTAATCGCTCTGTTTTTTCCTCTTTTTCTTTTGGATCTTTAATGGTTTCAAATTTATCCATAAGTTTTGAAATATAATTAGCTAAACCAGTATATCCTAAAAAAGCATACGACTGATTAATAATGCGATTAACTTGTCGCACAATTTTCTCTTTTTTAACACCTTTCATTGTTGTTGGATTAGTTTCTTTTAAAAACTTGTTTCCAGTGCAACCTCTCATTTTCCACACACCATCTTCTTTGTATAATTTACGTTCATCAAACAATTGTAATTTAAAGTTTTCTTGAACGTTTGGAGATGCAATAATAAGTATTCTTTTGTTAATATTCATTTGTTTCATGTAATCTCGCATTTCCTCACATATGGATATTGCTGAACATGTTTTACCGCTACCTAAACCATGATATAAAAGTAATCCATTATATGGTGTTTGAAAAGACATAAAATTTCTAACAAATACTTGGTGGCTTGCAAGTTCAAACGGTACTTTACTTAATCTATCACCCTCAATGGTTGCATCTCTTATGTCGCCGTCATATTTTGTATCATAAAATTCTTTTTTGGATGCGATTTTAACCATAAAATTAGGATCATCAATAAGCGGATATAAATCATTATTTTTATCACTTTCTAATTGCTCTGATTGTCTTTGTTCTTTTTGTAAAAGTAATTGATTATATTGCTTATTAGATATTTCAAAATCATTTATTTTCTCAAATTCTTGTTTTAACTCATCGACAGGAATTTTTTTATACTTTTTTTTAACCACTAATTTTTTTGCTTTTGTAGGTTTTTTTAATTTTTTTGTTTTTGTTTCAGAGTTTGACATGTATATATTATGAAAATAATGAATATTCTTTTAAAATGTTATTTACTTTTTTAATAATATCTAGTTTTTCTAAATTATAAGGTCTAATGCAATCAATACATTCCTGATATGTTTTCCATTTCAATTCACTAACTTCTTCTTTTTGAAAATCACTTTCTGAAGTAGCGCTCTCATCGGCAAGTGCCAAGAAATATTTGTGCTTGTATGATTTATAATTAGAACCTGTAAAAATTTCTTCAAACGGAATCAGATTTGAAATAATACATAGTTTATTTCTATCATAACCGGTTTCCTCTTCAAATTCTCTAATTGCGCAAGTGAGATCACGCTCTTGATAATTGCGTCTACCCTTTGGAAACCCCCACTCTGGAGTTTTCCAGGCTGTATCACTCTCCTCTATTAGTCTATCTAGTGTATATAACTCGTTCTTTATCATAACACCGTCTTTGAGTGCATGAAACTTGTCTTTTGATGTCTTTTCTTCTCCACGATACTGGATACCTAGAAAATTACCCCAAAGAAAAGTCCATAGTTCATCAAAAGTGTTTGTACGTAGGTGTTTCTTCTCTTCTATTGTCATCTCATTAATGATGTTGTTGAGATATTCTATATTATGCAAGGGGTATTTACCTCTCATAAAATCTACAAATCCTAAACTGTGCTTACGGCAGATTAGCAAATATTTAATTTCATCCTTTACACGTTTAAATGCTATAATACCAATGCTTGTAATAGGCGATTTGCAATTGTGATATTGGTGTCCAGTTTTACCACAGTTGTTACAAAAATTGTATGCTTTCATTATATTAATTTTAAGGTTATGATATAAAAAGGAATTATGTTTATATCATTTTGCTCAAGTGTTGACTAAGTATTACGCACAAAACAATATTATAAAATGAGAACATAAAATATAGAATTTTAATGGTGTCAAAACCTGTGATTTTTAATAATAAAATGGCAGATCCAGAAGTGTGGGGTCCAAGATATTGGTTTGTATTACATTCAATTGCTTTAACGTATCCTTTAAGACCAAATGATATAACAAAGAAAAAATACTATGAATTTATTGAAAACTTACATTTGTTTTTACCACATACTGAAATAGGAGCACAATTTAGTACTTTCTTGAAAGAATATCCAGTAACTCCTTATTTAGACTCACGCGAATCGTTCATGAAATGGATGCACTTTATTCATAATCGTATAAACATATCATTGGGAAAACCAACTGTTACTTATGAAAAATCATTACAACTTTACTTAGAAAACTATATTCGAGATCCGGATAAAGAGAGAAAAGAACGCGAACAACGCAAAAAACTTGTTTATGGTGCTATAATTAGTGCATTTCTTTCATTGAGTGTTTACTTGTATTTTAAAAAATAGTCATATAATATAATTACAATTCACTATGAAAATGGAAAAAATGGTTTTATTAGTAGGCGGTTTCCTACTTATTGATAAGTATCACGATGGAAAATACTCAAGAATGTTTAAAGCTAGTTACAATCATAAATATTATCAAATGGCATTGATCGCGTTCCTTGTTATGTCGTTCTATTTGTTTCTTAAAAAGAACCCTTATGAAGGACAAAATATACTCTCACATGCAAATACTATGATAAAATATATGCCAATTGAAAAAAATACACAAGACGTGTTAACACCTATATTTGACTTCACGAGTAGCGGACATTCACTTTTTGCAAAGAGTAGACCATCTTATCCTTCTAATGATTACCAACCAAACCAAAGAGTTATGCATTCTGGTGGTAATGTGAGTGGAAACGGAACAACAAAACGTTCTGTTAGTGAAACAAAGAAAAAATATGTGGCGGCAAATCAAAGTTGGTCGTGTAAAGATTGCAATCAGCAGCTTGAAGCTACATTTGAAGTGAATCACATTGTTCCTTTAGAAGATGGAGGAAGCAATCATGTTAATAATTTAGAAGCACTATGTCGTAATTGTCATGGTAAAAAAACTATGATTCGCAATCTTTAAAATAGAAAAATAAATTCTAATAGCAATATAAGATGAGTGTTATTGGCGAAGAATTACGTATGTTAAGACAACTAATAATGGAACAATTAGATTACATGTTTGGAACCATATATAGATTATTTATCGTAATTAAAAACTATATAATTACCAATACAAAGATTTTTGCATCTGGCTTATTAGTATTTATTTGGATTTTAACTATGTTTTATATTTTTTCATATGATCCTTACAAAATAGCGACTGTGTATCCACAAGCATCGCGAAGTTTCTCTCTGTTTGTCTTATTTTTACTAATAATGACATTTACATTTGTTAAATTTCGCAAAGACTTGTTCAAAGATGTTCCTGATGCATCAAAAAAATCCGATTATCCAACGATATTTGGTTTTAATCTTAAGTTGGTGTTAATACTATTAGCTGGATATTTCATTGTTAATAGCTTTTCAAGAGTGATTATCTCATTTTTAACAAACTCATTAGTAAAGACATCACTTATTGCACTTATTAACGGTGTTATTATAGCTGGGGCTATTGCATTAACCTATAAATTAGTAGCTTCACAATTATTAAATAGTTCTAAGAAAACAAAAACAGGTCTATTGTTATTGTTCAATTTCTTGTTTTACATCCCGTGTAAAATAACAGAAGTATTTGATTATATACATAAACAAATTAATATTACACCCAGTGTTACTTGGACTATTCTATTAATTGAATTGCTTGTCATTGTTTTTGGATTTTTACTACCTAAGTTGCTAACCCATTTTCTTGAGAAAAAAGGAATGATCTTATTAAAGGAACCTATATACATAAACCAAAAGATACTACTTGCAAGCGCAGAAGATTTAGAACCTAAAACGGAAAAATCATATTTTTCGTTCAATCCAAAAAAGGAACACGAATACAACTATGCGATATCAGCGTGGGTACGCGTAAATCCACAACCACCTACCGGCATTGTTAAGACAGGATATGAACCATGTAATCAGTTGTATGTTAGTGGTGCTGGTAATTCAAATGTAAATCAAACAATGAAACGCAAGTATAAGCAATTAAATGGTGTTTATAAATTAGTATCAAACGCGAATGATGGCGGATTTCCAGTTTATAAAAACAGAAACGGTTGTACTGCAACTAAGGTAAGAAATGAATGGATTATAAAAGCAAACTTTTGGGATTCAAACATTAAATTAACAGCCAAATCTTTTGGAGCGAATGATATGCGTCCTCCTAGGTCAGGTTGGAAAGAACAAAACTATGATCTTAAATCGCGTGAGAAAGAAGCTAGAAAAAATAGTAAGTTAGTTAAATCAATTCCTTCTGCTGCACGTGTTGTTTGCATTTCTTCAAGTAATGAACTAGATTGTGATCGAACAAACACATGTGAAACAATAAATACGCGCATTGATGGATACTTACCAGTAATTACCTATGGTGGTATGCCAGACATTGTATATAACCCGAAAAAAAACAAATTAGAAGTTCGCATTGAAAAAGCTAATGGAGAAAAACGTATAGTTTATCAAATGAGCGACGTACCTTTACAGAAATGGAATCACATTGTTATGAATTTTAACAGTGGAACATTAGATTTATTTATAAATAACAAACTTGTTGTTTCAAAACCAAACTTACTAACACTTATGAAACCGAGACCACTTATTGCTGGTTCTGATAATGGCTTTGAAGGTGGTATTAGAAATGTGGCTTATTTTTCACACACATTAACAAAACAGGAAATATCATTATTTTACAATAATTATAAAAAAACGGATATGTTATAAATTTATTATTTTGTTATGTTATAATATACGATATTATAACATGGCAAATGCGCTACTCGATAACGTACAGAAATTAAAAGGAAAAGTACCTGATATTTCAGGAGGAGGAAAAATTAAAACACTCGTAATTGCTATTTTATTTGTAGTTGTTGCATATTTAGTATATTTGGTTATGTTCGGAAAGAGTGAGAAAAAAATCACAAAAACAGTTCAAAGTGGCAAGAAGATGCAAACCATTTCCAACGATGATATCCCTATTAATAAAATGACAAGCAACTACACGTACTCTATCTGGATCTACGTAAATAACTGGAACTACAACTACGGACAAGAAAAGACAATCATAGAACGTGCATCAACAACTGGAGAAGTTGCCCCTGGAATCTATTTAGCTTCTATTACAAATGATATTATTATTAAGTCAGCTCTTGAAGGTAAAGGTTCGGGAATTCATACCTGTAATTTAGCAAATATTCCTCTTCAAAAATGGGTACATGTTGTTGTGTCCTTAAACACGCGCGCCCTCGATGTTTACCTTGATGGCAAACTTGTACGCACGTGCTTGCTTGAAGGTGTAGCTAAATCAAACACTAACTCTAACTTGCTTATTACACCGAATGGTGGATTTGATGGATTTACATCCAATATTAAATACATTCCTGACAGAGTAAATCCTCAACAAGCGTATGACTTGTACAAGGAAGGACCTGGATCTGGTGGTGCATTAGGAGGATTAAATAAATACAAAGTGAGAGTTAGTTTGTTAGAAGATAATAATGAAACAAGCAGCTGGGAAATTTAATAAATTTTATAATATATAGTTTTTTATATAACAACTATATATACAATGGCTTCAAGCACAGCAGAATTTTTTAACTCTGATAGCCCTATAGCAAAAGTAGCATTTCTCTTATTAGTAATAATTGTATTTGTCTTCGCATTACGATTAGGAACTCAATTGTTGGCATATTTATTAAAACCAACAGGAAGTCCTATCTTAATTAATGGTATGATTGATGGCGATCAATATATGGTAATCGAACAAGATCCTGCTAATAAAAAATCAATTCCAATTCTTCGTTCAAATAATGAGAACGAAGGTATTGAATTTACCTGGTCTGTTTGGTTAATGATAGAAGACTATCAAGCCGACAAAAATAAATACAAACATATTTTCCACAAAGGAAATGACCAAATTTCTAGCTCGGGAGATGGCTTAGTTTCACCAAATAATGCCCCTGGACTTTACATTCATCCCAACAAGAACGCTCTTGTTGTAGTAATGAATACCTTTACAACAATAAAGGAAGAAGTCGTAATCAATGATTTACCTCTCAAGAAATGGTTCAACATTACAATTCGTGTTCAAAATAATACATTAGATACTTATGTTAATGGTTCAATTGTAAACAGACATAAATTATCTGGTGTTCCCAAACAAAATTACAGCAAGGTTTACGTTAACATGAATGATGGATTCAAAGGAAATCTTTCAAATTTAAGATATTTCAACCATGCTGTTGGAACAAATGAGATTGAACGTATTACAATGAAAGGACCTAATCTCAAACGTACTGGTCCCGATGTGTTATCATCAACGCCTCCTTACTTAGGAACTAAATGGTATTTAGAAAATGATTCCAGAATGGGTTAACTAGTTAAATAATATATAAGATCTTATAATCTCATATATTATATAATGTCAAACATTAATCCTTATATAAATGGTTCGCCTTGTAATCAATGGGCTTCTTGGAGAGCACAAGGTAATGCTAATGAATCTTATCAAGCAGCTTTGAGAGCTAGAAAAAATGAATTATTAGAGCACAAAAATAATGCTAACAAACTATCAAAAGTAGCTCGGTATAAAGTTGCACTTGGTAAAAAAATAAAAATTGTTCCTTATCTTTCAAATCTGCAAGTAATACCCATATTTTTTTCTGAAATTAGCGAAGAACAGCGCTCAACATATACAATTCCCTTTGATAAAAATATAACTAACTATACTGTTGAGTTGTCAAACAATTATATCTCTGGATTTAAGGTAAGCGCAACAACAAATTGCAGTAATTTTATTGATATATCTGGTATTAAATCGTCTTTTAAAACGGGAACATTTATTGCACCTGAATCAGGTGAATTTTCAATTACAAATAGTAATTTTGATGTTGTTTCATATCCTACAAATATTGTTGTTTCAAATCCTACAAATCAATTTACAAATACATATACAATTAATGTTAAATCTATCCCTCCGTCGCCTTATTTGTCTAATATTACAATTGTTCCGCGCGTTGTTTATAAATCTGGTATTGAAGATGCGTCTGAATATATATGGTCATCAGCAATTTCACTTGATGAAAATGCATTAAAACAATTTGATGTTTCAAACTTTAATTCGCTAGATACATCTTACAATAATCAAGTGCTTAATGTTGATGTTGCAAGTGTTTATGGAGAAAGTGGTGCTGATTTCGCAAGAACTGCTGCTGGTTATCAAATAATTGCAACAACGGTTGATCCACAAACAAAAATAGATATCTCAGGTGGAATTGAACATGGAGCTACAGATTTTTATTTTAATCCAGAAAATGCTAGTAGTTTAACGTATGATGTATCAAGTGGTGTTGCTTATCCACCTGGTGCAGGGTTTCCTCCAAATGGCGTACTAAACACTAGTGTAGGGCAAGCAATTACATTTTATGATAACCAAATAACTACTGAAGCGTCTAACAAAAATAGGGCAGTTTATTTCGTTCAAATTAAAACAACATAAACCTAGTAAATTAAATTTATTCTCTCAAATTAGGGTTGATGCAAATGTCTCTTGATGGAAATATATCACCAGACATGCAAACATCATTGCGATTTACCTTGATGCAACTTCTAACGCCATTGTCTTTTCCAACATAGCAGTATCCAGCTTTGTTTGTTGATTGAATTTCACTATTACTGTTGTCAGGCATTACTCGTTCATCATCCTTACTATCATCCTGAAAAGAAACAGAGCGTTTATCAACACGATTACGAATATTAACAGGTTTGGCACTATCAATGGTATTGTGCATATCTTGAATTCCTCCCTTAGCTGCACCGGTTGCGATCTTAACAGAATCTTCAACAAGATCGACACCGCTAGTGGCTGTTCCAGCAGCAATATCTATACCAGCTTTTGTTCCTTTGGCTGCAACTTCAGCAGTACTTTCAACAGTTTCTCCTGTAAGATATAATAAAAAGTTTGTGATAGGTCTTACAAATTCACCAACAGTATTACCAACTTCATCAATATGTGTTAGTATATTAAAGCCAAGGACAGAAAGTAAGAAAAGTATTAAAAATACACGTAATACAGTTTTCTTATCCAAATTTAAAAATGAAAATGTTCCAACAGTTCCTACTGCTTTAACAGTATTCAATGATTTTTGCTTGATACTCTCAACATCGGGTTTAATTGTAGATAAATTTTTAATATCTAAATCGATAAGTTCTCTTGTTTTTGTTTTACTATCTTCCATGTCAATTTGATTAGATTTATATAAAAAGAACATATTAAATTTTATGCTAAATTTAATATGAACTAATATATACATGAGTGAGTCCCCAAATTCAATAATAAAATCACCTTTATCAAAAACACCTATTTTTTCTCCAAGTCCAAAAAATAAAATACTAATTAGAGAGAAAAAATGCAATATTAAAAAACGTTATTTTCTACCGTTTATTGGTACATTAGGAATTCTTGTTTTGGAAGAAGTTCAAAATTTTATTTACATTCCTATAATTATTTCATTTGTTTCATTTATTATATTTTGGAATTTTCCTTATCTTGTTTACATTAGTAATACACGTCCGCTTTATTATGAAGACTTATTTATTGATGCTAGTATATTTCCTGACAGTAATCAACCGGATGTATCTACTATAAATCCTATTGTAAAACAACGTTTTGAATATAGATTTCAAACCATATTAATCATTACTAATACACTTTTTATTGGTGCATTATCTGACTATTGGTTGTATAAATTCAAATATGATCCAGAAGTTGACGAACAGTATGAAAACGATTATTACGAAATAATAGGTGTCACTGGTGGAATTATTAAGATTTTTCAGTTTTTTAATAATACTATTGGTTCTTTAATGCTTCAATTTATTCACGAACAACTTAAAAAAGAGCACCAACAAACACGCAAGTTATTACAAGCTAAGAAAAAACAAACAAAGGAGATTGGACTTGAAATGATAGCAATTGATAATATTACACATAAAATTTCAGAATCTCCTAAAAATATAATTTTAGACAAGCCTAATATAAAACCTAGACGAAATTCCGAACCTCCTATTAAAATAATTCGAGAATATGAAAACAATAGTGATGATAGCGATAATGACGATTCCAATAATGTCAATTAAAACAATTTTGAAAATCCTCTAATTAACTCATTTTTATATTTTTCATTAACACCGTCGTTAAATACTGGCTGTGATACCATTTTTTGCCATTTTTCATGATCATTTTCTATTTCCATGACTTCTGTTAT
>MDTA01024617.1_pt1 | contig 26287 bp, 33 predicted proteins | sample 811151 | NCBI WGS metagenome assembly MDTA01 (sample SAMN05326648, study PRJNA326480) | marine metagenome | isolation source: seawater | place: Indian Ocean: South | collected 2010 | reverse complement strand
GCCTCAACGCTGCACCCAGCCACCCGTAAACGGGATAGCCTGCCCGACGAAGAAGTCAGATTCTTCCCCGGCCAGAAACAGCGCAAACTGGGCGTCTTCTTGAGCCCGCGCCAGTCGCCCGAGCGGAACCTGACGCTTGAGCGAAGCTTGAAAGCGCTTATTCTCGCGTAATGGTTCGGGGTAATAGACCGGGTTCTCGACGTAGTTCTGAGCGATCAGGTTGACCTGTACGTTGTGCGGGGCAACTTCCACGCCCACGGACTGCACATAGCCAACCTGCGCGGCGCGAGCGGCGCTGTATGCCGCAACCGTCTTCAGTCCCTTCAAAGCGACCGCACTTCCGTAGACGACAATTTTGCCTCGCCGACGCTCAATCATCTGCGGCAACACGGCCTGCGTCAGTTTGTGCAGCGGATGCACCATCATCGCAAAAGTTGTGTGCCAGTCGGCGTCGGGCAGGTCGAGCACGGCAGTACCGCTGAAGTTCTCGGATGCCAGGTTGGCAATCAGAATGTCGACGCGGCCCGCGTCGGCAACCACACGATCGCAGGCGCCTTCCACTGTGAGATCGGTCATATCCGCCACGACATCCGCACCCTCGGCGGTAAACAGGTCCACTGTCGCTGGCCCCATGTAGTCGTCAGCCTGCGTCACCAACACACGTTTGCCGTCCAACCGTCCCATCATCGTACTCCCGCTACAGCATGCCCTGCTCGTCCAAAACCTTGCGTGCAGCGCGAAAACACTCCAGACCTTGCGGCACGCCACAATAGATGGCGACGACATGGATGATCGCGCGAATCTCTTCGACGGTGCAGCCGTTGTTAATGGCGCCCCGGCAGTGCAGTTCCCACTCGTTCATCTTGCCGAGCGCGCCAATCATCGCGAGGTTCATCATCGAGCGCGTCTTCGCGTCGATGACTTCGTCACCCCAGCCAAATCCCCAACACCAGGCTGTCATGGCTTCCTGAAACGGTCTCGTGAAGTCATCCGCAGCCGCCAGATTTTTCTCGACGTACTCGGCGCCCAGCGTCGCCTTGCGCTTCGCCATACCCATTTCAAAATGATCATTGCTCATCGCGGTCTCCTGAACAAAACAAGACTTGGGCCCACCTCGGCGCAGGCCCGCAAACGAGGCTACTAGACAGCGCGTGCCGCCTTACAGGACGGGAGTTTCCAGTGCCAGCAACGACATCGCTTCGGCGCGTAATGCGGCGTCTTTCCGAAACCTGCCACGAATGGCAGAGGTTGTGGTGCTGGATTCGTGCAGCTTCACGCCGCGTGAAGACATGCAGCCGTGTTTGACGTTGTACAACACGACCATGACGCCGGCTGGTTTCAGCAGTTCCATCAACGAATCCGCCGTCTGCTGGCCGATGCGCTCCTGCAGCTGAAAGCGGCGCGCGTAGATCTCCAGAATGCGTCCCAGCTTCGACAAACCCAGCAGGTGTTTATCTGGGATGTAAGCGATTGCCGCGTACCCCTCTATCGGGGCCAGATGATGCGAACAAAGACTATAGAAGCGCATGTCTTTCACCATCACCATATCGTTCGCCCCGCGATTGTTTGGGAACACGGTGATTTCGTCGCGCGGATCGCGGCTGTAACCGCTGGCCCAATACTCCAGGTACGCTTTGGCAACACGCGACGGGGTGTTCGTGTAGTGCGGGTCCTCCCAGTTGACGTTAAACGCATTCAGCAGATCGCGAATCGCACCCTCGACCTGGGCGTATTGCTCCGGGGACTTGGTAACTTCTTCCGTTGCCGGGGCCGGATGCGGGCGGCGGCTGGTAGGCATCACGATGACGCCATTGTCCAGGTTCTCCGATGGCTCTTCTTCAGATTCCAACGTTTCGGGAGATTTGCTCATGCGTGTGTCAATCTCTGGCAGGGTGCCGCAAACTCTGTCCAAACACCATCAGTAGATGACTGGCGGCCTATCATGGGTTGCATGGTCACAAATTTTAACATGGCGCGCGCGGCGGCCCACTGGGCACTCCGGGCTTGCGCCACCGCGATCTGAGGATGCTCGCTTGTGTGGTTGAAGAACTGTTGGTACGTCATAGCTTGGGAACATGAAATCGACGAAGACGCGCTGTTTACGCGGCGTGTGCTTAATGAGCCCATTCTGGTTTTTCGGACACGCAAAGGCGATCTCACTGCGCTGGAAGACCGCTGCTCGCATCGTCACGCGCCGTTGTCGGTGGGTTCGCGCGAGGGAGATTGTGTTCGTTGTGGCTACCATGGCATCAAATTCGACTCGTCTGGCCGCTGCGTTGAAGTTCCGGGCATGGACAAGGCGCCGCGCAATGCTGACATCCGGCGTTATCCGGTCGTCAGCAGAAACAACTGGATATTCGTCTGGATGGGCGACCCGAACGCAGCCGACGAAGCCACGCTGCCGGACAACTTCTCCAACGGCAGTCCCGATTGGAACGGCCTGCCGGGATACATGCACTACGAAACACCGTATCTGCTGATCTCCGATAACCTGCTGGACTTTTCACATCTGAGTTATGTCCATGCCAACAGTCTGGGCGGCTCGACCGACATCGCGCTGGCGCGACCAACGGTCGAGACCGTGGACAGCAACGGCCAGCGCGGTGTGCGTGTCAGCCGTTTCATCAATGACACCCCGCCTCCGCCGTTTTATCAACGCTTCCATCAATTCAACACAAACCTGGACCGATGGTTCATCTACGACTTTCTGTTTCCCGGCACACTACTCATGCACTCGGGCGGGCGCCCTACCGGCGCGCCGGAAGACGACAACAGCAACAGCGTCCGGCTGCACAGTTGCCAGACACTCACGCCTGAAACCGAGACAACAACACACTACTTTTTTCAGCAGTCGCACCCGATAGGGAGCGGCGACGGCACGGTAGCGGAATCCATCTATAACTCGGTTGTTGCAGCTTTCCATGAAGACAAGGACATGATTACCGCACAGTTCCGGAATATACAGGCGAGTCCCTCCCGCGACATGCTGCCGATGCATTTCGACAGCGCGTTACTGCAGTACCGCAAGTTTCTCGCTAACGCCGTAGCGCTCGAACAATGTGAATCCGATGCAAGTTGAAGATGGGCAAGCGATGCCTGTGCGCGCCGTCGACGCCGCGCGCGCCTTGCCGCCATCCCCTAACCTGCAATTGCCGGACGTTCCCGGTGGGCGCGGATGGCCGGTATTCGGACACACTCTTAACTTTGCGGGCGACGCCAAACGACTCGAGGATCGGAAGTTCGCCGATACGGATCGCTGTTTCAGATTCATACATTTGGATCACCAACGCTGATGGTCGGTGCACCCGACGAAGTGCGCCAGATACTGATCGACAAAGACAAAAACTTCTCCAGCCGACGAGGCTAGGATGTGCTAAGTCAGCTATTTACGCGCGGGCTGATGTTGCGCGACTTCGAAGACCACCGCGTGCATCGCCGCATCATGCAAACGGCTTTTCGGACCGACGCATTGGCCGGCTACGCCTCGTTGATGAACCCTGTGATTGAGACGCGCCTGAAAGAATGGGGCCGTCAATGACAGTTCGAGTTATACCCGTCTCTGAAGGCGCTGACACTCGATATTGCGGCAGACGCGTTCATCGGCATTTCGCTCGGCGAAAACGCTACCCGCGTCAACAGCGCGTTTGTAGATACGGTCGCCGCCTCTATTGCCGTGTTCAAAAAAGAAATTCCGGGTTTGAGTTTTCGACGCGGCATGCAAGGCCGCCGCTACCTGCAGAGATTTCTTACCGACCTGATCCCATCGCGACGTAACTCCAACCAGTTGGACATGTTGAGCGAGTTGTGCCGCGCGCGTGACGAAGATGGCAGCCACTACGCTGACGACGAGATCACCGATCACATGATCTTCGTGATGATGGCGGCGCACGATACGATCACCAGTTCGCTCGGTACCACGCTGATGATGCTTGCGCGACATCCGGACTGGCAGGAGCGCCTGCGCGCCGAGGCCTGCGCCCTCGATACCAGGCACCTCGCGTTTGAAGATTGTGCGTAACTGGAAGAGACGGAGTGGGCGTTCGAAGAGGCGTTGCGCATGCACCCTCCGGTACCACTTATCCCGCGCCGCGCTGTACATGACTGTCAGATAGGACCGTACAGAATTCCAGGGAACACCGGTGTCACCGTCAGTTCACTGATGACGCACTTCCTCGAAAACTTGTGGAGCAATCCGCAGCAATTTGATCCGCTGCGGTTTGCGCCAGAACGCGCCGAACACAAACGTCACTCGCACGCGTTCTATCCGTTTGGTGGCGGCGCACACATGTGCATTGGTCTGCACTTCGCGACGATGCAGATGCGTCTTGTCATGTATCAGTTCCTGCGCCGTTTCCGTATTCACATGGTCAAGACGGAACTGCCTCGCATCCGCCCGATACCGATCCCGAAGCCAGTAGACGGGCTACCGATCAGGTTAGAGCACCTGTAATCATGGTATGGCGGCGCGTGCCGCAACACTTTGCCCGGCGCGACTCGCTGTTGGCGCGACCGCGCGCCGCAGATAGTCGGCGATGAGCGCGCCAGGCGGCGCTGAAAACCAGGTACCAATCAACAGGGCGGCGGACTCCCACTCGCGCAAAAACGGCCCCAGCACCAGCAACCTCAGACGGTAGAACCAGAATGCGCCCTACATGGCCAGTTGCAGATGCATCAGCACAAGTACGATCGAGTTGCCCACCAGATGGCCGTACAGCAGCGCGGAACGCAATCCCGGAGCATTGGAAAACCGGTAATGGAAGGCCGTGCCTCAGTCCGAGTGTTGGGTATGGATTGCACCTCGGACGGAGCACGCGTTGTCGGGACAGGCAGCGTGAGGGGGCGCTCAGATCATCTGCAGGCCCCAGAGATCATGCAAGTGCACCACACCCACACATTCGCCGTTGTCATCGCGCACCAGTACGGCTGTGATCTTGCGCGCCTCCATCATGCCAAGGGCTTCGCTTGCCAGATGGGAGTGGTCAATCCACTGCGGCGTCCAGGTACAAAGCTCTCCAGCCGTTGCCGCAAACGCTTCGCTACCACGCTCCTCCAGGCAGCGGCGTACATCGCCGTCTGACAGCACGCCAACACCACCGGCGCCGCGGACAGTGGTCAGGCCGAGACGCTTGTCCGACATCTCAGCCAGACAGTCCAGCAGCTGCGCATCTTCAGCGACCGATGGCAGTTCGCGCTTGTAGTGAATCTTCAGGATGTCGCCGATGGTCGTCAGTTGTTTGCCAAGACCACCGCCCGGATGCACCCGGGCAAACTGCTGCTCGGTAAAGCCGCGTCGGTACATCACCTCTGCCGCCATCGCATCACCGATAGCGAGCGTCACGGACGTGGATGCCATGGGTGCCAGCCCTAACGGTCCACCTTCGTCAGGCACGGAGTAATTGACCAGTACATCGGCATGTTTCGCGATAGCACTGTCAGCATTGCCGGTGAGCGCGATCAGCTTCGCACCATCACGTTTCGTGCGCTCCAGAAGACTTACCAGTTCTTCGGTACCACCCGAATGCGAGACGCCAACGACGGTGTCGGCAGAGTCGATCATGCCAAGGTCCCCGTGCAGCGCATCCGCCGAGTGCACAAAATATGCGGGCGTGCCGGTGGATGCGAACGTGGCTGCGAGTTTTCTACAGATGATGCCGCTCTTACCGAGACCACTGAAAATCAGGCGACCCGGCGTCGCCAGTATCAGTTCAACCGCGGCCTCAAATCCGTCCGGTAACCGTTCCGCCGTCGCCGCGATACTCTCGGCAGTGACGCTCAGAACCCGTCTGGCAACTTCACTCATGCGGCCAACTCGCGCGCACGCACCAGCTTGCCCAACACGTCGCGCAACATGTCAGGCGTAATCTGATTGGGCCCATCGCTAAACGCATTTTCAGGGTCGTCATGGACTTCCATGAAGAACCCTTCAACACCCACTGTCGCAGCCGCGGTTGCCATCACGGGCGCCAACTCGCGGCGGCCACCGCTCGATGCCCCCTTCCCGCCCGGCAGCTGCACGCAGTGTGTCGCGTCAAAAATAATGGGCGCGTCCGCCTCGCGGAGACGATGCACCCCGGCATAATCGACGACCAGATTGTTGTAACCAAACGATGTGCCGCGTTCGGTAATGGTCACACCGGCACCGCCCGCCTCGCGCACCTTGACGACAGGATGACGCATTTCGTCTGGCGACAGGAACTGCCCTTTCTTGACGTTGACGACGCGGCCTGTTCTGGCCGCCGCAACCAGCAGATCGGTCTGTCGACACAGGAATGCAGGAATCTGCAGCACGTCGACAACCTCGGCGACCGGGGCCGCCTGGTTTGACTCGTGAATGTCGGTCACAACGGGCACGTCAAACTCGCGCTTGACGTCCTCAAGGATACGCAACCCCTCTTCCAGGCCCACCCCGCGCGGTGAATTGATCGAAGTCCGGTTTGCTTTATCAAATGATGATTTGAACACCCAGCGAAAATCACCGTCGTACTTGCGCACGATGTCTGCGATGATCCCGGCCATGCGTAACACATGGTCTCTGGACTCGATCGCGCAAGGCCCTGTCAGAAGTAGTTGCGGCCCATGCTTGTGAAGGGAATCGAGTAGCGAATGCGCATCCGAGGGCATGAAGGACTCCATCGTTCATAAGGCAACTGCTCATCAGGCAGCTATTCACCAGGCAGCGGACCTTATTGCCCGCGCTCAACGCACGTCGCCGCGACGCGTTTTCGAGATGCCGATCGTAGCAACGCGTAAAAGACGTGCATAGAACCAAAATCGGCTCATAATCCGCTCATCAAACCGCCCCGCTCTCGCCGTTATCCAAACCTCGTGAACAGCGCCCAGAACACCAGCCGCCGAACGGCTCTAGCAGGCATCGCATTCATGATTGCGGGCGTCAGCCTGTTCCCGGTCATGAATTCCCTAGCAAAGTCACTGACGGCGGATTTCCCGCTGTGGCAAGTCACCTGGGCACGTTTCACCGGCCACCTGCTGGTCATCACGCTGGTGTTCTGGCCGCGCAGGGGAATCAGTCTTTTTCGCACTTGCAGACCATGGTTGCAGTGCGTGCGCTCAACCATCTTCTTTGGGTCGAACGTCTGTTTTATTGCCGCGTTGCCATACGTCGCCCTGGCCACGGCATCGTCGATTCTGTTTACAGCGCCACTGATGGTGACTGCGTTGTCGGTCATGTTTCTGGGCGAACGCGTGGGCGTATGGCGATGGAGCGCAGTCATCGTGGGGCTGCTTGGCGCGCTGGTGGTGATCCGCCCAGGCACGGAGTCCTTCAACGCTGCTACCTTGCTCGTGCTCGGAGCGGCGACTTGTTACGCGATTTACCAATTGCTGACCCGGGCGCTCACGGAAGACGACCCGGTCGATACGCAGATCGCTTACACGGCCATCGTTGGCACGGTGGTCACCGCGTTTATCGTGCCGTTCGTCGGCCACTGGCCCGAAACATGGAAACAAATCGGCAGCTTTATCGCGCTTGGCTGCCTCGGCGCCGTGGGGCATTTCCTGGTCATCGAGGCACTCAAACGTGCCTCGGCGTCCGTCGTCGCGCCGCTGGGTTATGTCGAACTGATCGGTGCCACGCTATTGGGCTGGTTTGTCTTCGCAGAATTGCCGGACGCGTACACCTGGGTCGGCGCCGCCCTGATCGTCATCTCCGGCCTCATCATCGCGTACCGCCAGGCACGTGTCGGACGCCGACAAACAGCCGGCACTCGTGTGCGCCCGGTTACCTATTACCTACCCCAGTTTCTGATGGGATGCGGCGTCCTCATGATCCTCGTCGCCATCGCACTCGCCATCATCTAAGCCTCCTCGTTCGTCGGACGCAACAAAGTGGCTAGTTGCGTCGCGCCCTCACGCAGCAATTGCAGCCGCGCAAGCGCCGACTCCCGCGTCACGCGTTGCGCTGGCCCGTGGAACGCGAGCGCCGCCAGAAAGCGGCCATCGTCACCAACTACCGGCACCGCGATCGCCACCAGGTCATCCATGAACTCCTGGTTGTCGATCGCATATCCCTGCGCGGCTATCGTCGTCAGCTCCTCTTGCAGAGCTTTGCGATCGACGATGGTGTTGCGCGCGCGAGACACGAGGTCCAGCGCATCAACCAACGTTCGACGCTGGCGTAGTGGCAGGCTTGCCAGATAGGTCTTGCCGCTGGCAGTACAATGGAAGGGCACGTGCGTCCCGACTGGCAACTGCACCCGGAATGGCCAGTCTGTGTCGATACGGTCGAGATAGACCATCCCTTCGCGCTCAGGGACAACATAGTTCACGGCTTCCCGCACGGTAGTCGCAATCCGGCTCAGGATCTGATGGCGAGCGATATCCACGCTGTCTACTGCCATCAAGCCGGCGCCGATGCGTAGCAGGCGCGCCGTTGGCTCCAGGCGTTTGCGCTCGGCGCTACATTGCAGGTAACCAAGGTCGATCAGCGTGTTGCACAGCCGGTGCACGCTCTGCTTGGGTAAGCCGATCTTCGCGTTGAGTTCTGTCGGGGTGAGTGGCTTGCCCGCTTCGCTCAGGGCCTCAATGATCAACAAAAGCCGCTCGTTGGTAGCGATGCGGGTGTCAACGTGACGATCAGTGATAGGGGCGTTGGACAAAACGGTTGTCAGGCCTGACAAGCTTGTCAGGCTCAATAGGCTCTGGTCAGATCCAATAATAGAACAATAACAAGACCGAGAGTCTCATCATTTAAATACAATTCGAGCCTCCGTCACTTCAACTACACAATTCAATAACAGGGGAATAGTGCATGAGCGACGAAGAAGCGCTGCGGCGTGACGCGCTGCAGTTTTTGCAGCAACACCTGGCGCCTACTTTGGACGATGCCAACACGCGTGGCGAAAATCCGGCAGTGGTGTTGTACGCGCTGTTAGAGGGCGCCATGCGCGTGTGTCAGGGCCACTTTCCACAGCATGCGGAAAACCTGTACGTATCCGCCACGCAAATGGTCTTTGAGGCACACCAGGACAACGGCGAATCAGCGCCTGAGCAAGAGCCGTTGCAGTAACAACAGGTAACGGCAAACCGGCACCACACCGGTAACGTCTGCGAACTACGCAGGCACCATGACTTCGAGTTGAAACAAAAAAACGCGCCCGATGGGCGCGTTTTTCTGTTCACAGAACCACACGGTGAAACCGCTTAGCCGGGAGAAGCCATCAGGCCGCTTTCTCGCGCTCCTGCACGGCTGCGATCACGTCATCAGCAACCGAACGCGGGCACGCCGCATAGTGCGAGAATTCCATCGAGAATTGACCGCGACCGGAAGTCATTGTCCGCAGGTCGCCGATGTAGCCGAACATTTCTGACAGCGGTGCTTCGGCCTTCACACGAACGCCAGTTGCGCCCGATTCCTGTCCCTGGATCGTGGCGCGACGACGGTTCAGGTCGCCAATGACGTCGCCCACATGATCGTCTGGCGTGAATACGTCAACTTTCATGATCGGTTCCAACAGCTGCGGTGACGCCTTCGGCATCGTTTCGCGGAACGCACTCTTGGCTGCGATCTCGAAAGCGATGGCAGACGAGTCAACCGCGTGCGCAGAACCGTCGATCAGCGTGACTTTCATGTCGAGCATCGGGAAGCCCGCCAGGATGCCATCGTCCAGGCTTGTGAAAAAACCTTTCTCGACCGCAGGCCAGAATTCGCGCGGCACGTTACCACCAGTCACCACCGACTCGAACTGGAAGCCACTACCGGGCTCCAGCGGCTCGACGGAGAAGTCGATCTTCGCAAACTGACCAGAACCACCCGTCTGCTTCTTGTGCGTATAGGTATCTTCCACGCGACGAGTGATCGTCTCGCGGTAGGCCACTTGCGGCTGACCCACTTCCACATCGACCTTGTGAGTACGCTTCAGGATGTCGACCTTGATGTCGAGATGCAGCTCGCCCATACCCTTGATAATGGTCTCGCCACTCTCCTGGTCGGTTTCGACGCGGAAGGACGGATCCTCCTGAACCATCTTGCTGAGCGCGATCCCCATCTTTTCGGCGCCGGCTTTGTCCGTCGGTGCAACCGCCACGGAGATGACCGGATCCGGGAAGACCATAGGCTCCAGCGTGGCCGGATTTTTGGGGTCTGCCAGCGTGTGACCGGTCTGAACGTTCTTCATACCGATCACGGCGATGATGTCACCTGCCTGCGCACTGTCGATATCCTCACGGGAGTCCGCATGCATCTCCACCAAACGGCCAATTCGCTCAGTCTTGCCAGTGAAGGTGTTAAGGATCGTGTCGCCCTTGCTGAGCGTGCCCGAATAAATACGGGTAAAGGTCAGTGCACCATAACGGTCGTCCATGATCTTGAATGCCAGCGCGCGTAGCGGCCTGTCCGCATCCACCGTCGCAAACTCGCCGGTCTCGTTCCCTTCCAGATCAACCTCAGGCTGAGGTTTCACTTCTGTCGGGTTCGGCAGGTAGTCGACAACCGCGTTCAGCACCAGTTGTACGCCCTTGTTCTTGAATGCAGAACCGCAGTAGGTCGGGAAGAAGTCGAGCGCGATGGTGCCCTTGCGAATGCAGCGCTTGAGCGTATCAATGTCAGGCTCGTTACCTTCCAGGTACGCCTCCATGACGTCGTCGTCCTGCTCGATCGCTTTCTCGATCAGCTGCTCGCGCCACGTCTCAACGTCGTCGGCCATGTCGGCCGGCACTTCCTCGACGGTGTATGCCATAGGATCACCAGAGTCGTCCCACACCCACGCTTCGCGTGTCAGCAGATCGACAACACCTTTAAAGCCGTCTTCCACACCAATGGGCAGGGTCATCACCAGCGGGTTCGCTTTCAAGACGTCTTCTACCTGGTCTACGACCCGATAGAAATCAGCGCCTAGGCGATCAAGCTTGTTGACGAAGATCAGCCGTGCGACCTCCGACTCGTTGGCGTAACGCCAGTTGGTTTCCGACTGCGGCTCAACGCCGCCGGAACCGCAGAACACACCAACACCGCCATCCAGCACCTTCAGCGAGCGATAGACCTCGATTGTGAAGTCCACGTGTCCAGGAGTGTCAATGATGTTGAGGCGGTGATCGTTCCAGAAGCAAGTGGTGGCAGCCGACTGAATCGTGATGCCGCGCTCTTGCTCTTGGTCCATGAAATCGGTCGTGGCAGCGCCGTCGTGAACCTCGCCGATCTTGTGGATCTTGCCAGTCAACTTCAGGATGCGCTCCGTCGTGGTCGTCTTGCCCGCGTCTACGTGCGCAAAAATGCCGATATTCCGATACCGAGTTAGGTCTTTCATGGCCCTTTCCAAAAAATTCGCCCCGCAAATACAAAAAAACCCGATTGACCAAAACAATCGGGCGACGCCGTGGGTTGCGCGGCGTTGTACTGGGCGGAACATAAACGTGACCGTCAGATGCGCCGGCCACCGCGCGGGCGCGAATTTACAATTATTCGCGCGACGAATAAATACCTGAACAACAAAAAACGGGCAAAATCATCGATTTATGCCCGTTCTGTGACCTGTGCCGGCTATGTAAGGGCGTGATCCGGCGTTTTCAAGCGCCGGACTGAGATTATTTCAGTTCAGACTGGAACGAAGACGGGAATGGGGTATTCGCCTTCGTCCTGACGCTCAAATTCGACCCTGACACGTTGGCCAATCTCAATGTCACGGGTCGGGTTTTCCACGCCAACCACACTGCTCATCATGCGGAAGCCTTCATCGAGATCGATGTACGCCACGGAATACGCGCCCAGTTCAATAAATGCCGGCACCCGGTTCTGTCGAACAACCGAATAGCTGTAAACCGTACCAAGTCCCGCTGACACTTCCCATCGCAATCGGTCCGACAGGCAATTGGGACAGTGGTGGCGCGGGTAGAACACGATCTCCCCGCAGTCCTCGCAGACCTGATAGCGCAGCTCCCCGGCTTTCACGCCTTCCCAGAACGGCTCCGTGTGAGATTCGGGGAATTGTGGTTGAGGTCGGTTGGGCATGATGATTATCCGTTTATGATTGGCTCAATCGCATGTTGGGCTTAATCGCGCGCCAGAATGATCGTGCCGCCGGTATGCACGCTACCCAACATGCCACCGTTCCCATGTGCCACGGCCAGTCGCGCGTTCTCGACTTGCGAGGTCGACTCGCCGCGCAGCTGCCTGGCCGCCTCGAACAACAGGAAGATACCGCGCATGCCGGGATGATTTGACGACAATCCACCACCGTCGGTATTCATCACCAACCTGGCATCCGGATTGTCGAAGGCGAGCCGCCCACCCGCGACAAAATCACCCGCTTCACCCTTGTTGCAGAACCCCAGATCCTCCAGGCAGATGGCTACCGTGATGGTGAACGAATCGTAGATCATCGCGATATCAATCTCGTCTGGCGAGACACCGGCTTCGCCAAACGCGATGGGGCCGCTTTGCGCCGCGGCGCTGACAGTCAGGTCAGCGTTGTTGTCGTTGTACTTCGTCGCTTCGCCGCTGCCAATGATCCACACGGGCGTTTTCGCACAGTCACGCGCAACATCAGGCGCGGCGATGACCACCGCACCACCTCCATCGCTGATCATGCAGCACTCAAGTAGGTGCAGCGGATCGGCGATCACGCGCGAGTCCAATACGTCTGCCACCGTGATGTCGTTGACGCCGACAAACTCGAGGTCCGTCATGGCCTTCACGGCCTCCGGATTGCGCATCGCGTGATGGCGTGTGGAAATCGAAATACCGGCCAATTGTTCGGTGGTGGTGCCGTACTGATACATGTGCCGCTGTTTCACCAGCGCGTAGTTGGCGATCAACGTTGAACCGTACGGTCGCTCCATGTTCGTGCGCCAGTTTGGGGCCCCGCTGTTGCGGTCGCCGGTACCAATGGCCACACGCCGTGATGCTGAAGTGGCGCCGTAACTCAACACCGCCACCTTGCATTTGCCCGCTGCGATGTCGCGTAATGCGTGGGCGGCGTGAAACTCAAACGACGAACCGCCCACATTGGTCGTGTCGATCACCGTGGGGTTGAGTCCCAGATAGCTCGAGAGTTGCAGTCCGCCCGCCGCTTCGCCGTCACCGGCGTCGTACAGCGCGTCCACTTGTGACCATTGCAATCCGGCGTCAGCCAAAGCGGCACGGATTGAGTCCACTTTGATCTGCATGGCCGATACGCCACGTGCCACGCGCAACGGGTATTCATGTATGCCTACAATGGCGGCTTTGCGATCGCTTTGCACTCGTCTTACTTCTCAACCCAAATGGGAACAGCCAAAAGTGAACAGTTTCTATGCGGATAGGCGTCATCTCTGACACACATCTCCCGGCGCTCATCCGATCCGTTGACGAGTTGGGTCTGCAACTGCGGGAGATGCTGAACACCGTTGACCTCATATTACACGCAGGCGATGTCATCGCGCCAAGCGTTGTCGAGTGGTGCGAGGGATTTGCGCCGGTGAAGGTTGCGCGTGGCAACAACGACCTTTTCGAGCACCCGGCTGTGGCCGAGCGCCACATCTTTGAGGTGGAAGGCTGGAAGATAGGCCTGGTACACGAAGTGCGCCCGGAATCGCGCCCGATCAACGAGCTTCTCGCTGACGGTACTCTCGGCGAGCACGTCGATGTGTTGATAGCTGGCGACACACATGTGGAGCGACTGGAAATGCGCGACCAGGTGCTGCTGCTCAACCCGGGCAGCCCTACGCTGCCGCATCACAAAGAATTTCGCCTGGGCACCGCGGCGTTACTGGAAGTGTCACGGCAACAGGTCGCCGCTCAGATCGTCGTTCTGGGCGAGACGCCAGGCTCTCCCAACCCGGGCCGCGCAAAAGCGCTGACCGTCGCGCGCGACGCGGATGGCCGCGCGAGGGCGTTGAGTTAGGCGAAGCGTATGCGCGCCGTGCCAAACACGCGTGTTTCACGAGCCTCGTTCTGCGCTGTCAGATCCAGCTCGACTACGCCTTCGTCCTCATCAATGTCTGTCACGACGGCACTGATGGAAAGCTGCTGATCCACCATCACTGGCGCCCGAAACACGGTATCCATACGCTGAATGGACGCGGCGGGTGCCCACGCATGGATCATCGCGGAGAAAAAACCCTGGCTCATGACACCCGGTACGATGGCGCCGGGCAATCCCAGTTCCCGGGCTGCCTCATGATCGCGAAAGCGCGGGCCATCCCAGTGCGCCGCGTCGCAGAATCGATGCACGTTCGCCATGCTGACATCTGGCTCGAAGCTTGGAAGTTCATCACCAAACTCAACGTCTGTGAGAGCCGCTACGGTCATCTAACTGTCCTTCTTGGCATTCTCGCGAATGACGAGCCGCGTATCCGCATTGGCAACGGGCGTGCCGTCCGCATCGGTCAACGCCATCCGTGAAATCACGAAGATCATGCGGCCCGAGCGTCCTGTTTTGCTGTAGATGTCGTGCACGTGGCTGCGGCCCGTCAGCGTCATGCCGGGGCGAATGGGAGCCAGCGGCTCAATATCCTTGCCGCCGTCCAATGCCACACCGCCAAACATCGGAAAAGTCTCTGGCAGGTTCCTACCCCGCGCGAGACTCGATGCCCAGGTGGGTGTCGCCTGGAAATCCGGATCCGCAGTATCGGTATAACGCGGCAGCTGCTCGCCGCACGCTTTCGCGAAGCTCGCCAGGTCTTCTGCGACAACGTCAAACGCCTTGACCTCAAACTCGTAGTTGAGGAATTCATGCCTGATCGCTTCCAGGTCGTTATCCACGCGTCATGCCCTCAGGTTAGCGCTACTGCCTCAAACTCTTCCGCACGCAACGCCTCTATCAGTTCTCCGTCGTTACGGATTGCGGCTGGGAAGCGCGTTGCGCTGCGGCCAATGTGGCTGACGATGTGCGCATCACTACCGCCGATCCCGAGGTAGCCCAATTCGTCCGCCATGGTCTTGGCCATGTCGTCCTCCTTACCGCGGCTGCCGCCATTCATCGTTTCAACGATGCGCAACCCCTCCGGCACGCCGTACTCATGAATGTGCGCAGCCATGCCCACTTTGGGTCGGCCGGGATGCGCGGGAATCGCAATCGCGTCGTGCTGTTCGCAAGCCTCGACCACCCGCGCGAGTTCCAGATGTGTGTTGGTGAAGTCAAACGCGCGCGTCAGCGGCTCCGTGACACCAAACACGAGTACATGACCGTACTCCGTCTCCACCTCGCTCGCCTTTAGAATCGTCAGTCCGTACTCCTGTTCCAGACCGGAGTAGTCCGACCCCGTGTCAAACTGCCGGTGCTCGGAGAGCACAAAGCCGTTGATTTGCAGGTCGCGCTTGCGGATCCACTGGCAGTAGTTAGGGACCTTGGCACGCCCATCGTCGGATTTGATGGAGTGTGCATGCATGTCTAGTAACACGTTCAGCTCCTCGGACCTCAGTCCGCGTTGATTCTGGCCCATTCGCGGTCGAGCTGCGCGCACAACGCCGGCTCGTCCGTGGAGTTATCGATGGCGACATCCGAACGTTCGACGCGCTCCGCGTTGCTCAGTTGTGCGGCGATGCGCTTACGCACTGACTCCTCGTCGGTATTGTCGCGTGCCATCGCCCGAGCGACGGCTACGTCCGGCTCAACCGTCACGACCCACGTTTCATCCATGCCATCTTCCCAGCCGGCCTCGAAAAGGACGGCAGCCTCAAGCACAATAATGGCGTCCGCAGACGCCGCGGCCGCTTCATCGATCTGCACTTGTGCCAGGCGTCGAATCTCCGGCCAGACAATGTCCGTCAATGCCTTGAGCTCAGCCGGTTGTCCAAAGACTTTTCCGCCCAACGCGCGCCGATCGATCCTGCCGTCATCCCCCACCACGTCATCGCCAAAATGTGCGACAACGGCGGCAAACGCGTCCGTACCGGGGTCGTATGCACGGTGCCCAAGCACATCGGCATCAATCAGATGGGCGCCTTTTGTACCAAGATACCTGGAGGCCGTGGATTTTCCCGACGCTATGCCGCCGGTTAAGCCAATGATTTTCACGCTGGAGGTAACCGCCACAATGACCGCGAAAACCCGAAAGTTTACCGAAACAACGCCCTCACGGTCGAATGTCTGATTGATCGCTTAGCGCATCATCGCCACTATTACCGGCATCTGAAGCACAGGAGATACGCAGCGATGGCAGGAAAATATTTCGAAGAACTTGAGGTTGGCATGGTTTTTGAGCACAAGCCGGGCCGCACTGTCACCGAAACCGACAACTTGTTTTTCAGCACATTGACGCATAATCAGCAATCGCTGCATCTGGACGCAGAGTTCGCCGCTTCCACGCTACACGGCCAGATCCTGGTCAACAGTATTTTCACACTGGGATTTGTCGTTGGCGTATCGGTCGCCGATACAACACTCGGCACGACGCTCGGTAATCTGGGGTTCGATAAAACGACGTTCCCGAACCCGGTTTTCATCGGCGACACGCTCTACTCAAGCACCAAAATCCTGGACCGCCGCGAGAGCCGTTCAAAGCCCGATCGCGGCATCGTGACATTTGAGCATATTGGCACCAACCAACGCGGCGAAGTGGTCTGTTCTTGCGTACGCACCGGCATGATGATGCGCAAGCCGGCGGATAGCTAGGCGCCTGCAAGCACAGGGAAAGCTACCGGGCGGGTACCTCCCGCCCAGAGCGGCAGATGCGTCATTTTGACGCCCGGCCCGCCCGTCACTGCAATCAAAATGTCATCGGCACGAGCTGTGATGCCGGTGTCCGCATCGAGGCGCTGTAGCAATTGTGTGGCTGCTGCGAACAGATACGCTCGCTGCGCATCCAGGTCCAGCCCCAAACGCTCCAGGCTGTGCGCCAACTCCTGCGGCAACAACAGCACCTGAGCTTCAGGCACGCGTGCACGAGCGCCTGTCGTCAACTTGGCGGCCACCATTGCCAATGCAACCGGTTCGAGAATATCTGCAGCCGTCGCGGCGTTACCACGCGGCAGCACCTCTGCAGTGCCTGAGACGCCCAGCACGCACCCCGCCAACGGCGCATCTACACCAAGCTGCGTCGCGAGACCTGGATAAGTCGTGTCGGCTTCCGCGAAACAGAAAGTGTATTTGCCGGGTTGTCCCATCGTAGCCATGTCGCCGGTGCCCTCACGAGCCCCGCCCAGATTGCGTTGAATCAGGCTCATGGCCCGTCCGATGGTCGCGTTGGCCCGACAACCCGGTCCAAGACAATTAGTGCCTGAACGCAGTCCGAGCCGGGCGCCGACGTTCGCGTTGGCCAATACCGCAATGGTTGCCGTACCGGTTGTGGTTGCAATTCCCAGCAGATTGAACGCGTCATCAATACAGGCCTGGCAGGCGGCCACGAGCAGCGGCAGAGCAGAAGGTTCACAGCCTGCAATCAATGCCTGGTACGCCAGGGCTTCGAGCTGAAGTTCTCCAAACAACGGCGGCATCATGCCGGCCGAAGCGGGTAAACCCCGCGAGGCCGATACCAGTCGCTGTAAACCTGCGGCTGTAGGGATCACGGTCGGTAATCCGTCGCTCAAGCCACGACGGTCCAGTTCCGCCATCGCGTCCGCAGGAGCGGTGTCCGCTGCAAACAGCGGCAGACCGTGAATCTCGTTTACAACCACACGTGTCAGCTTGGGGCGATCCGCACGGACTCCACGGACGTACCACCAAAAGACGGAATAAATGCTGAGTGCTTGCCCGGTCCACCAGCCACCACCACGTGGATGTGGTCCGGCGACTCCGTCAGGTAGTAGTGGTCACCCACAGGCTCATGATGCATTCCCGCGTAACTTTCCTGGTTTTCCACGGACACGCGCGACACGTGCACCTTTGAGCGCTCGTAGATCTCAGCCTGAACTGACTCGACCGTGAATCCATCCCGCGCCAGCGTTGCGGCGTGTTCAGGACCAATTACCAGGAAATAGGGCCCCTTGCCGTAGATTGTGTTCGCGCCAGGCGTTGCGATAGACGAACCGAAGGTTGTCAGCAGTCCGTCTCCGGAGGTGGAGCCATGATCATTCAGATTGTGCGGTGGTTCCGCGGACATGGCCGTGACGACACTGTCGTCAGCACTGAAACCGCGTCGTTCATGGAAAGGCGCCCATGGGCTTTCTTCTTCGTTCTCGCCAAAACAGAACGTGTATTTGGCTGGTGATCCAAGGGTCGAGCGGTCCATGTCACCTGGCTTTGCTCCGCCTACATTGAGCAGGATGAGTTGTAACGCGCGGCCAATTGCCGCGTTCGCTCGCGTACCCTGCCCAAAACAGTTGCTGGAGCAGTTGATCCCGAGCGAGCCTCGCGCGGGGCCATTCACCAGTAACATCGGTGCACAGGAGTGTGTGGTCGCGAGGGAGCCGTGAAGATTGTAGTCCGGGGCCTGCACGCACCGGAGTGCCGCGACTACGGCAGGGAAATACTCAGCCTTGCAACCGGCCATGACGGCGTTAGCGGCCAGGCTTTCAAGGGTTGGTACAACCTGTCGCGGCGAAAGCGGCGCGAACGGCTCGTTGTCACCCCTGCAAATTTCCACAAACCGTTTCACCGAAGACTCGGTTGGTACCATCAAAGGCAAGCCGTCACTCCACCCTTGCGCGGCCGCATACTCATTCCACGCCTCGACGTCCAGGTCCTCTACGTCGAGGACCTGTTCCTCCGTCTGGTCACTCATGTAACAACCCTCTAAGCGGCAATTGCCGTGGTCAACGCGCCGGAAGCGGCCTCGATACGCGTCGCCAGCTCTTCGACATTCAGCCCGCCTATGGGGTGGTCCACGACCAGTAGTCTCGCCTCAATCTTGCGGGCTTTAGCCTGCGCCAACACCAACGGTTCAAACGTCTTCGTGGCGATCAAGAAGGTGGTAACGCCACGCTTCTCGAGTTCGATGCTGTCATGGAAACTCCACGACGAGCACGAGCCTCAATCGGCTATCGCAAGAATGGCGGCGCCGTAGTTCTCTGCGATGTGATCGATGACGGGTTGCGGAGCCGGTTGGCTGACGCTGTCTTTGGACACAAACTCGATGTTGCTCACGTCACGGAAATCTTTGAGGCTGTCACGGACACCCTCCAGTAATTCGCGCGCATTCGGCTTCGAGTTCGAGAACAACGCAATTGGCACACTACGCCAATCTACCTCGTGCAGGCTTCGCTGCTCTCCGCCAGCCGTCGCAAGGCCAAACGATGGATTCACAATCCGCATGGCATCCTCCTTCGGATAAAACCGGGTTTTGGAAGCTTAACACCCGTCAGGCGCCAAACTCCCGAACCAGCGCGGCAACACGTTCGCTGAAGGCTTGTTCATGAAACTCGCGAAACACTTTCCACGAGCAGAACGTATTCGCATCCTGGACACGATGCGGGAACAACAATCCGTCCAGATGATCAGCTTCGTGCTGGTATGTGCCAGCTGAGTAGCCGCGCAGTTCTTTGTCGACCGCGTTTCCGTCGCGGTCAAATCCGCGAATGCGTAGTTCTAGATGCCTGGTGACGGCACCGCGCAGGTCCGGTACGGACAGACACCCCTCAAAGTTCTCAAACGTGCGCTCGGACAAGAACTCGATCCGTGGGTTAATAATCACTTCCAACGGAATTGGCGGCTTGTACGGGTAGCGCGGATTGTTATTCACTTCGACCGCGAAAATACGCAACGGAACGCCAATCTGGTTCGCGGCGATGCCGGAGCCATTGGTGGCCCGCATTGTGTCGATCAAGTCATCCACATACTCTTGTATTTCAGTTGACCGAATCGCGTGTTCCGGCACTTCGTCGGTTTGACCGAGTAGTGTCGGGTGGCCGACCTGCAGGACTTCTCTGACAGCCACGGAGCCTCCTTCCAAGTGCTTTACTGAGCAAAACAGCGTAACCGCGCCTGGCGCGGTTACGCCGACATCATACCTCGCACCCGAAAAGATCTTCGCCAAACGACGCACATGCAAACTGATCCGTCCATCGAAGCGTACAGACGCGGTCGCCTGACCGTGGTGTTGTCTGGCGTGGTCATGAGTCTGGGCGCTCCACTAGTGCGGCTCCTGGAAGAGGCGACAACGTGGCAGTTTCTGACTTACCGGTCGTTCGCCATTGTGGTGATGTTAAGCGTCGCGCTTCTATGGCGTTATCGGCTAGCGGTGGGGGCCGAACTGGTGCGTTCCGGCATGACCGCCGTACTGGCGGGTCTACTGCTGGGCGTCACTTTTGTCAGCATCGTTTTCGCCCTACTCAGCACCACCATCGCAAACGCACTATTCATGTTGAGTACGGCGCCGTTGTTAACGGCGCTGCTAGGCCATTTTTTTCTCGGCGAAGCCGTGGGACGATTCTCGTGGATCGCCATTGGCGCCGCGCTATGTGGGGCATTTGTCATGCTGGGCGACGGATTGCGTCATGGTGATGCGTTTGGCGACCTGGCGGGACTTACCGCAGCCGTGTCTTTTGCAGGTTACTCGGTCGTGTTAAGGGCGGGCAAAAACCAGGACATGTTGCCAAGCGTGTTCTACGGCGGCCTGTTCAGCGGCATCACCGCCGCCGTGACGGGCCTTCTGAGTACCGGTCTGGCAGCGAGTGCCTGGGACGTCGGTGTCAGTTTTGCGTACGGGTCGGTTGGCATCGCTGGCGGACTGGCCCTCTACACACTCGGATCGCGTCACGTGCCGGCCGTCGAACTCAACGTGCTATCCCTCGGCGAAATGGTGCTGGCACCGCTGTGGGTGCTCATTGCTTTTGCCGAAGTCCCCTCCGTCACGACACTTTTGGGCGGAACCATCATCATTTTTGCGGTTGTTGTCCAGTCGAGCAGCAGCTGGCTTGCGGCTGAGGCCGGTGGCGGCGGGCGTCATGGCCTCGGTGTGATGGCTGGCGGCGCGGCTACGCTGTGCGGCGCCGCCATCCTGTATGCATTGGGATGGTAAGGATGGTCTACCCATAAGTGGGAACGGCGACAAAATCCTGATTCCAATGCCGTTACCAGTGCGCTCGGGCGACGTTCGGTTTGTGGTTCTTCATAGTGAACCTACGTAACACCCAAAAGTACCGATGAAAACGCCTTTGGCGTAAAGTTAACCCCAATGCGCGAGCAGCATCAGGGTCGGCTCGGCACGTTCCTCCAGTAGGCAACGGAGCCTGCATAGCCCCCACGCTCGCGTTCCCTTTTCAATATAGGAGTGACGTCAAGATGAGCGCGAACTCCCGGGAGCCGGGCCGGGGTTACCACGATATCGGCGGTCTTGCCGGACCTGCCATAGAACAATCGGAGCACGTCCTAGAACCGTGGGAAAAACGGGTCGATGCCATGCGCATGTTGCTGGGCGATAACAAGCGCCAGATCCTGCGCGCTGACGGCTTGCGCCACGCAATCGAGACGATGGGCGAAGACCTCTACGACGAGCTTACATATTACGAGCGCTGGATGGCCGCCATTTTGAAGGTACTGACGGAGCGTGAGCTGATATCCACGGCGGAAGTAGAGGCGCGGATGAATGAGATCGCCGCCCGCCTCGAGTTGCGCGATGTTGCCGTGCGGCCCTGTTCCGTCGAACTTCGCCTGAGTCCTGAGCACACAAATCCTGAGCACACCCAGTCATGACTGACAGGAAATTTAGAGTAGGCGAGCGCGTGCGTGTGGACGAGCGTTACCCGGAAGGGCATGTCCGGACGCCTTTCTACATCCGTGGCAAGGTGGGCACGATCGCCGATGCGGTCGGCGCATTCCCGGATCCGGAGATGGCCGCACTGGGCCAGCAGCCCGAGCTGCGGGAACTGTACAGGGTTCGCTTCCAGCAGTCAGAGACCTGGGACGGTTACCGGGGCGCCACTCAGGACTCCCTTGACGTGGAAATCTACGAACATTGGTTAGCCTCGATCGGAGGAGCGTCCGCATGAGCCAGCCTACTGACCACGACCACGCGTCGGGGCGTGCACACCATCACGACCATGACCATGACCATGACCGCACCTTCGTGCCCGACGAAGAGGATTCGCTCGGCTTCTACGCGCTGGCTGAGGCCGCGGTACGCGAACTCCTGCAGGAGCGCGGCATCTTTGACGGCGCCGAGGTGCGCCAGGCGCTTGAGTGGTACGACAATGCGACACCTGCGCAAGGTGCCCGGATTGTCGCGCGCGCCTGGACCGAGCCGGAATTCAAGCACAAGCTGATGACCGACCCGACAGCCGCGGTCGCGGAGTACGGGGTGCAGACGGGACATGTGCAACTCTATGTTGTGGCGAACACGCCGGCGCTACACAACGTGATTGTCTGCACGCTGTGCTCCTGTTACCCGCGTCCATTGCTTGGCATCCCGCCCGACTGGTACAAAAGCCGCAGCTATCGCTCGCGTGTCGTGACCGAACCGAGGGCTGTACTGAGCGAATTTGGCACACACATCGCCGAGGACGTCGAAGTGCGTGTACATGACTCGACTGCCGACCTGCGCTACCTGGTGTTACCAATGCGCCCCGCCGGGACGGAAGACTGGGACTCGGCGGCGCTGCAGACCCTGGTCACGCGCGACACGATGATTGGTGTCAGTGTACCCACGACGGCTTAACCGCCAAGGGATTACCTTCAAGTGGTTGGCCGCAAGGGAGATTAACCCAGACCGGATTAATCTCTTCGCCGTAATGTATTGCGGAGTAACCCGCACCGGAGTGGTGGTCACAGACTTTCGAGATGCTTGACCACGTTGGTGTGTCGATGGCGGCGCGCCAGGTCGATAGCCGTATTGCCTTTGATGGTGGCGTCGATATACGCGCCACGCTGCAACAGTATTTTGGTCAGTTCCAGGTTACCCCGGCGGGCAGCATCCAGCAGAGTTGTCCAACCAACGTTCATCCGTGCATTCACGTTGGCGCCAGCATCCATCAGGACCACGGCCAGTTCGGTGTATCCACGGTCCGCCGCCATGATGAGTGGGGTTAGCCCGGACGGGTCTGCGCCATCTACATCCGCGCCTGCGTCTAGCAACACGCGCGCCGCCGTGATGCGGTTCTTCTCGGCTGCGTACTGCAATGCGGTGCGGTTCAGGCCGCCGCGGCGATTGGGATCTGCACCCAGACTCAGCAACTCCTTTAACATCTGCGCGTCACCCAGCGACGCCGCCATCATGACCGGCGTCATGCCCGCAACCACCGCGTTCAGCCAGGCGTCGTCCGGGTCTTCCGCAATGCGCCGCAGTGCCGACACATCGCGCCCTTTTACGGCCCGAAACACCGGGTTGGTTCCGACACCCGACAAGGTTGGGGACTGCTCCGCCTGATCCGCAAACAAGGCTCGGAGTGGCGTCAGCATCGTATCGGAATGCCTGAGAAAGTCGCTCTCCTTCGACGCCAGCAGCGGTGCGCCCATTAGCGTCGCACACAACAGCGCAATCACGAGCATGCGCCGCTCGCGCCCGGACTGACGCCGCCGCACCGTCGGTGTTCGTTGACTGCGATAGTTGCGTTCAGTCATCTCCTGCCGCCCGACGCCGCGCACTTTCAGAACAACAGCTAGTCTTAAGGCTAATGTCACAACTAACCATACCCCGAGTATCCCTAGCACGGGTATCCCTTGCACGAGTATCCCTAACAAGGGTGTTCGTAAACAGGGTATTTGTAACGCGGGCGCTGTTGCACCGCGCGGTGTTGCTATTGCTCATGATGGTCACGGTCGGCGGATGCGACCGCCCATCGGAGCGGAGCGCGGCGTCGCCGAGCCCAGACCGGCAGTTGATCGTTGGGGCGGTCCCGTGGCCGGGATTCTTCACACCGTCAACTACCTCCCCGGTCGGTTTCGACGCGGACCTCGCCGAGGCATTCGCACGCAGCATTGGCGCGCGTATTCAATGGCGTCTGTTCGAGCGCCCGGCGTCACTTCGCGAGGCGGTACGCAACGCCAGGGTCGATATTGCGATCGGCCTGACGCCCACTAAGGACCGTGCGCTCCGGTACACGCCGGCCTATCTGCGCTCGCAACGCGTGATTGCGTATCGTCGCGACACCCACAAGCCACGCAGCCTCGAAGACCTTCGTCGACGCAACAACCGAGTGATGGTGGCGGCTGGCGAGCATGGCACCCTCGGCCTGCACCCCAGCCTGACAACCTCGACACGGGGGGCATTTGCTGCACTGCAGAGTGACGATCGCACCGCCGTGCTGACTGATGAATTCGAGCTGAGGGGTGCACAATATCTGTATCCTGATGCCAGCCTCGCATTCCGATTGGACAACTTCGTGCAACGTGCGTGGGCCCTGCCCGCGAGCGGGGAAACGTGGTTGAGCAGTCGCGCGCGTTTCTTCCTGCGGGCCCGCCAACTGGATGACCGCATCTTGCAACTAAAGCGGCAATACCTCGGTCTGTTGGCACCGCATGACCGGGTGGCGGTTCACAGACTCAAACGCGCAACGTCCAGACAACTCCCCTCGTTCGCCCGCGCATTCAAGCTGGCGGCGCAACGCACTGAACTGGACTGGCCGTTTCTGGCTGCCGTGGGGTATCAGGAATCCTTGTGGGATCCCGCTGCGCGTTCTCCCACCGGCGTGCGTGGCCTGATGATGTTGACGGAGCGCACGGCCTCGGAGGTCGGCGTGCAAGACCGCCTGGACCCGGTGGAGTCGATCGACGGCGGGGCGCGTTACCTACGTTATCTGCTCGACCGTTTCGGCGGTCTGTCCGGCAGCGAACGTCTCTGGTTCGCCGCGGCGGCTTACAACGTGGGACTCGGGCATGTGCGCGACGCCCAGAAGCTGACCACTGCGGCCGGCGCAGACCCACGTCGCTGGCATGACGTGAGGCGCAAGCTGCTGCTACTCGAACTGCCGAGTTGGCATCGTCGGACGCGTTACGGCGCAGCGCGCGGTCGCGAAGTTGTCCGCTACGTTGGCAACGTGCAGCAGTTTTATCAGACACTCAAATTCCTCGAGAACCGCCAGGCACCGCTTTTGCAGGAGTGAGGGGCAGGCGAGCTTGTGCGTACAATGCGCGGCTTTCGTTGTTTCGCGAGGCCGTTATTCCATGCCACAGTCGCAGCCCCTCCGACCACGCCGTTCCGTGTTGTACATGCCAGGTGCCAACCAGCGTGCGATGGCCAAAGCGCGAACGCTAGCGGCTGACGGGATCATTCTGGACCTCGAAGACGCGGTTGCACCTGACGCCAAGGCACAAGCACGCGGGTATGTCGCTGCGGCCGTCGCGGAAGGCGGATATCAGCCGCGGGAAGTCCTGATTCGGATCAATCCCCTCGACAGCCCCTGGGGATTGGACGACCTCGCGATGGCCGCATCCTTACCGATCGATGGACTGGTAGTCCCAAAGATTGAATCAGCCGAGATGGTCAACGACGTCGCCCGCCGTCTGGCTGAGCATGGCTCCGAAGACCTGCCGATCTGGGCAATGGTCGAAACGCCGATCGCAGTCATGCGGATAGCTGATATCGCGTTGAACGCGCGTAACCTGGGATGCCTGCTGATGGGCACCTCCGATCTCTCCAAAGAGCTGCGCTTGCCACACGACGCGCAGGTCGCCGGCCTGATGTGGTCGCTTGCACAAGCCGTAGTCGCAGCGCGCGCCGCGGGTGTCGACGTAATCGACGGGGTGCACCTGGATATACAGGACGCAGACGGATTCAAGAGCGCATGCCAGCGCGCGCGCGCCTACGGGTTCGATGGCAAGTCACTGATCCATCCGAGTCAGATCGAAGTAGCGAACAAAACGTTCGGACCATCGGCAGCTGACGTTGAACACGCGGGCCGCGTTCAGGCGGCACATGCCGATGCCATCGCGCGCGACAGTGGTGTCGCCGTATTGGATGGCAAGCTGGTTGAGAACCTGCACGTCGACATTGCCGAGCGGACGCTGGCCGTGCATCAGGCGATCGAAGCTTTGGTGGCAGCGCGCGAAAATTAGGCGCTCACGGACGAACTGTCAGCTTGGCAGCATCGTTACCAACAGCTCATCCTCGAGTTCGATGCGTGCTGCGATCTTCTCGCCCAAAGAGGACAAATCGTCATGCAAGCTCTCGGGCAGCGTCGGGCCGCTGACGTCTTCATAACGATCATTAAGCGCACAGCTTCGTCCGTCATCTCACGCACGCGCGGATATATTGACGCCGCCACATCGACGACTTGTTGGCGGCGCTCTTTACCTTCCGCGATGCGTTCATAGATTCCAAAGTGTGCGGTCGCGATATAGTCGACCAAGATTTGGCAGAACTGTTTGAGTTGCTCAACGCTCGACTTGCCGCTGCCGTAGGGCTCCAGGCCCGCGAGCTTTGAGAACAGCACAAGCATTTCCTGCGGCTCTGCGAGCATTTGCTCAACCACGGACTGGGTACCCTTCCGACGATCCTGGTCCGGCGATTCCTGGTCAGTCAAAAACTATTTCGCGCCTTTGCT
>MDTA01223308.1_pt1 | contig 26299 bp, 26 predicted proteins | sample 811151 | NCBI WGS metagenome assembly MDTA01 (sample SAMN05326648, study PRJNA326480) | marine metagenome | isolation source: seawater | place: Indian Ocean: South | collected 2010 | reverse complement strand
TGATCACATATAATAAAATCAATATCTTTATTAGAGGCATATTCTACTTGTTTTACTGCTCTAATGCCACAATCTAAAGCAATAATTAAAGAAAATTCTTCCTGTTGAGCATAATCAATCGCCTTAAACGAAATTCCATAACCCTCTTCATATCTATCAGGAATATAATAGCATATGTTTTTAGTAAATCTATTCAGAAAATTATACATCATTGCTACAGAGGTAGTACCATCTACATCATAATCTCCGTATATTAAAATTTTTTCTCCTTTTTTAAGAGCAAGTTGAATCCTCTCAACTGCCTTGTTCATGCCTTTTAATAAAAAGGGATCATGCAAATCTGAAATCTGAGGTCGGAAAAATTTCTTCGCATCATTGTATGTTGTAACTCCTCTTAATACCAATAGATGCGAAACAATCTCATTTACCCCTAATTCCTCAGAAAGCCTCTTCACTAAATTAGAATCTGATTTTTGTATGTTCCAACGCGCATCCATATTAATTCTTCATTATTTTTGTTTGTGTAATGATTGAATATTTATGAATCACTTCAAAGAGATCAGTAATCATTTTATCGTCAATACCTATTTCATTAGCTTGTTGTTTTCTTAATTTTAAAATATTATACCATCTTTCTAATTGAAAAATCGTTATGTTGTTTTTTAATTTAAAATCTGCAATATTCATTACTAAATCTGTTCTAGAGTGTAAAAGCTCAACTATTTGCTCGTCTAGTTCATCTATCCAACCTCGCATCTTATTTAATTCGTTATTTAGTTGATTATCTTCAAATCTTCTTTTTCTAAGAATTAAATTATTTAAAATCTCTTGTAATTCTTTTGGTTTTATTTGTTGACGAGAATCACTCAGGGCATCTTTAGGAGATTGATGTGTTTCAACCATTAATCCGTTCATGTCTAAGTCCATTGCAATTTGAGAGAGTTCAAAGATAAATGAAGAATCTCCAGCTATATGACTTGGATCACATATTATTGGTAATTCAGGATAATTTCTTTTTAATTCAATTGGGATCTCCCATTTTGGCTCATTTCGAAACACAGAAGATTCGTAAGTAAAAAACCCTCTATGAATTGCTGCTAATTTTGTTATCCCCACATTATATAATCTTTCTAAGGCTCCAGCCCATAAAGCAATTTCAGGATGAATAGGGTTTTTTATAAATATAGGAATGTTGACTCCTCTTAACGCTTCTGCAATTTCTTGGACATAAAAGGGATTAACAGTTGTTCTAGCTCCTATCCAAAACATGTCAATTTCAGCCTTTAAACATAATTCTACATGTCTAGCGGTCGCCACTTCTGTCATAGTTTTTAAACCTGTTAAATGATGAACTTTTTGAAGCCACTGTAATCCTTTTTCTCCTACACCTTCAAATGAGTTTGGATTTGTTCTAGGTTTCCAAATACCCGCTCTAAACACATCTGTTTTATCTTTTATCTCTTCAGCTATTTGTAATAATTGAAACTCAGATTCTGCACTACAGGGTCCTGCAATTATAAATGGTTTTTTTTGGATAAATCTTTCTAAGTTCATTTTTTTCCCTGTATAACAATTACGAATTCTCCTTTTGGTTTTTTGTGTTCAAAATATTGCTTCAACTCTTTTGTGGTGCCTCTAATATGTTCTTCATATATTTTTGAAATTTCTCTTGAAACTGAAATCTGTCTATCTTCTCCAAAATGTTCGCAAATTTGAGTTAGCGTTTTTACAATTCTATGTGGGGATTCATAAAAAATTATTGTTCTTTTTTCTTCTGATAAAAGTTTTATTCTTGTTTGTCTACCCTTCTTTATTGGTAAGAATCCTTCAAAAATAAATTTTTCTGAGGGAATTCCTGAATTAATTAACGCCGGAACAAATGCTGTTGCTCCTGGTAAGCATTCTACTTCAATTTCTTGCTCTATACACCCTCTAACTAATAAAAATCCAGGGTCTGAAATTCCTGGGGTTCCGGCATCAGATATTAACGCTATCTTTTCTCCTGATTTTATTCTATTTATGAATTTAGTTAAGACCTTGTGTTCATTATACATGTGAAATGAAAATAACGGAGTGTCTATTTCAAAATGAGAAAACAACTTTTTAGATGTTCTTGTGTCTTCTGCCAAAACTAAACTAACCTCTTTCAAATAACGAATTGCTCTTAAAGTTATATCTTCTAGATTTCCTATTGGAGTTGGTATAATGTATAATTTTGACATACTACAAAACTACATGAAAATTTGAGAAAGTAAGAAGGATAATTTTTATATTTTTGTGATAGCAACTTAAATTAAATTCTTTGTAAAAATGTTTTTAGAATCGCACTTAAACCACTCAATGAAAAGTGGAAGTATTGAAGTAATTTGCGGGTCTATGTTTTCTGGGAAAACAGAAGAGTTATTAAGGAGGTTGAAAAGAGCAAATTATGCAAAACTGAAAGTTGAGATTTTTAAACCTATAATAGACACCCGATATGATAATTCAAAAGTAGTTTCTCATAATGATAATTTTATTAATTCTACTGTTGTAAGAGATTCATATGAAATTCTAGAAAAGGTTGATAACCCTGATGTTGTTGCAATTGATGAAGCTCAGTTTTTTACGGATGACATTAGTATAACTTGTAATAAATTAGCAAACACAGGAATAAGAGTAATTGTATCGGCTTTAGATATGGATTTTCTAGGTCGTCCATTTGGATATATTCCTAAACTTCTTGCTATTTCTGAACATGTTACAAAAACACATGCTATATGTATAGATTGTGGAAATATTGCAAATCATTCTTTTCGAATGTCTGATAACAAGGAGCTATTTTCTTTAGGTGAAAAGAATAATTACAAACCATTATGTAGGCGATGTTATAATAAAAGCATAAAACATGCATAACTTTCATGAAACTATACTTGAAGTAGACTTAAGAAAATTAGAAAATAACTTTAATTTTCTGTCTTCAAAGCTAAAAGAGAATTGTAAAATAATTGCAGTCGTAAAAGCATTTGGATATGGACATGGAGATATAGAAATAGCTAAAAAACTGGAACAATTAGGAGTGTATGCATTATGGGTTGCTGATTTTGATGAGGGAATAAGATTAAGACGAGCGGGATTAAGGTCAAGAATAATTGTTGCAAACCCGGGATGGAAAAGTTTCAGAGAGATTATTAAGTATAACCTTGAAGTTGTTATTCATAATTGTAGATTGTTAAATTTTTATATTTCAAAACAGGAATATTTAAATATTCATTTAAAGTTTAATACCGGAATGAATCGTTATGGTTTTGATAAAAAAGACTTAAATTTTGTTATTGATAGATTAAAAAACAATTCAAATCTAAATATTACATCTATCTGTTCTCATCTATCATCAGCTGACGATAAAACTAAAAAAGATATTAGTAAAAATCAGATTGACCTATTTAATACTTTATCAAAAACTTTAGAAGACAACTTAAATAATAAAATAGATAGACACATTCTAAATTCAAATGGTTTTATGAATTTTCCAGAAAGTCAGATGGATATGGTGAGGCTAGGAATTTCTTTATATGGCAGTTACAACAATACCAATCTTCAGCAAATTAGTAAATTGAAATCTGTAATAAGTCAAAACAGGAATATTGAAAAAGGGGAAGGTGTTGGATACTCTTCTGATTTTATTGCAAAAAAACCAATGAATATATCTGTAGTTCCTGTTGGCTATGCTGATGGGCTAAATAGAAAATTAGGAAATAGCATTGGAAATGTGATTATAAAAGGAAAAAGTTGTCCAATCATTGGGAATATTTGTATGGATAGTTTTATGGTGGATACAAGTAAAGTTGATTGTAGAGAAGGTGATGAAGTAGTGATCTTTGGCCCAAAAAACACAATTTTAACACTTTCTAAAAAAATTGGAACTATTCCGTATGAGGTATATTCAACTTTAAACAGGAGAATTAAGAGGGTTTATATTGATAATTAACAACTATTACAGACAAAAAAATATATAATATTAGTGTATTATGCATCCCTAATAGATAACTATCTGTAAACATAATTGCTAAATACATTATCGGCAGCAAAATTCTTACAAATCCATCTTTTAATTTTTTTAATTCTCTAATTTGAAAATAAAAAACGGAAAGAAAGATTATCAAGCCAGGTATTCCAAGCTCTACCCACACATATAAATAGTTATTATGAGGTGTTTGATGATATTTCACTATCTTTTCTGTTTCGTTGTCAATTTTTCTAAAGACATCTGTGAAAGCACCAGCTCCATAGCCAATTATTGGTTTCTTCTTAATAAGTTCTATGGAGTGTGTAAATAAAAGAGAACGAGAACTAGATTGTTTATTTAAAAATCTACTTATCTCTTGTTTGTATCTTTTTTGTAGCATTTCTGAAGAGTTGTACACAACAAACAAGCCTAAAAATAGTAACCCTATAGCTATAAGCAAATACTTTATATTTTTTCTCAAGTGTATAAATATAAAAATCAGCAACAATAAAACAAAGACTAGCTGACCCGATTTTCCAGCTTCTGTAAAAAGAGAAAATAAATAAAAGGGAAGAAATATGAGAAGTAAAATTTTAAATTTCGGTTGTAAATTTAACTTAAAATAAGAATAAATTAGAATTAGTATTGTTGAAGCCAGAAAAACATTATGTTCTGTATATTTTAGATACGCAGCGATAGTCCAGTTTTCTTCATTTATGTTTAAAATACCATAATTTTCAGAGATAGCAATAACTGAAGAAACAAACATAGAGATAAAAAAAGTAAATACTGATTTCTTTATAATTTTATTCGAAAAATTGGTGCTGTAAAAAACTGGCAATAACCATAATAAAGAAACTCTTTTTAAGAGCCAATAAGTGTCTGTAAATGTTACAAAACAAATCGAATATATATAATATAGCAACAAAAGAATGATGATAGATACCATCCATTTACTAGATAGTATTTTTTTAATTTTGTGACTAAAACCTCCTTCAAATATAACGGTGATTAGCAGTGTTAAAAGTATGATATTAGTAAGAAATACCGACAGGGAAATACTTAAGGCTAGTAGAACTAAAAGTAAACTCTTAATATTACATAGTAAAGATTTATTCATCAACCCTTAAGACAGAATTATATTCTTCTAGATTTTCAATTAACCTCAAAGCTTCTTGAACATCTTTGTCGTATTTTAATCTTTCTTTTATTCTGCCTTCTTGATAATAGTATCTACTAACAATCTCACCTGATAAGAATTTTTTTATCTCCTCCTTATTATTTATTAAATCATTTTTCTTGTTAGATCTTATCTTTTTTAATAGTAAAGATAATTCTTCTTCTAGCAATTCAGAAGTTTTTTCTTCATCTGTGATTTCTTTAAATATCTCTAATGCATCTTCTGTTGCCGTTGTATACTCATAATCTTTATCAGACAAGAAGGAAATAAAATCATTATATATTTCATCTGTAATTTCAAAGTTTTCTACTATATCTATTGATTCATTTTTATATCTAAAATAAGTAGCAAAATCAAATATTAACCTTTTATTCATTAATGAAATTGAAATGTCTGAAACATTTTCATTATTAATAACTATATCTGGATTTATACCCCCTCCATCTTTTACCTCCCTCCCGTTTCTAGTGGTAAAAGTTGATGTTAAGGAATCTGGAACTTTTCCTACACTTCCGTCTTCATTTCTATTTGAATAATCTAAAGCTTGAATACATCTTCCGCTAGGTATATAGTATTTTGCAACGGTTACTTTTAACTGTGAATTATATGGTAATTTTCTAGTTTGTTGAACCAACCCCTTACCAAAGGACCTACGTCCGATTATAATTCCCCTGTCTAAGTCCTGGATAGACCCAGAAACAATCTCTGAAGCGGAAGCGGAAGTGGAATTAATCAATATAATTAATGGAGTTTTCTCATCAATTGGTGATTTTTTTGACACATATGTTTTTGTCCAATCTTTAATTTTGCCTTTTGTGGTTACTATTTCTTCATCTTTGGCTACAAATAGATTGACAATGTCTATTGATTCATTTAGAAGACCTCCAGGGTTCGACCTTAAATCTAATATAATACCCTTTAAGTCTTGTTGAGATTTTAAATCTATGATAGCACTTTTTACTTCATTTGCACAGTTTCTTGTGAATGACCTTAATTTTATATATCCGACACAATTCTCTATTAATCCATAATAAGGTATGCTCTTAACTGTAATTTTTTCTCTATTAAATTTTTTGGTAATCCTTTTTCCATTTCTTTCTATTAATATAGACACCCCCGTATTGGGTTGACCTTTTAAAATTGAACTGATTTCTTCTGTAGTTTTATTCTCAGCCGATATTCCATTTATTTCTAATAATTTATCTCCTGCCATTAAGCCCGCTTTTTGAGCTGGAAAACCTTCATAAGGCTCGCTTATATATACAAAATTCTTTCTTTTAGTTATCATAGCTCCAATACCACCGTACTGACCAGTAGTCATAAATCTATAATCTTCAATATCTGATTCTGGGATGTAAGTTGTATAAGGATCAAGTGAACTTAACATTTCATCAATTGCAGTTTTCATTAAATCTCCAGGCTTTATATCATCCACATAAAAAACATCTAACTCTTTATATAAGTCTGTAAAAATTTCTAAATTTTTTGAAGTCTCAAAATAACTATCTGATTGAGATTTTACTTGAAAACACAAGAAAACTAGAATAACTATTACTGTTATCTTTTTACTAAAATTGAAAGTTTGTTTTGTCATAATTACATTTATGGTACTAAATCTTCACCACTTCCTCCCCAGGGGTGACATTTAGATATTCTTTTTATTGTTAAAAAACCTCCTTTAAAAGGGCCGTGTTTAATTATCGCTTGCTTTCCATATTCCGAACATGTGGGAATATACCTGCATGAAGATGGGAATATTGGAGATATTACTTTTTGATAAATCAAGATGATTAAAAGAAATAAAGATGAAAATAATTTTTTCATAATCGATTATTTATACGTTGTAAAATTACTTTTATTTTTTCTTCTAACGAATTAAAATTTGGAATTTCTGGGGATAGGTATATGACTCCTAAATGAAGTTTATTTTTATTTTTTAATATCTTCTTATTTTTCCTAAAAGACTCTCTAGTTAATCTTTTTATTTTATTTCTGTGTACGGCCTTTGGAATTATTTTCTTTGGAACAGCGAATAATACCTTAATACTATTCTCTTCTGAAAAAACTAAATTCCAATAAACCTTTATGTTCTCATATATAAAATAATTATTTTCATCAAATAATCTTTCAATATCTGATTGAGAACATAACCTATGTTTTTTAGGAAATTTATACATTACAGAAATAAAAAAAACACTAAAATAAATAAAAGGGTTCGAAAATCTCTTTTGATTTTTACTTTTTCTTTCTCTTTCTTTTGTTTGCTTTTGTAATATAATCATCTAATGCCATGGACATAGATGGAAACTTTTTATTTGGAACCTCAATATCTGTTATTAAGTCATTACTTTTAACCGCATTTATCGTAGTAGGCCCGAAGGCTGCTATTCTAGTATCTTCCTGTACAAAATCTGGAAAATTCTCATATAACGAAGTAATTCCTGTAGGGGAGAAAAATACTAACACATCATATTTTACATCTGATAAATCTGACAAATCAGCCGCAACAACCTTATACATTACCGCTTTTGTATAATCTAAACCACTCTCTTCCATTGTTTTGTTAGTTTGATCTTTTAACAGGTCCGAACATGGCAACAAAAACTTACTTTCTTTATGCTTTTGCATTAAGGGCAGTAAACTTGCAAAAGTTCTTTCGCCAGTGAATACTTTTCTCTTTCTATACACAATGAAGTTTTGTAGATAATGAGCAATGGCTTCCGAAACACAAAAATATTTAGTGTGTTCAGGTATTCTTAACCTCAACTTTTCCATCATCCCGAAATAATGATCCATTGAATTTTTAGAAGTAAATATAACCGCATCGTGGTTTAGTATAGAAATTCTTTGTTCTCTGAATTCCATTGTAGTTAATTCATCTACTTGAACAAATGGGCGATAATGAAGTTTTAATTTATGTTTTTCCGCTAATGCGTGATAAGGAGTCTTGTTTTCTGGTTCTGGTTGTGAAATTAGAATCGATTTTACCTTTTTCTGTCTGTCTGTATCCATATTCTTTTTCTTTTTACGCAAAAACAATCCCTCTGTAAACTAGTACGAGAGGAAAAAATTCAAGAATGCAAATATATAGAAATAAATAAAACCTTGAAAGTCCGAAGGATTTTATTCCAATTTTTAGTTTCCAGTAAATTTTTAAAAAAAAGAATACTAGTAAAAAACTTAATAGCAACATTGAAGATATCTCTGTAATATCTGTAAAACAAAAATGAAACAATACTAACAAGGGATATGCAAATAAAGCAAAAACTTTATCAAATAAATTAGTAAAAAACAATGCTATATAGCTTATTTGTTTCATTTTTAATAAGATCCCTAAAAACCAAATGCAAGCAAACTTTAGAAAATAATACAAACTTGTATAAAAGATCGTCATTAGGAGTGATGCTAAACTTACTTTTGATTGTAATAATACAGTGGAAACAAAAAAAGATATATTTAATATCATTAAAATTGTAAAAAGTATATTTACCCTTTTTTTAAAAATATTATCATCCCTTAAATATTGATTAGCGTACCTCTGTCCAAAAGAACTTAGAATTAATTCTTTAGAATATTTATAATGAAAAGCATACAGTATGCCTATAATACAAAATGAAATTGTTAGTAGAATGAAACTTAAATTATTAGATTGATAACTTAGTTGAATAGCGTTCATTATAAAAAATTGAGTAACAAAGATACTGATAAGAGATTATTCAATACTTTTGCAGTGATAAAAATTTAAAAAAATAATTATGTCACAAGATTTATATCAAGCTCCTGATTATTTTTTGTTAGATGAATTACTAACAGAAGAACATAAGTTAATTCGGGATGCTGCAAGAGAATGGGTGAAAAGAGAGGTCTCTCCTATAATTGAAGAAGCTTGCCAGAAAGCTGAATTCCCAAAACAAATTATAAAGGGATTAGGTGAGATAGGTGGTTTCGGCCCGTATATTCCAATAGAATATGGGGGCGCTGGATTAGATCAAATTTCATACGGATTAATTATGCAAGAATTAGAAAGAGGAGATAGTGGCATTCGTTCCACCTCATCTGTACAATCTTCTTTGGTAATGTATCCAATTTGGAAATATGGAAACGAAGAACAAAAAATGAAATTTTTACCCAAACTAGCGACAGGAGAATTTATCGGTTGTTTTGGATTAACAGAGCCTGATCACGGTTCAAATCCAGGAGCAATGGTAACAAATATCAAAGATATGGGCGATTATTATCTTTTAAATGGCGCTAAGATGTGGATTTCCAACGCTCCATTTGCAGACATTGCTGTTGTATGGGCAAAAAATGAAGAGGGAAGGATAAAAGGAGTGTTGGTGGAAAGAGGAATGGAAGGGTTTTCTACCCCTGAGACTCATGGTAAATGGAGTTTAAGAGCTTCCTCTACTGGAGAGTTAGTATTTGACAATGTAAAAATTCCTAAAGACAATATTTTACCAAATAAAGATGGATTGGGAGCTCCTCTTGGTTGTTTAGATTCTGCAAGATATGGGATTGCTTGGGGAACTATAGGCACTGCAATGGACTGTTACGACACCGCATTAAGATATTCAAAAGAAAGGATTCAGTTTGGAAAACCAATTGCATCCTTTCAACTACAACAAAAAAAATTAGCAGAAATGATTACTGAAATTACAAAGGCCCAGTTCTTAACATGGAGATTGGGAGTCTTAAGGGATGAGGGAAGAGCAACTTCTGCGCAAATATCTATGTGTAAACGAAACAATGTAGAAATGGCTCTAAATATAGCAAGGGAAGCAAGACAAGTCTTAGGGGGTATGGGAATTACAGGAGAGTATTCTATCATGAGACATATGATGAACTTAGAGTCCGTGATTACATATGAAGGCACACATGATATACACCTATTAATTACTGGACTAGATATTACAGGAGAGAACGCGTTCAAATAATGAACAAAACTTTTAAAATTGTTGCATTTTTAGAGGGAGTATCATACATACTCCTTCTTTTTATAGCTGTTCCAATTAAATATTGGGCAGACGAGCCTAAATGGGTGGGTATTTTAGGAATGCCACACGGAATACTTTTTATATTATATATTTTATTATCTCTAATCCTAAAATATCCTAAAACATGGAACATGTTGGGACAACATATAAATCTAAAGATAAATATAGATAAGGCGCCTAAATGGGATTTCAAAGACCTTAGTATTATATTGTTCGCTTCAATACTTCCTTTTGGAACTTTTTATGTAGATCGAAAATATATGAAAGATAGTCTTATTTCTTCAAAAGCTTAGCGGCCTCAAGTAATTCTTTATACCAATCTTCTCCATACTTACGAATAAGTGGTTCTTTTAAAAAAATATATAGGGGAACCTCTAGCGCACTTCCACATTCACAGGCAGCTTGACATATTTTTATTTCCTCATAATTTACCGCATCAAAATCTCGATATTCGTTTATACGAATTGGAAATAAATGACATGAAATAGGTTTTTTAAAATCGATCACTCCATCATTAAAAGCTTTTTCTATAGAACATTTAGCAATGCCATTTTCTAATGTCACAAAGGAACATTCTTTATTATTTACTAAAGTTGTTGTTAAATCATCTTCTGAATCATATACCGCCACCCCCTCATTCTCAACTACATCAATTCCTTCTTTTCTCATATAAGGCTTCACTTTTTCATAAATCTCTTCTAAAATTCGCTTTTCTTCAGGAAGTAAAGGAGCTCCCGAATCTCCCTCTATACAGCAAGCTCCTTTACAAGCGTTTAAGTCGCATACAAAGTATTTTTCAAATATATCTAAAGAAATTATTTTGTCTTCTACTTGAATCATATAGCAAATCTACATAAATAATATTTTGATTTACTATTTTTGCTCTATGGCAAACTATGAAGACATCTTTAAAAAAGTAGTATCCCACGCTAAAGAGTATGGTTATGTATTTCAATCCTCCGAAATTTATGATGGATTAGCAGCAGCTTACGATTATGGTCCGTTTGGGGTAGAGTTAAAAAACAACATTAAAAACTATTGGTGGAAATCCATGGTGAATATGCATGAAAATATTGTAGGATTAGATTCTGCAATTTTTATGCACCCAACTACTTGGAGAGCCTCTGGTCATTTGGACGCATTTAACGATCCTTTAATTGACAATAAAGATTCTAAAAAAAGATATAGAGCAGATGTTCTGATTGAAAATCATATTTCAAAAATTGAAGCTAAGATTGAAAAAGATTGTGTAAAAGCCGCTAAGCGCTTTGGAGACGACTTTAATAGAGAAGAGTTTGTTTCTACCAATGGAAGAGTTTTGGAAAGGCAGAAAAAAATTGATGAAATCAACGAAAAGATGAACTCTTCTCTTTCTTCTGGAAATTTAGAAGCTGTAAAATCTTTAGTTGAAGAGTTAGATATAAAATGTCCTGTTTCTGGGACAAATAACTGGACAGATGTTCGTCAGTTTAATTTAATGTTTAAAACACAAATGGGATCTACTGCGGATGCGTCTTCTGATTTGTATTTAAGACCGGAAACAGCACAAGGAATTTTTGTAAACTTCTTGAATGTGCAAAAAACTGCAAGAATGAAAATCCCTTTTGGGATTGCTCAAATCGGTAAAGCCTTCAGGAATGAAATTGTCGCTCGTCAGTTTATTTTTAGAATGAGAGAATTCGAACAAATGGAAATGCAATTTTTTGTTCGGCCTGGTGAAGAAATGAAATGGTACGAATACTGGAAGGAATTCAGAATGAAATGGCACCAATCCTTAGGAATAGGAGAAGATAATTATCGTTTTCACGATCATGAAGCCCTGGCACATTATGCAAATGCTGCTACTGATATTGAATTTAAATTTCCTTTTGGGTTTAAAGAGTTAGAAGGTATTCACTCTAGAACTGATTTTGATTTAAAAGCACACCAAGAATTTTCTGGAAAGAAAATACAGTATTTTGATGCTGAAATAAATGAAAGCTATGTACCTTATGTTGTAGAAACTTCTATTGGGCTTGACAGGATGTTCCTTACTATTTTGAGTAATTCTTTCAGAGAGGAGGAGTTAGAAAATGGGGACAGTAGAGCCATGCTTAAAATTCCTGCTGTTTTGGCTCCATTAAAAGCTGCCATCCTACCGCTTACCAAAAAAGATGGAATGCCAGAAAAAGCAAGAGAAATCATGAAGTCTCTTCAAACAGACTTTAATTGTCAGTATGAAGAAAAAGATTCTATCGGAAAAAGATATAGAAGACAAGATGCTATTGGAACACCATTCTGTATTACGGTTGATCATCAAACTTTAGAAGATAATACAGTAACTTTACGGGACAGGGATTCTATGAATCAAGAAAGATGTTCAGTAGAAAAATTACATTCCATCATTTCTGAAAAGGTAAATATTGCTAAATATTTATTTTAGTTCTCTCCTTTAGAAGTAACGGAGATTTTATCAAATGTTGCGTCAATTGGTGGTTGAATTTTTTCTAACTCCACTTCAACTTTTTGCACCTTATTTAAAGTTAAGATTTTATCAACAATTCTTTTTGCTGGAACCTCAATCATGTCTGCTCTTATTGACATTTGCTCCTTTACAATTTCAATGATTTTTACATAATCAACTGTGTCGTTTAAATCATCTGATGTTTCTACTTCAGATGTATCTGCAGTAACCCAAACATTCACAATAAAATGACCTCCTAAAATTGCTTCCTCAGGCAAATGTCCATGAAATGCAAAAACTCTAATTCCTTCTACAGTAATTAATCCCATTAGTTTATTTTTTCTAAAGCGGTTTCCATTCTTTTAATTGTTTCTTCTTTTCCCAAGAGTGATGAAATATCAAACAGAGAAGGCCCCATACCAAGTCCTGTTAAAGAGACCCTAAATGCGGGTAATAATTTACCCATTCCTAACTTATTTTCCTCTAAGAACGATTTAAATTCTTTTTCAATATTTTCAGATGAAAAATCTGAAATTGCTTCTATCCTATTTTTAAATTCTGACAATAAATTTGATGTGTCTTCTTTCCATTTTTTACGGATTGTTTTTTCATCATAAGATGTGGGAGCTACAAAATAGTACTTCCCTTCTTCCCACATATCCCTCACAAAAGTTGCTCTTTCTTTTAATTGCTCACAAACTTTTCCTACATAATCATCATTTGCAACTACCCCATTTTGTTTTAAGATCTCTTGTAAATCTTTTGCTAAATCTTCTTTTGATTTTGCTCGTAAATATTGCTGATTAAACCATCTTGTTTTGTCAAAGTCAAATTTTGCCGCGGATTTACCTACCCGTTCTAAAGAAAAAGATTCGCATAATTCATTCATAGAAAACAATTCCTTTGAAGTTCCGGGGTTCCATCCTAAAAAAGCCAACATATTAATGAATGCTTCTGGCAAATATCCACTTTCTCTATATCCTGAACTGACGTCTCCAGTTTCTGGATTTGTCCACTCAGTAGGGAATACCGGAAACCCTAATCTATCTCCATCTCTTTTACTTAACTTACCATTTCCATCCGGCTTTAAGATTAAAGGTAAATGAGCAAATTCTGGTATTTTTTCTTCCCAACCTAAATATCTATACAACAACACATGTAAAGGGGCGGAAGGCAGCCACTCCTCTCCTCTTATTACATGAGAAATTTTCATAGTATAATCATCTACTACATTAGCTAAATGATAGGTTGGCATTCCATCTGATTTAAAAATGACCTTGTCATCCATGTTATTAGTGTTTACTACAACCCATCCTCTAATGATGTCATTAAGTTTTACTTCTTCATTTCTGGGCATTTTTATTCTAATGACATAAGAATCTCCCCCTTCTATTCTTTTTTTTACTTCACTTTCAGAAAGTGACAAGGAGTTTTGCATTGTTGTTCTGGTAATTGCATTATATTGAGGAGAAGGAACTCCTGCTGCTTTCATTCTTTCTCTCATTTTGGTTAGTTCCTCTGAGGTGTCAAAAGCATAATACGCAAAACCATTTCTTACCAACTGCTCAGCATAAGGCAAGTATATTTCTTTTCTTTCCGATTGTCTGTATGGTCCAAACTGACCCCCGTCAACTACGGATTCATCTAATTTAATACCACACCATCTAAGTGCGTCTATTAAATATTCTTCCGCCCCAGCTACAAATCTAGTCTGATCAGTATCTTCTACGCGTAAAATCATCTTTCCTCCTGTTTTTTTTGCAAAAAGATAATTGTATAATGCGGTTCTAACTCCTCCAATATGTAATGGTCCTGTAGGACTTGGGGCAAATCTTACTCTTACTTCTGACATCTTTGTTCTCAATTTAGGCGGTAAAGATAATGCTTCAAAATTATTCATTTGTCTTTAACAGATATAAAATTGTATTTTTGCATTCTGATGAAAGAAAGTGAAAACAATTTATTATTTGATAAATTAAATAGATTTATCAATAAATATTATAAAAATAAAATCCTTAAAGGGCTTATATTTTTACTTTCATCCTTATTAATTTTTCTATTGTTTTTCTCTTTTATAGAATATTTTTCAAGATTAAGTTCTTTTGGAAGAGGTGTTCTTTTTTGGATTTACTGCTCGTTAAATCTAATTATATTAATTAAATTTATTGTTGTTCCTTTAACACAGCTGTTGCGAATTGGTAAAACCATTTCGTTTTCTGACGCTGCCAAAATTATTGGCAGGCATTTCCCAGAGATTGATGACAAAATACTTAATATTTTACAGCTAAATGAATTATCGGATTCCGATAATCTATTAATTCAAGCAAGTATCACGCAAAAAACCGAAAGTATTCAATCCTTTTCTTTCAGTAATAGTATAAATTTTAAGGAAAATAAAAAGCATCTAAAATGGATCGCTGTGCCTTCTCTATTGATTTTTCTCTTTTTTATTACTGGAAACAAACACATTATTACAGCGAGTTCTGCAAGAATAGTTGATCATAACACAGAGTATGATCTAGAAGCTCCTTTTAAATTTATTATAAACAATAAAAAATTAGAAATTATTCAACAAGAAGATTTTGAGCTGGATATTGATGTGGAAGGATCGAAAATTCCTAATAATATCTATATTGAAATCGAAAATAACAGATTCAGTTTAAAAAAGAATGATTTTACAAATTTTCGATTTTTATTTAAAAATGTTGTTTCCGATATTAATTTTAAATTATATGCTGATGGTTTTTATTCAGAATCCTTCTGTTTAAAAACTATACAAAAACCTAATATATTAGAGTTTAATACAATTTTACACTACCCTGCTTACACGAAGAAAAAAAATGAGATCTTATCAAATATTGGAGATTTAATAATTCCTGAGGGAACCATAGTTAGCTGGGGTTTTGAATTTAAAAATACGGACTCACTATACTTTCTTTATAAAAATAAATTAGAAAAACACAAGGTTATAAACGACTCTATATCTATACAGAAAACCCTATTAGAAGATGAGACATATTTTGTATCTGTTTCTAATGAAAATATAAAATCAACTTACACACAATATGATATACAGGTTCTAATAGATGAGTTTCCAAATATAAACCTTGAGGCAAATTTGGACAGCGCTAATAATATATTATATTTTGAAGGAATTGTTTCCGATGATTATGCGATATCAAAACTAGAATTCAATTATGAGATCATTAGAAATGATACTAGCCTGAAAATTAATGAAAATTTGATCGTTAACCATACATCGAGCGAGAATTATTATCATTTTTTAGATATACAAAATCTCAATCTCGCACCATCTGATGAGATAAATTATTATTTTGAAGTTTGGGACAACGACAAAGTTAATGGTCATAAGTCGAAAAAAAGTTTTATTGGTAAACATAAAGAACTTTCAGAAGATAAATTAAAGGAACAAAGAGATGAGGAAAGCAAAAAAGTAAAAAGCGGAATGGACAAGTCTATTGAATTAGCCAAAGCGATAGAAAAAGACATTGAAGAATTGAAAAAAAGTTTAATTGAAAAAAAATCATTAGGTTGGGAAGAAAGAAAGAAGGCTGAAAATATTATTAAAAAACATAAGAATCTCGAAAATCAAATCCAAAAAAACAACATAAAAAACTATAAAAAAAATTTAACAAACGAAAAACTAAACACTTCAATTCTAAAAAAACAAAAACAATTAGAGGATTTAATGGATAAGGTTTTAGATGACGAAAGTAAAAAGTTAATGCAGGAACTTCAAGATCTCCTTGAGGAAATGAATAAAAAAGAAATGAAGGATGTGTTAGATAGGATAGATCAAGAAAACACAGATTTAGAAAAAGAGTTAGATAGAAATCTGGAACTCTATAAAGAATTAGAGTTTGAACAAAAGTTAGAAGAAACTATTGAGAAAATTGAGAATATAAAGGAAAGACAAATAGAACTAAAAAAAGAAACAGAGGATAAAAATTCAAATACAGAAGATCTTTCTAAAATACAAGATAAATTACAAAAGGATTTTCAAAAACTGGAGGAAGAAATAAAAAATCTAGAAAAGAAAAATTCTGATTTAGAAGACAAAAAAAACCTGCCAAAAACTGAGGAGGAACAAAAACAGGCTTCTAAATCTATGGAGGAAAGCAAAAGTTCTTTAGATAAAAAACAAAAAAATAAATCCTCGAAAAAACAAGAAAAAGTAATTGAAAAATTAGAAGAAATATCAGAAAAGATGGCGGGACTTCAAAGTTCTTGTTCAAACGATAAACCAATGGAAAACATGGAGACTCTTCGTCAGATTTTAGAAAACCTTATAACACTTTCTTTTAATCAAGAAGAGTTGATACATAATATCTCTTCTATACCAAAAAACAGTACCAACATTGTTAAATATATTAAGGAACAGAAAAAGTTATCAGAAAACTCTAAAATCATTGAAGACTCCTTATTTGCTTTAAGTAAAAGAGTGATACAGATTGAATCATTAATAAACAAAGAGATAAGCGCGATTAATTACAATATCGACAAATCCATTTCGCTACTTGAAGAAAGAAAAGTAAATCAAGGACTTTCTAAACAACAATTTACAATGACATCTGTAAACAACCTGGCTTTATTACTTTCCGAAACCCTAAAGCAAATGCAGATGGACATGGCAAATAAAACACCTGGTAGTAAACAGTGTAATAAACCAGGTAGTTCATCAAAACCATCACTTAAAGAACTAAAAAAGATGCAAGAAAGCCTTAAAAATGAAATGAAAGGAAAAAGTGGAAATGAGGGAGAAAAAGGAAAGAAAAAAGGAGAAAATAAATCAGAGGAGGGGGAGAGTAGACGATTAATGCAGATGGCTCAAAAACAACAACAAATAAGACAAAGACTTCAAGAAATTAGAGATGAGATAGGCGAAAGTGGAGAAAAAGGTAATATTGATAGAATTTTAGAGAAGATGGAAGAAAATGAGATAGATATTTTAAATAACAAAATTAGTAATGAATCCTTATTAAGGCAGGAAGAAATTCTTACTAGATTATTGGAAGCTGAAGAGTCTCAAAAAGAAAGGGGGGAGGAGGAAAAAAGAGAGTCTATAGAGTGGAATTATGAAATAAAAAACAATAATTCAGAATATTTGGAATATATACAAAAAAAGAAAGAACAAGAAGAATTGCTTAAGACTACTCCTTTACAATTAAACCCATTTTATAAAGAAAAGGTCAATAGATATTTTAATACTATTTCAGAAAAATAATGATAGAATTTCATTGGAAAATTAAGTTTAAATTAAAAAATCAGAAGGAATTACAAAAATGGATTGAACTGGTAATAATTTCTGAAAACAAAACTCTAGGCGATTTAAATTATATTTTTTGTTCTGACGAATATTTGTTGGAAAGAAACATAAAATACCTAAAACAGAACACTCTTACAGATATAATTACCTTTAATTATTGTGAAGGAAGGATCATTAACTCAGATATTATGATAAGTATTGATAGGATTAAAGAAAATTCGATTATTTTTGAAAATTCTTTTTCAGATGAGTTACACAGAGTTATGATTCATGGGGTACTACACCTAATTGGTTATGACGACCAAACCACAGAGGAAAAGAAAATAATGAGAGAAAAAGAGAATTTTTATTTAAAAAAATTATGTATTTGATTGATTGTTAATTATTTATGTAATTTGTTTCATGTGGAACAATTATGATTTTAGAGGAAAAATATGATTTAATAGTAGTAGGTGGTGGTCACGCCGGCTGTGAAGCCGCTAACGCCGCGGCAACCTTGGGTTCAAAAACATTATTGGTTACTCAAAGCCTAGAAACTATCGCTAGAATGTCTTGTAATCCGGCAATGGGAGGTATAGCTAAGGGTCAAATTATACGAGAAATTGATGCTTTAGGAGGTTATTCCGGAATAGTTACCGATGAATCTTCTATTCAATTCAGAATGCTGAACAGGTCTAAAGGTCCGGCAATGTGGAGCCCAAGAGCTCAATGCGACAGGAAGGTGTTTGAACAAAAATGGAGGGAAAAACTGGAGTCTAATCCAAATATAGATTTTTGGCAAGACATGGTATACGAACTACTGATTGAAGGCAATAAGACTGTTGGAATTATTACTAAAATGGGGGTTAAAATACATTCAAAATCAGTGGTATTATGCAGCGGAACGTTTATGAATGGTCTTATTCATTTAGGGGAAAAGAATTATGCTGGGGGGAGGTCAGGAGAACCAAACTCTAGAGGCATAACTAAGCAACTGATGGAGTTAGGTTTTACACACGGAAGAATGAAAACAGGGACCCCTCCCAGACTAGACGGAAGAACCATAGACTACTCAAAAACTGAAGAGCAGTCCGGAGACATAAATCCGGAAAAGTTTTCATATACAGAAACAAGTTCTTTAAGTTCAGATCATAGTTGTTATATCACATACACATCAGAGGAGGTTCACGAAATACTTAAAGAAGGTTTTGAAAAGTCACCAATGTTTACAGGTAGAATAAAAGGGTTGGGGCCAAGATACTGCCCTTCTATTGAAGATAAAATAGAAAGATTTTCTGATAAAAACAGGCATCAACTATTTATTGAGCCAGAGGGTGTTAATACTGTAGAAATATATTTAAATGGGTTTTCTACCTCACTACCTGAAGATGTACAACTTAAAGCGTTAAGAAAAATAAAAGGATTGGAAAATGTAAAAATGTTTAGAGCGGGATACGCAATAGAGTACGACTACTTTCCTCCAACGCAATTAAAACACACTCTAGAGACAAAACTTATAGAAAACCTATATTTTTCAGGGCAAATAAACGGAACAACTGGATATGAAGAGGCAGCGTGTCAGGGCTTAATTGCCGGAATCAATGCGCATCAGAAAAACTATAATAAAGAAGAATTCATCTTGAGTAGATCTGAGGCGTATATTGGCGTGTTAATTGATGATCTTATAACTAAAGGTACAGAAGAGCCGTATAGAATGTTTACCTCTAGAGCGGAGTATAGATTATTGTTGAGACAAGATAATGCAGACATACGATTAACTGAGAAGGGTTATGAATTAGGGCTAGCAAATAAAAAAAGGTTGAAAAATTTAAAAACAAAAATAGAGAAAAGTATTTTACTTACTTCTTTTCTAGAAAAACAGAGTGTTAGTCCAGTGGAGGCTAACAAAATTCTAGAGGAAAAGGGAAGCTCTTTGTTAAAACAAAAGGTTAAATTAAAAAGTATTTTAGCTAGACCTCATATTTGGATGGAGGATTTGCTTATGTTAGTAAGCTTGAAGTCGTTTATAGAAAAAAACAACATAAAAGAGGACTCAATAACTCAAACAGAAATAGAAATAAAATATAGCGGGTACATAAATAGGGAAAGGGACAATGCTGAGAAACTTACTAAACTAGAAAAAATAACTATTCCTGAAAATTTTGATTATACTAAACTACATTCGGTTTCTGCAGAGGGAAGGGAAAAATTAAATGAAATAAAACCAAAAACAATAGGGCAAGCCTCTAGAATTAGCGGCGTTTCTCCATCAGACATAAATGTATTGTTAATATATATAGGTAGGTGATGGAAGTCGTTAAATATTGTCATATCTGTGGTTCAAGTTCGTTTGAAACTCATATAGTAAGTAAAGACTTTTCAGTTAGTAAAGAGGACTTTACAATTGTCAAATGTAAAGGTTGTAACTTTCACTTCACCAACCCAAGACCTAGCGTTAAAGAACTTGCGAAGTATTATATTTCAGATCATTATATATCTCATAACAACACCAGTAAAAATCTTTTTGAAAAAACATATCAACTAGTAAGAAAAATTACAATTAGAACAAAATATAATCTAGTTTCTGATTTTTTTAAGAGTGGAAGAATTCTAGATATTGGATGCGGAACAGGAGACTTCTTACATAAGTGTAATAAGAAAAACTGGAAAACGAAGGGAATTGAGCCGAGTGCAGTTGCAAGGAAACAAGCAGTTGAAAATCATAATTTAGATGTAGAAGAATCTACGGATTTAAGAAAATTAAATGGCGAGTTTGATATAATCACAATGTGGCATGTACTAGAACACGTAACTGAATTAAACAATACGGTTTCAGAAATAAGAAAATTACTATCTGCAGATGGAAAAGCAATAATTGCCGTTCCAAACCTAGAAAGTTTTGACTCCTATTATTATAAAAAATTCTGGGCTGCATATGACCTGCCTATTCATTTGTATCATTTTTCTAAAACAAGTATCACTAAACTTTTTGAAAAGCATGGATTTAGTTTGAAAAAAACAAAAGGTATGAAATTTGATTCGTTTTATGTATCAATGTTGAGCGAAGAGCACAAGACAGGAAATAAAAACTTTTTAAAATCCATAATTATAGGGTCTATTTCTAATTTTTTTGGAATTTTTACAAAAAGAGGTTTTTCGAGCACCATTTATGTCTTTGAAAAGACAAAATAATCCATCAGAAAGCTTCTAAACGATTATTTTCACATTCTGGACACTAAGCCTCTATTTTTTGAGTTCTTTAAAATAATGGGTTTTTTTATTTGTCTGGTTTTCAGCGCTTTAAGCGCAATTAGTTAAAATAACATTTTTTGTAATTTTGTAAATAATTGCATTTCTATGAAAAAATTTGCGGTTTTAATTTTATGTTCTCTGATTAGTTCTCTGCTAAAGTCCCAATGTTTAAACGCAGACAGCTTGATCGCGACAAACATTACACATATAAACGCTCAGGCAAATTGGGCCCCAGCTCCTAATGCTCACCATTATCTAATTCATTATAGGGAAGTAGGAACATCAAATTGGAGTAATTTGGGAAATATTGACTCTACTATGACAAGTAGAAATATTCCTCAGTTGCAACAGTTAACAACCTACGAATGGCAAATTAAAACATTTTGTGACTCAACAAATCAACCGAATTCGGGGTGGTCATACTCAGACACATTCACAACATCAGCCTTTATCCCATCACAATTTAACCCAAGCATATTACCTATTATTGCTAATTCTACATGTGGTCAGAATACTGCTTTTTCAATTATAGCACAACAACTACAGAACGAACCCGATATATCAACCTCGGTATTTTACTCTAACAAGGGTCAGTTTGAAATGAACAAAATTAGTAATGGAGACACGCTGGGAAATGCTTCTTACAGTAGTCCAGCAATAAGTTTCAGCTCATTATTAGTACTAGATTTTAAACTCGGTCCTAACTACGCGAAAATAGATATGATTGATTCTTTAGGAGATGTTGTTGGTTTTTTTGTAATAGAAAATCTGTCAAGTGGGATAAAAGTTACAACTATAGGTCCAAACGATGGAAATAATTATACAAATGGGTATGTTAGTCAAATAAACTTTACAGATTTATTTGTAAACCCAAGTGAAGAAGGCCCAATCATATTTACCGCTGATATAAACTCCGAGACGGGAGACACTTTACAGAAAATTGATTCCTCAATTGTAATTAGCTGTCCTCAAACAGGTATAAAAAAACCTGATAAAGAAACTAAACTTATAACGATCTTAGATCTTTTAGGAAAAGAAGCCAAAAAAAGTTCAAATAAAATACTCTTGTACATTTATAGTGACGGTACTATAGAGAAAAGGTTATATATAAAAAATTAAATTGACATGAAAAAAACATTACTAATGTTAATGTTACCAAGCTATTTGTTCTCTCAAACACACTCTGTTGATAACAATGTATTATTTATGAGTGGAAATGATGTTAATTCTGACATAGCAATTAACACATTTTATAATTCAATAGACACGTGTGACATTAGCTGGAACATTATATACGATTCATTGCCGACAAATTGGGAGTTCTCAATATGTTTTCCAGATTGTAACAACATTGGAATTGTTAGTGGATCAGGCCTCTTTTTTCCTAATGAGAAATCATATCTAAATTGTCATATGTATCCAAATGGTGCTTTCGGAGAAGGTGTGGTACAAATGGAGATTGTTACAAATAACATGTATCGAGACACTATTACATGGTATGGTCAGGTTAAACTTGCTTCAAACACAGAAGGCCTAAACCCCGCAAGTGCTTATCATAAATTAATAAAAATTACTGATGTTTATGGGAGGGATGTTACTGATTACAATAACAAATTATTGCTTTACATATATAGTAATGGTAAAGTTGAAAAGAAAATTAATTTGAAGTAAATGTTAACACACCATTATAGTGAGGACACGGTTGAGAGAAAATAATTATTGAAAGTAAAAACAAAATCTGATAGGTGATTTTATTTATAACTAGGTCCTTAGGCACTAATTAGAACTTTTTAGAAAATTACTAGATACTTTTGCATCATGAAAAATTCCTTAATTTATTTATTATTTTTATTGATCCCTTACACTACATTTTGTCAATTAGTTCCAAACAATACTAATTACAATCAAGATATTGTATGGAAAAATGTTTTTACTAATGGCCCCGCAGGCAAAGTAAATAGAGGTTTAGTTGATCTAGATGGTAATTGCGCAGTTATTTTTATGCCACCAAATATGTCTAGAATACATAAAATAAATGGTGCTGACGGGCAATTAATATGGACAAAAGCGATAAGCAATACTGTTGGTTTTGGGATTACAGAAATTTATGATTCTGGAAGAGTAGATTATATTGTTTCAGGAGGAGCGGGGCCTTCACAAGAACGATGGATAGCAAGGCTAAATGGAGATGACGGTTCGGTTATTTGGGATAAAACATATAATTATTCTGGAAGCACTAATGAATTTGATGGTGTTCGAATGACAATAATTGGTTCAGATGGATATATCTATGCCTCGGGCTTTATTGGGGGCGATGAGTCGGGTACTATATTTATTGTGTACGCGGGACAGTCGGTTGTCATGAAAATTGATCCATCAGATGGAAGTGAGATATGGACTAATATAAATCCAAATTCTGAATATTCAATAGCTTTAGTTGAGTCGTCAGATAATTATATCTATTCTGCGGGTACTAGATGGGATGAGGATTTGAGTGTGACTAAAATAGATAAATTTGGGAATAGACTATGGACGGAAGATATTGCTAACACATCAGATATTATTCCTGCGGATTTATGTATTTCAAATGATGATATTATTTATTATGGAGGACACAAAGGAAGATCTGGGGCTGGTGATCCTTTTGATTATTCTTGTCTTAGTGTTGACACAAACATGAATGTAAATTGGATAAAACATTATGCTAATCCAAGGGGGTATAGCTTAAACCATATAAGAAATGAGTTATATGGAATCAAGGCTGGAACAGATGGTATATATATGTTTGGAGGAACTGGAGATGAAGGAAGTTATAGCGCGACAAATTCTCCTTTTCTTTCATCTGATATATGGAATGGATGGGTGCTTTCAGTTGATCAAAATGGTGATATTTTAAAAAGTGATATATACTGTCATGATCAAGTAAATACCGCAACTGAATATGGAGCGCTTATAGACAACGGATATGTAATATTTAATGATACCGATGCTCAAGGAGATGAAGAGGTTGGTGTTATGAAAATTATTAATGGTAGTAATAGTCCAACTTCATTGAAAGATAACCTGTGTGAAATCCGAAACCCTCTGATTAAAATTGTTGATTTATTAGGTCGCGAAACAAAAGAGACAGGGAATCAACCCTTATTTTATATCTATGATGACGGAACTGTAGAGAAGAAAATTATCATTGAATAAATGAAAAAAATACTAATACTACTATTGTTCCCCATATTAGTTGTTTCTCAAACTAATAAAGAAAGTGTTCAAGATGAAAATATATTTACTATGTTTTATAATGTGGAAAATCTGTTTGACACTATTAATAATGCCACCACAAAAGATGATGAATTTCTTCCAACCGGTAAAAAAAAATGGAACACATACAGATATAATCATAAAATAAATCAATTATCAAAAGTGTTTTCTAGTATAATTCAAGATGAAAATGACAATAAAATGCCGGATATTATTGGTTTATGTGAAGTTGAAAATAAACAAGTAATCGATGACCTTTTAAAAACTCCAATTTTTAGTAATTATAATTTCACGATTATTCATCAAGATAGTCCTGATAGTCGGGGGATAGATTGCGCCCTATTGTTTAATAATCAATTTCAGTTATTAAAATATGATTTTATTTTAATTGATAATCCAGAGATAAAGAAACCGACTAGAGATATTGTATATGTTAAGTTAAAAATAAAGAATAAGGTTATAAATTTTTTTGTGAATCATTGGCCATCAAGATGGGGGGGACAAGAGGAAACAAATTATAAAAGAGTATTTGTTGCAAAAGTTCTTAGAAAATATATTGACATAAATGTTTCTGAGGATGAATATACTATAATAATGGGAGATTTTAACGATTATCCAACTAATGAAAGTTTATCAGAAGTTTTAGTTGGAGATAATTTAATTAATTTAATGACTACAGATTTTATTTTACAGAAGGGGTCTTATAATTATAAAGGATCGTGGAATTGGTTAGATCAGATTATTATTTCTAAGAATTTTCTTGATTCTGATGTGAAAATATTTTCTGCTGGGGCGTTCCAGAAAGATTTTATGCTTTACACAAACAAAAAAGAGGAAGTGTACCCTAGTAGAACATTTGGTGGGAACAACTGGTATGGTGGTTTCTCTGATCATCTTCCCGTTTATTATCGGTTTAGTCTCACATCTGATTGATTATAAATGTCGCTTTTAGAAAATAAATAATTACTCGGGCAATCTTAAATATTTATATTCTTGAAAACCAAAAAGAACGCTTTTATACTAATAAAAACTGTTTGAAGAACTATAACGCAAATGCCATCGCGTGGTAGACCCGCCACTTGTAACGGTAATGGAATAAGGCGGCTCGGTAAAAATATAATTAATGTTTTTATTTGTAGCATAAGTAGAATTACTTTTAATGATATACTCATCGGGAGTGTAAGATGTCGTCGAATAAGTTGAGTAACTTACTGATTCCAAAGTAAGGCTCTTATAACTGTTATTTATGATAAAAGTATTTCCTTGTTCCCAAATGTGCTTAACTCTTGGGTCATCATCAGTTACTTCGTCAATATTATAACTGTCGTCAGAAACAATAATTATTTTTTTCTTTTCAGGTTGAAAATTAAAATATAATATTACAGAAACTATGAGAATAATTGCCCAATTCCTTATTAAAAAAGTTAGTATCGAGTTTAGGTTCATAAAAACAAAGGTATAAAAATTACATTAAAATTAATAAACCGACATACATCAAAAAGATTGCGGGGAAAACAATAACTAATAAAACAAATTTAAAAATTATTTGATAATTTTTTCAAGTTTATATCTATAATAATTTAGATATGAGGTCCATTTAGAGACACGAACAGTTGGAAACCTTTTGGATGAAGGTTTTTGTCTTATAAACTATTTAATCTGCCAATCAAAACATAACATTGAAGGACTAGATTCTAAAGGCTTAGAACAAGAGCTCAACCCATAGTGATGACAGTTGGCGCAAGAAGAATGTTTGCTTATTGATTCCTTGTATAAATGACTATCACAAAAATTATGGATTCCAACCTCTTCATTATGTTTTTTACATATAAAATTTTGAAGTAAGTTTTCACAGTTTATACAGGTGTTAGTTGTTTTGAGATTCATAATTTTAATTTTTTATTAATACAACGACAATATTAAT
>MDTA01111447.1_pt1 | contig 26300 bp, 27 predicted proteins | sample 811151 | NCBI WGS metagenome assembly MDTA01 (sample SAMN05326648, study PRJNA326480) | marine metagenome | isolation source: seawater | place: Indian Ocean: South | collected 2010 | reverse complement strand
CGAATCCCGTCGTCCCCGCATTAGGCCAGATAGCTCAGTCGGTAGAGCACTTGTCTGAAAAACAAGGGGTCGGCAGTTCGATTCTGCCTCTGGCCACAAAAATGAATATATTTATTACAGGAATAGCTGGTTTTCTTGGAAGCCATATAGCCGATGCACTTATCGAAGAAGGACACAATGTATCTGGATGTGATAATTTAATTGGGGGTTATTTAGAGAATGTACCCGAAGACGCTGAATTTTTTCAAATAGACGCCATATATCTTAATCAGATGAAGAAAATGACAAAAGGAGTTGATTTAATTATCCACACTGCTTGTACAGCATATGAGGGATTAAGTGTCTTTTCTCCATACTTAGTTGGTCAAAATACATATCAAATATCTATGTCAGTTTTTACAGCCGCTGCCGAAAACAATGTACCCAAAGTAATTAACTGCTCAAGCATGGCAAGATATGGTGAACAAAAGATAGTACCTTTTACTGAAGATCTAATTCCAAAACCACAAGATCCATATGGAATAGCTAAGCTTGCAGCTGAACAAACATTAGAAGTCATGAGTTCAGTTCATGGTTTTGAATATGTCAATTTAGTACCACATAACATAATTGGACCCAGGCAAAAATTTGATGACCCCTACAGAAATGTTGTATCAATAATGATTAATAGAATACTAAATGGAAACCCTCCAATAATTTATGGCGATGGAAGCCAGGAAAGATGTTTTTCGGACATTGATGATGTAGTTTACCCAATGATTGAATCAATCAATAACAATAAAGCTGTAGGAGAAACTATAAATGTAGGACCTGACGAAGATGTAATATCAATAAAAGAACTTGCTTTTAAAATTATTGATGTTCTCAATTCCGATATGGAGCCAGTTTTTGTAGACCCAAGACCACAGGAAGTAAAACTTGCACACTGTTCTGCAGATAAGGCACGAAAACTTCTTGGATATAAAACATCTGTTACCCTTGATAAATCAATTGAAAAAATTGCAAACTGGATAATTAAAGTTGGTCCTAAAAAGTTTAGATACCACTTAGATATTGAAATTTTAAATGACAAAACTCCAAAAACTTGGACACAAAAACTTTTTTAACAATTAGGATTTATGAAAATTAAAAATCCAAAAGTATTAATTCTCGTACTTTGCTCAAGAAATTATTTATCATCTATCTCGTCTAAAAAACAGAAAAAAATTTGGAATAAAACATCTAAAACTTTTCAAATTTATCACTTTGTTGGTAGAGAATATCAAACTCAAAGGGAAATTGATTATATTTCACAAAATCAATATAAATATTTAGAAATAGACACTAATGATAATTACGATAATATTGCTCAAAAAACTTTGTTAGCTTTTGATAAAATATTTTCAAGTCATGAGTTTGATTACGTATTTCGAACAAATACAAGTTCGTTTATTGATTTAAGAAAGTTTGAAACTTACATATTGAAAAATACAGATTCTTTAGATTATGCTGGATCCGTTTTAAAAGCTGAAGAGGGAGACCTGATAGCGTCAGGTGCAGGATTTTTTTTAAGTAGAAAAAACATTCAGACCATTTTAGATAACCGTCAATACTTTGATACTTCACTTCCTGATGATGTTGCTATTGCTCGTCTATTGAAGAAATTTAATATCAACCCAACAAATCTAATAAGAAAAGACCTTAAATCAATCCCAAACCCAAAAGAAGTTTACGGTAGTGAACATTTTCATTATCGATGCAGACTTGATCCACAGTATCACCGCATTCTTGAACCATTACTTATGAATTATTTAAACAAAGCCTCCAAACAGAATGATTATAAATCCTTCATTTATTTCTATTATTTAAAAACCATATTTTATATTTCAAACAGAAAGATTATATTTCAATTTATTCAAAAATATTATTCATATAAATTTTATGGAGAGATAAAAATTAAAAATTTTTTATTATATAAAAAAAATAATTAGAAACAATGATTTAAAAGGTAGATACTCATAAAACTTGTTGGTTAAAATGAAAATATATGGAATTATCTGTAGTTACATCTGTTTATAAAAATAAAGAAACTCTAGAGAATTTTTTAATTAATCTATCTGAAGAAATTAGCACTATAGGTATAAAAGATTATGAAATAATTTTTGTAATAGATGGTTCACCAGATAGCTCTTTAGAAAAATTGATTAGTTTAAAAGATAGATTTAAAAATATTGTAATAATTAATCTTTCAAAAAACTTTGGTCACCATCCTGCATTATTAACCGGCATACAAGAGTCAAAAGGTGAATTTATTTTTGTTATTGATTGCGACCTTGAAGAAAATCCAAAAAATATTTCTAAATTTTACAATGAGATCAAAGGATCTAATTTTGATATTATATTAAGTCAGCAAAGTACCCGGAAGGGAAATGCCATTAATAAACTGACTACAAAATTTTCTTATTTTATAATTAACAAAATTCTTAAAATTGATTATCCAAAAAATGTTTTGACTTCAACAATTATGACAAAACAATTTAAGAATGCACTCATTCTTCATAAAGAAAAGATAGTAAATTTTATTGGTCTTTTAAAAATTACAGGTTTCCAGCACAAAATAATTGAAATAAGTAAAACACAAAGAAGTAAGTCAACTTATAGATTTATCGATAAATTTGAACACTTTGTAAATGTCGCTTTTACTTATAGCAACAAAGGTGTTCATTATTTATTTTATTTTTCACTCTTGAATTTTGTTACTTCTTTGATAGTTGTTTTTTATTTTGTCTATAAATATTTAACGGGCGATATATTAACTGGCTATACGTCGTTAATTGTATCTATATGGTTTTTTAGTTCATTGATAATATTAATTTTGGGAATTATCAGTTATTACTTAGCTATTATCTTGTTCGAAACAAAAGATAGACCTTTAACAATAATTAAAGAACGGATCTAGGTATTGAAGATAGATTTAAATAAAAATTATACATGGGAAAAGTTAGGTGTTATTTTTGATTTACCCCAAAAAAAAGGTGGATTGTATAAGTCACATACTTCTAATCCAACTTCATTATTTATATCAGACAATATAATAAGAATTTTTTTTTCATCAAGAGATGCAAAAAATAGATCCTCTATCTTCTCGATTGATTTCGATTTAGACAAAAAATTAGAAATTAAAAATTCATTTAAACTTCAGTTTAAATTCAATGAAAATTCTAAATTTTATAGTGAAGGTGTCACATGTGCATCTATATACTCAATCAATAAAAAAAATTATTTAACTTTTATGGGCTGGGTAAATAAACCTGATACTCACTGGTATGGAACGATTGGGAGATTGCTATTAGATGACAGTTTTAATATAAGAAAAAAATCTGTAAGAATACTATTAGAAAAAAACAAAACTGACAAGGTCAGCGTTTCATATCCTTATATTTATAATGATCAAAAAAAATTTATCATGATTTATGGTTCAACAATAAGCTGGGAATCAAAATACAATGAAATGATTCATTTGCTTAATTATGCTGTATCAAAAAATGGTACATATTTCTACTCAAACAAAAATCTGATAAAGGGAATTCCTGGAAAAGCACAGGCCTTTTCTAGACCTACTATATTTTTCGATGATTTAAAAAATGGGCATATGTGGTTTTCATATAGAGGGGGAAATGGAGATAAATATAAAATAGGATATGCGTTAAAAACAAAAGGTAGTGAAGAATGGAAAATGAATCTTCAAAAAAATATTTTAACTACTTCTGAAAACTTTTATGAAACAGAAATGGTTGAATATCCCTATGTTTTTGAGCATAAAAATAATTTGTTTATGTTATATAATGGAAATGCATATGGCAAAACTGGAATTCTACTTGCAAAACTAAAGAATTAAAGATGGAAAAATTTGATAAATCAGAGGGTTATGGGGTAATCGATTTTGATATAACCAAAAACGAATCTGAAATAGCTGTAGAAGAAATTAAAAGAAATGGATTTGCAAAAATTAAATCCAATTTTACAAATAATGAAATAAATAGTTTTTCAAAAAAATTAGATATTATCCAAAAAAAATATAGGGATCTTCACGGATTAGATTTTTTGAAGTCTATCAATGAAGAAGACCAAATTAGACTTCCAATGTCGTTAGACATTAGTTTTTTAGATATAGTAAAAGATAAAAATTTAAATAGTGTTTTAAAAAAACTAATTCCTGGAAGATATATTTTAAACCAACAAAATGGAGTTGTTAACCCACCCAAAAAACGATTTGATCAAGCAAAGTGGCACAGAGATTTACCTTACCAACACTACACTTCTGATAAACCGTTAGCGATAAATGCCCTATTATGCTTAGACGACTTTAGTTTGAAAAACGGCGCTACTGGTGTAATTCCTGGATCTCATTTACACTCAAGTTTTCCTTCAAACAATTTTGTTGAGAATAACCATGTTCAAATTGAAGCTCAAAAAGGATATTTCTTAGTACTTGACAGCATGTTGTACCATAGAGCTGAAAAAAACTTGTCAACAAAGTCGAGGAGAGCTGTTAATAATGTTTTTGGTATTCCATTTTTTAAACAACAAATAAATATAAGAAATAGTTTAAGTAACTACAAATTGTCAAAAAAAGACGAGCTGCTTCTTGGTTATGATATCGCGGTTATTCCTAAAGATATTCCTGATTTTCTTGATGAAAGATTTAAAAAGCAATCAAATTAATTTTTTTTAGAGCTTTATTAATGGGAACAATTAACTGTTTTCTTATAAATACTTCAAAATTGAACAAAATATGCCCAAGTAAATAAATAAAAATTGAAACTTTTATAACACTAAGAGGTAAAACAAAAATTTCAAATTGTGAATTAAAAATTGGTGATAAAAAAAGATATAAAACGTATAAATTTATTTCTAAAGTATTCATTTTTTTATTAAAAATTAAAATAAATACAATTATTATTATATTTCTGTAGTCGTAATTTGCGTAAAGAAAAACCCCAAATAACCAAAAAAATAAAGAATACTCCAATGGATTTTCAAGGGTTAAATAGCTGTATTTGACTATTTTTTTTAAATTAAAACATAAAAACAAAATTAAAATGTAAATTAAAATAACTACCCTATATCCACCAGATCTTGTTAAAAAATTAACCCAAATATACTGACTGATTGTTAATAATCCTGTTGAATTAATTAAATTTGATGGCATGACAGGTTCTGAATTATTAGAAAATACAAAATACAAAACATAAGTCATAGTTGCAAAATTGAAGACAAACAATAATTTCTTATTATTTAAAATTGAATACAAAAACAAACCAAAAATACTAAAAATAGGATGTAGCTTTAATAATGTAGATAAAAATGATGCGATGTAAAGTAAATAATTTTTATTTCTAAAAATTAATGCTAAACAAAATAAAATAAAAACAAGTGTGTCTAGATTCAATTGATTAAAAGCAAAAATTAGAGCTGGGCTTAAAAATAATAGTGAAACTAAGCCATTATCAAAATCCTGACTTTTAACAAATAGATAAAAGATTAAAGATAATGATAAAAATATAATTGCTCCAAATAAGATCGATGCATCGTTAAAGTTATAAAAATTTAATTTTACAAACCGTAATAAAGGGTCAAATTCGTTAGAAGCACCGCAAAGTTTTGAGTTTAAATAAACATCTGAATTATAAAACTCTATTAAAAAGTTGCATTTTATATAGTGCAGTGGCTTGTATATATCACTAAAGATATACCCATATCCAAAATCTAATTTTTTCCATAAAGTTATATTTTCAAAAAAAGCAAATGTTAGTTTTAAGAAATAAATTACCAAAGGTAAATAAGTAAATTGAAAATTTATTTTTTTATTTAATATTGAAACTATTAATAAATAAAAAATTAGAGTTAGAAAAAATAAATTTTGATTAATAAGCAAAAAAGCAAGGAAAATAAAATTAATAAATAGCTTTTTTAGAAAGGAGTAAATTTTCATAAATCTTCTTGTAAATATATTATGTCATAGATTTAGGTAGTAAATACCTATTAAATTAATTTATAGGTTTTAATTATTATTAAGTAAAAAATAAATATAATTTTTAGGTATAAACATAAATCGAGGCTTTAAAAAATACTTTAATTATAATTTTCGTGATATATGAAAACTGCAATAATTCAATCTAACTATATCCCTTGGCTAGGCTATTTCAACATAATTTCATCTGTGGATAAGTTTGTATTTTATGACACTGCACAATACACAAAAAGAAGTTGGCGAAATAGAAATTATATCAAAACTCCAAATGGAAAATTTATGTTAACAGTACCGGTAAAAAATAAAAGTAATCAATTTGAAAAAATCGAAAATATAGAAATTGCAGATAAAAATTGGGGTAAAAAGCATAAAAAAATTTTAGATTATAATTACAAGCAGTCAAAATATTATAAAGAAATATCGAATTTGATTTATGATGTATATTTTGATGAAGATATATCCTATCTATCACAAGTAAATAGTCTATTGATTAAAAAAATTTCTAAATATTTAAATTTTGAAACTCAATTTTATTTTTCTTCAGAATTTTATATGGAAAAAGGGCCCACAGAAAGTCTTTTATCAATATGCAAAGAATTGGAAACAAACACTTACGTCACTGGACCTTTTGGAAAAACTTATTTAGACGAAAATCTATTTGCTAAAAATAATATTGAGCTGAAGTTCTTTGAATATCCTGAATACTCTCATTACAATCAATTGTGGGGAGAAGATTTCATAAGTAACTTATCAATCGTTGACTGCCTTTTTAATAATGGTAAAAATACTACAAAATATTTAATGTGAATAAAAATCTTTTAATTTTTGGAAATACAGAATTAGCAGAAGTTTCATATTTTTATTTCGATAAGTTTTCCGATTACAATATAAAAGGTTTTGTTGTAGATGAAGAATATTTTGATTCAAAAAAATTTTTGGGAAAAAATAATTATGTCACAAGTGAAATTACAAACAATAATTTTAAAAATGATAATAATATATTTTTAGCTATTGGTTACTCTAAAAACAATCTTATTAGAACTGAAAAGTATAATTATTTTAAAAAATCTGGGTTCAATTTTGCTAGTTTTATAAGTGACAAATCATCAATCTTTACAAATTTGATTGGTGAAAATTGTTTCATTCTTGAAGACAATACCATACAGCCATTTACCAGTGTTGGTAATAATACTATTTTATGGAGCGGCAATCATATTGGACATCACTCTAAAATTGGCAATAATTGTTTTATCTCTTCACATGTAGTTATATCTGGTAATTGTATTGTTGGAGATAATACTTTTATTGGTGTAAATTCTTCAATTGCCGATAGAACTAATATTGGCAAATCATGTTTTATAGGCATGGGTGTAAATATAACAAAAGATATTGATGATGAAGCAAAGGTTACTATTAAAAATAACTCCCAATATCTTTAATTATTTAATTGAAATTACTTCAGATACTCTTGACTGTCTTTTTGTAATGTGGTTAATACAATTTGGTATGTGTGAGGAAATCCAGAAATAATAAAGGCTAGATATTTGTATAATTAAAAATCTTTGGATTACCTATATTTTGGCTCTATCTGATAACAAGTGTTGGCAGTTCGATTGTGCGTCGGGCCACAAAATTTTTTATCTATTAGCATGAAAACTACTAAAAGATTTAAAAATCATTAAGATGAAATTTTCAAAAAAAGAAGAATTCTTGAGGGAAAAAGATCCTAAATTAAAAAAAATTATTGATAAAAATGGTCATATAATTTTTAAACCAAACAAGCAAAATCAATTTGATACTCTTGTTGGAATAGTTATTTCTCAATTTATATCAACAAAAGCTGCAAACTCTATTTTTGAAAATATAAGGGGAAACTTTAATTCAGAGTATTTAAATGCTGAACATTTTCAAAATTTGTCAATAAAAATGATAAAAAAATTAGGATTAAGCACAAATAAAGCAAAAACTATCAAAGAGCTTTCCGACCTTTATTTAAATCAAAATATTAAAGATTTAACAGATTTAAATGATAAACAACTTAACCATACCTTATTATCAGTTTTTGGAATTGGACCTTGGTCATTGAATATGTTTGAAATATTTTCTATTGGTAAACTAGATGTATTCTCTTCAAAAGATGCTGGTTTGAGGCTAGCTATGAATAATTCTGGAATGATAAAATCAGATAGTAATTGGGAAATGTATGATAAATATGCAGACAAATGGTCTCCTTATAAATCAATAGCGTCTTTACATCTCTGGAAAACAGTAGATTAAATAATTATCATCACAGACAGTTGTTTAAAAACAAGGGGTCGGCAGTTCGATTCTCCCTCTGCCCACAAAAGTTTCTAAAACCTAATAAGATATATTTAAGTATTAATAAATTTTTTTGAAAGAGACTTTTTATCAATGGAAAATGTTGAAATATTTTTTTGTGGATTATCTAAAAACAACTATGAATCTTTAAAAAAAAATATAGACTACCTTCTACAATTTAAAAATGAATCAAAATATAGCAGTGTTAATTTATTAATAGTTGATTCAAATTCTGAAGACGGTTCAAAAGAATTATTGAACAAAACTTCTAGTAAGTATGATTTTTTTAATGTGGTTCATAAAGATGATATAAATTTAGTTGATTCAAGAGTTGAAAGGATAAAAATTTGTAGGAATCTTTGTTTACAATTTATTGATAAAAAATCAAAAAATAATTTTGTAATTTACATTCCATTTGATACTGATTTTTTTCCTTTTTCAAATACAAAATATATTCAATTAGATTTATTGATATCAAAAGTAATCAACAATAAGATACCTAGCGGTATTTTTCCAGCATCCAAACCATTTTATTATGACATTTTTGCACTTAGAGCTCCTGGTTGGCTAAACATCAACTCCCAACTAGTAGTATCTCGACTTAAAAAATATTTAAGAATAGGAAGTTTTATATTTAATTATTTATTTATTTTTAGGTATCAACTTTCACCTGAAAAAATAGAGTCAAAAAAATATACTCTAGTAAGTGCATTTGGTGGTATAGGAATTTACAATGTTTCAAATTTAAATCTAAGTGTCCAAAAATATGAGATTAATAACAAATTAAAAGAATGGTTTTCTGAGCATTTATATTTTAACCAACATTTTGAAAATCTTGAGATTGAAACTAGTTGGGTAGTTGACGCACCAAAAGAACACGTAATGTATAAGTCACTCGATAATAATAAAAAATTACTTTATTTTTTAAAAAGTTTTAAAGAAGATATAAAAAGTTTTTTGAGAAAGAGACAATAAAGTGCATTTTCTAAACTTTATAACTGAATTTTTTAGTAGAAAATCAGGCAAGGGTAAAAAAACAATGTTTATCCAATTTATAACTTTTGGCTTGTTTGGCGCTGTTACAGCTTTTACATATATTCCAAAAGACACTGATCTGTCAACAATAATCCCCGCAGTAGGTACTTTTTGGGTAATTCTTTATGTAATTTATCGCTTATTTAAATATTTGAAAATTCTATAAGTATCATTTTTAAATTTAATTATTTATTTGTATTGCTCTACTAACTGTTTTGTAATTAATATTTTCTTATTTTTTACCATCCAGTAATAATAAATGATTTGATCATCTAAGAATTCAGGTAATTCTTTGTATACATAATCATCATTGCTCTGAAAAAATAAATTTAATATTCCCTGTTCATTCGTTTTTGAAAGAGGGAATTTTATTGCTACGTTCAATATTTCATCCAATGTTTGATTTTGAATAATTGCTGTATCGAAGTACATTAATCCAGTTTGAAAATATTTCAAATCATCTAAATTAAAGTTATTTTTTAATTCATCATATAAAGGATGAGCACAGTCAAATTGGCTACTCAATGGCTGAATATAATTTGGATATCCATCAGCCTTTGCGTACATGCAATTTTTAGGCTCTATATTAAATATTCCATTAATTTCATGGTGGATAGTTAGATTTATATCAAGATATAAGATACTTTTCCATTTTTTTAGTTCAGGGTTGAATAAATTGAGTTTAAACCATTGAAAATTTTTAGTTTTAAAACGATTCGGTTGATCTCCTGTGTCTAGCGACAAGTAGTCTTTTTTTATTTCTCTTGGAAAACGTATACTTTTGAATCGTATTACTTTAATATTTTTGTTTTTTCTGATATCGCTTATTAAAAATGTTGGATTAAATCTAGAGGTTATAACTAATAGATCACCAGAATATTTTCCATTTACAGTTAAATTGTTGAGAAACTTTGAAAAATATTTATATAAAAATTTAAAGTCACCTACAACAGCAACGGCATTTTCGCTCATCAAACAATCATAAAATATCTTTATTATTATGTATCTGGACGTAAATTAAAATATTTTTTAAAACTTTATATCTTGATAGCAGTCAGGGCTTTACATATGATAATATTTCGAGACACTAATTTTACAAGTCTTAACAAATCATTAATGTAACGTATAAAATTAAATTTAGAATATGACATACAACATATCAGTCATTGTACCTTTCTTAAATGAAGAAAAATATCTTGAGGAATCTGTAGAGAGACTTCTTAAAACTAAATTGTTTACCCAAATCATTTTAGTTAATGATGGTTCAAAAGATAAAAGTCCTGAAATAGCTAGACAATTAGATAAAAAATATGTGAACGTTGAATTAATTTCATTGGATAATCAAAAAGGAAAAGGAAATGCTATCAAGACGGGATTGAAATATGTGCATACCAGCCACTTAATTGTACATGACGCAGATTTAGAATATTTTCCATCAGATATTCCAGAAATGTTTGAAATTGCAAAAAAGAACCCCTCTTCTTTAGTACTCGGCTCAAGAACAATAGGTGTAAAAAAGAGAAATAATAAATACAAGATAACTTATTTTGGAAATAAAATTCTAACTTATTTTTTTTCTTTAATTAATTTTTATAAAGTTTCTGACATAGCTAGCTGTTATTGGCTTATTGAAACTGAAGTTTTGAAGAAATTAGACATACAAGAAAAAGGTTTTGCAATTGAGGTAGAGGTGCTTTCAAAATTTCTGCTAAACCAGAATAAAATTATTGAAGTTCCTATAAATTATGATGGAAGACTTTATAACGAAGGAAAAAAAATCAAAATTCAAGATGGATTTTTAATACTTTGCAAAATTATAATTTACTCTAAATTATTCAACATTTTCAAATTTAGAAAACTTAATAATTAGTGAAATAAAGATTAAATGAAAGCAACTCACTATATATCTATATGATGATTCAAATTCAACATTTCTCCAATAAGATATATAAAGTAAATTTACTAGAATATAATTTAATAAAACAAAACCAAATAATAACTTATCCGTTTGTGACTCATTTTTATATCTAAATTGACTTAATATGTTTACTATCAAAAAGCCAAAAACAATATAAGTTGTAGGCTTATCTATTAAAAATTGTTCATATATATTTCTAATATTTGAAAAATTTAAATCTCTTAAATAAATAAAATCAAAAAATAAGTCTATGAAATCTACTTCAGAAGTATATGCAACGCTTTGTAACTTTGAGAAATAAATATTTTGATAAAGAAGATTAAATCCATAAACAACAAAACCTCCCAGTAGGAAGATATTTTTCTTTAGCAAGGCGATACTGCATATTATTAATAATAAGCAAATTAATGAGACAAAGTTTTTTGTCAGAACCATTCCTCCAAAGCATAGAAAGAACAAAAAAGATTTTAAACCTTTGCTTTTATACATTTGTAAAAAGTTATATAAATATACGCTTATAAGAAAACTTACAACTCCCTCTATCATTAGGGAATTAATTAACAAATATTCTAACCAGTCATTATTAGTTATTATTGAAACAAATAAGATTGATGAGGCTACCTTATTCTTTTTTGAAATTTTAAGATCTGTAATAAGCAAAATTGTAAAGCTTAAAAAAAGGTATGAATTAATTTGTATAAATTGAAATTTTTCAAGACTGAATCCAATTTCTAACAGCAGGGCTTGAATATAACTAGGCAACAAGCCTTGACCTTCAATTAAATTATTTTCAAGTGCATAAAAATAGTTTTGTTCATATATCATACTTGCATTACCAAACCATTGGACAGGAACATCAGTATTTAGTTCTTGATAATTTGAATTATTTACTATATCAGTTGTAAATAAGTAATTAAATACTCTATATATGGAAAAAAGTAATAGGATTTTAATAATTTCAATGAAACCCTGTGTTTTATACAATATTAAAATACACCAAGCTAAGGAGATAAATACAAACGTGAGTTGAAAGCTAAACTTTCTACTGACAAATAATAATAATGTATCAATAACAAAATAACTTGTTAAAAACAATACCAGTCCAACAGACTTTCCCCCAAGTAAAAATTGATTATTCAAAAAATTAGATAAATAAATAAAAAACAATGTTCCAAGAATAAAAGATCCTAATTTTGCAAAATTTGTCTCACTTAGGATTAAATTATTTGTTTGGTTAAAAAGGTTAAGAATGGTGTTTATCAATACTGGAAGTGAAAAAATAATTAGTAAATTATTTTTAACAAAGTTAATTAACTTATTTGTCCTAACTTCCATAAAAAAAGATTACTACTTTGAATAAATTTATTAAACAACTAAACATTCTTTAGATTTTTTTGTATTAATTAAATTAAATATGTTTAAATTTGAACTATCAAGTTAAAATATTTATTGGTTAGTGACTTATTTATAGAAAATTTAAAACAATTATGAAAAAATCTCTTGAAAACATACCGATTTTTATTAAAACAATATTTTTATTTATTATGTTAACTGTTTTAATAAAACCGATTTGGTTGTTTGACTATTACACCTTGAACGGAGATGATTTATCCTACTGGCTACACGCAAGTACATTGGCATTCGATTTCGATATAGATTATCAGAGTGATTATGCATTAAATCTTGAAACAATAAATGAAAAATTTAATACCCCTTTTCATCCTCCGGGTGCAGGATATTTGTCTGCTCCTTTTGTGTTTATTTTCAGTCTTTTTGATAATTTAAAAGATGTAGAATTCCAAAGAACAAGTCCGATAGGGACTTTTGCGTATGCTGGTTATTTTTTTGCAACTCAGCTATATTTAGTACTCGGATTTTATTTTTTAAATAAGTTGTTCGAAATTAACTTGATTCAAAAACACAAAAAAACAATTTTTTTATTGACTTTATTCTCTACATTAATTCATTATTCAACAACTAGATTTCTTATGTCTCATACTTTAGAATTTTTTTTAGTTAGTTATTTAGTTTATAACTTTGAAAAAAAACAAGAATTCACTTCTTTAGATTTTAAAAAATCTATTGTGTTATTTTTCTTTTTAGCAATTACTAGACCTTCAACATTTATAATTTCACTTTGTTTGTTGTTAATGCACAGAAAAAAAATATTCGAGCATATTAAAGATTTTAGTAATATCTTATTAATTGTTATTTCTTGTTTGATATACTACTTAATTTCTCAAAAACTATATGGTACAAGTTTCATATTGTTAGATTTATCATCAAATAAAACCACAGAAAGTTTTGTAAAATTTTTAAATTTGCAAAATTTTTGGGATGGCTTCTTAAATTTACCTGCTTTATTTTTCTCATTATCGGGTGGGCTTATTTGGTTGATGCCGGCAATATTTTTTGGGGTTTTATTTTATTTTTTCAATTTAAAAAGCAAAAACTATGAGTATGCTTTATTTTCCTTTTTATTTGTATTTGGTTTTTTTGTAGTTGCATTGATCTGGAAAGGGAACGAAGTAGCTTATGGTCAAAGACTATTCATTGGGCTATTACCATTTTGTGCATATCAAATCGGAATTTTTACTAGTAATAAAGAAAAAGTTAGAGTGATATCCATAATTACAATTATTTGTTATTTGCACTACTTGTTTTTTTACAGTTCAGATTTGCTAACTTTACGGGAGGGGTTTAGTCTCTGGGGGACATTTTTGGAGTATTCACATGAAGACTACACAATCAATTTGTTTATTCAGTTGACAAATATTGAAAATTACTTGAAAATATTTTCAAAAACTATTTATTCAATATTGCTTTTTGGTACTTTCCAGTTTGAGAATATAGTTAATTTATTTCCTGACTATTTGAAAAATCTAGAAAATGTTAAGCTATTTCAAATTAGAGCTGAACGATATTACGATTTAAACCTTAATTATATTTTTATAGTTTCTTTGATTCACTTTTTAACAACATACAAATTTATAAAAATTATCGATTCAAAAAAAGTTTAATGTTTTAAATCCTATTTTTAGAGAATTATGTTTATATATTTTGATTATCAATCTTGTAATATTTTTCGCTTAATGAATTAATAGAGTCAAATATGCATAAACTAGCTCTATGCACACCATCAGTAATGATATATATAGGTTTATTATCAAATATAAATGGATGAAGTGATATTTTATATCTTTCAAGTAAACCAATCTCAAAATTTTCAATCAAATTTTTAAATTGACCTAAGGAGTGCTCTTTTTGATTAGTTTTTTCAATATAATTTTTATAAGTCTCTTTATATTCATTTGGAAAGTTTAGATATTTGCTTTGTAGAGAGTGTTTTGCATTCACAACAAGAAATTTTGTTTGATAAATAAGTAAAGAATTTCTTGATTTTTTTTGTTTAAAAAGAATTTCATTTTTAAATAATTTAACATCTAGGGATTTTGTTCCTTTATATTTATAAGGATGTCTGACATAAATATCATCAAATAAGATAGGCTGATTCATAACTTTGGATTTTAATCAAAAAAAGATTTATTTTTTATAATTTCTGTATATATTGGTACGTACTCTTTTTCCTGAATAAGTCTTCCAATCATCGCAAACACTCTATGCCTCCCACTAGTTATTGCACCATTAGTAATTTCTAAGGGAGAATTTTCAAATAATTCCTCAATTTCTTTTTTATTCATATCTTCCAAAGATTGAAAATAGTCTTTTGAGTAAACCTTAATATCATTCTTTTGTTGTATGTATTCATTTACTATTTTGTAAGCAATGACATTTTTCTTAAATCCAAAAATTAATGGAAATATATAAAAATTATTTCCCGATAACCAAAATTTTTTATTAATGTGTATTGGCTCTTCAAATTTTTCAGAAGTATCAGTCTCCTTGACCTCACTTAACTTATTTTCTAATAAACCGGGTCTTTTAAAGTAATCTAAGATATCTTTTACTTTTATATATTTTTTATGATCTGTTACTAAGTCAAGATGAGGTTTTCTTAATAACCAATTAATAGAATTTTCATCTTCTACGCAAATATCAATAAATTCATCATATGTTAACTTTTTAAATTTCGTTATACTTTTCTTTTTTCCTAAACCAAAAAATTTAAAAATTATATTTTTGAAATAATTTTTATTAATAATAATTTTTCTGTAAAAATAAATTTTATTGTAACTCGATGTTCTTCTATATCCATTTATCTGAACGTCCCCCATGTTTAAATTTCTTGAATCAAAATTTAATAAAAAAGGGAGATAACTAAAAAGTACTTTTATAATTTTTTTGTTTTTTATAAAATGCATTTCTTTTGAATTATTCATTATTAAATTAAAATCATTTCTTTTAAGAAAATTTAGATTATCAGTTATAGTTTTTCTATCTTTAGGTTTTAAAATAATGCTTTCATAATATCTCTCTTTGTTGAAAAACATTTTTGAATGAAATGACTGAAAAGATAGTTCATCTAGATAAAAATCAATATTTTGTTTATTTAGAAAGTACGTAAAACTTTTAAGAGATGAACTACTATCATCTTTTAAATTGTTAGTCGACATTAAATTATGCCAGTAAGCTTTATTTAAAAAATAATCGAGATAATCGTACCTTTCAAAGTCATAAATAAAATTATTCTTCATATCGAAGTTTTAAAAAATTATTTGTATCATGAGGAATATTAAATTCTATATTTTTAAATATTAATGTATCAAATTTTACAAAATGCTTTTTTGGAAATCTTTTTTTCCCATATCCGGTTTTAAATAAAGAATTTTTAAATAAGCAAATATCAATATATCTTTTCATCCTGCAAACAGAAATCATTTGGTCATTACTTCTAATAATTTTGAAATCATTTTCTTCAAAAATATCAACGGAATTTAATAATTTTTTTTTATCCTTATGAAAAATCCCAATGTCATCATCATGATCGTTTGGATCAAGCTCATCATTTTTAAAAATATGATTTAAAGTTCTTCCTTCCAGAAAGAAAAATATTTTTTTCTCATTTAAAATATTGTTTACTGTTAATAGATTTTTATTTCTTATTGCTAAAGATTCTTCAGGATCTTTTTCTGACCAGTATTCTTTATTAATTTTAAAATCCTGGTTACTCCAGAAATTTTTATTCATTTTTAATGTTTTTTTAGTTAAGTTTCTATAAATTAATTATTATTTAATTAATATGTTGAATATATTTTACAACCCTTCATACTTTAAAACAAAGAAAGTATTTTTAACAAGACAGCTTAAACATTCAATATTTATCAATCTATTATTTGATATCAACTATTTACTTAATATCCCAACTTCAGAAAAGTTTATATTTTCTGGTCCACAAAAAAGAATGAATAATTTGATCAAAACATTTAAATTTGACTCTCAAGTTAGTTTTAATTCTCTAAAATATGACAATACTTATATTGTTCAATTTGATAATTTTGGTAAGGAAGTACTACAGAAAATATTAAATTCAGAGAATAGAAACAAAAAAATAATAATTGGACCTTTATATGACTCAGAAAGTGGAAAAGAATTAAACAAGTTAACAAACGAATATTCTTTTATTAAAAAATTAGTCTCAAGTAATATAACTTTTTCAAATCAATTGGCAAAGGACTCTAACTTTGTAGAAGAAAATACTTTAATATGTCCTTCGGGTGTTGCATCAAGGAATGAAGTTAATAGAAACCTAAAAATTAAAAATAGAAATAAGAAATGTTTGGTTTATTTTAAAAAAAGATCAACAGAAGAACTCAAGAAGTTAACAAATTTTCTAAATTCTAAAAATCTAGATTTTGAAATTTTTGAATATACTAAATACACTAATGACAAACTTAAGTTAGCCGCAAAAGAATTTAGTTTTGGAATTACTTTGTCTAGTACCGAATCACAAGGATTTGCTATTCAAGAAATAATGTCATGCAACTTACCATTAATAGTTTGGGATAAGACTATAAATAATTATGGGGGATTATCTCTTCCTGGAACTACTGTAACTGTATGGGATCATCGTTGTGGAGTTGTTGTCGAAAACTATGAAGAACTTACTTTGCAATTTGATAATTTTTATAAAAATTTAAATACTTTTAATCCAGCAGAGCTTGTTTTAGAAAAATTAACCTTTGAAATGTTTAATCAAAAATTAAAAGAATGTTTTAAGTTTTAAAATAATCAGTTATTTTATTTATTATTTTACTAATGTCGCCTTTACTTAAACCTGTATGAAGAGGCAATCTTACAATTAATTTCGAATATTTTTCAGTTTTTCGAAGCTCCAAATTTAAATTTTTTGATTTTCCATACTTTGAATTGTGTAGTGGAACATAACCTATATAGCACTGTATTCCATTTTTATACATATATTCGAGAAACTTAGATCTATTTGTACGAAGAAGTATATAAAATGCATGGTAATTTGGTGATAAATTAGGATTTATCTTTTGGATCTCTATATGGTTATGTTTAATTAATTTACTTAGCCCATTTACATATGTTAAATATATTTCTTTTCTAATTTCAAATATTTTCTCATAGTCCTCGAGTTGTGAAAGAAGAACTGCTGCCGATAATTCGGTCATTTCAAAACTTGAGCCTGTTGAAACCCATTCATATTTATTTTTAAGGCCTGATAAAACTTTAGACCTATCAGTACCTCTTTCATATATATATTTACCTATTTCCAAATCAGATTTTGATTTTGCCAAAAATAAGCCCCCAAATCCTGCGTGAACGTTTTTGGTTGGGTGAAATGATAGACATCCATAATCACCAAAGGAACCCAAGAGTTTATTGTTGTATTTTACATTAAACGATTGAGCAGCATCTTCTATGAGATAGTTAAAATTTAACTTTTTAGCCTGATTTAATTCAGATGAAGAATTAGCATAATGTACCAAACAAAGACCATCAGACTCTTTTCTTGAATTTACATTATTTAGATCGATATTAAAATCATTTTCATTAATATCACAAAATTTAATATTTATATTTGACCTAATAAATGCATTCGCAGTTGAAGAAAAAGTATATGAAGGAAGAAAAACTCTTTTTACGCCATTACGCTCAGCTAATATTCCGGCCATTTCTAATGCAGCAGTTGCAGAATGTGTAAGAAGAAAGTTTTTGTACCCAAATTTTGCAGTTAAATATTCTTCAACTCCTTTTTTAAAATAATTATCGACGTAAGAGTTACTATTTACTACTTTTTCTAAATATTTAAGTGTGTTTTTTGATTTATAAGGTTCGTGAAACTTAATGGTTTTCAATTTTTAACTTCCTAGTAGATTTTTTATAAAATTATATTTATATTTTAATTTGTCAATCTGAATAGGGCCATTCGAATTAAGTTCAAATAGAATATTTTCATACATTATTTGAAATTGATCAAAATTACCAATCGAAAATTCATTTTTCTTACCTTGATTTATTTCAAAATAATTCGATGTATGATTTTCAGGTTTACTAAAAATAAAAGGAAAGAAATATTCTTTTTTATCGTTATAAATCCTAAGTTCGTTTTTGTATTCTTGGTTTATTCCCCAATCTAATTGTATTTCTATACTGTCAAAAGCTTTTGCAATCAAGACTCCACTTGTGTCAAGATCAAGCTTTTCATCATAGATAATTTTACATTTTTTTATTTGAATATTTTCTTTAAAAAGTTCAGTAATTAATGTAATTGGATACACACCTTGATCTAAAATACTGCTTCCACCCAATTCTTTTTTATATCTAAAGTTGTTTTTGTCTAGTTGTGGAATGGTAAATGAGCAAACAAGTTTTTTGATATTTTTTTGTTTGATTATTTTTTCAACTTCTTGATAAATTGGATGGTATAAAAATGCATTCGATTCATAAACTAATTTATCTTTAAAAAAAACATCAAAATCATTATTTATAAACGACACCAATTTATTAGTTATTGGTTTCTCAATAATAAATTTATATCCCAAACTTCTTACCTTTTTAAAAAGATCTATATGCTTTGTTGGATAACTAGATATCAATATTAAATCATAAGTAGACTCTGTATTTTTTATATTGTCGTTATTAATTATCTTAATTTCACCCATTTCATTTTTGGCTAACTTTCTGTCTGTTAAAAGGTCTATTTGGTTTACAAGATTTATTTTTTTTATACCTGGAATAATTCTTCTTTTTGTATGGGATCCATAACCAACAATTAAAACCTTCATTTAAAGAAACATTAATCTCATGAGATGTGGGTTAACAATTGCATCAGTTTTTAGTATTTCTTTTAATTGAAATAAACTAACCCAGTTAAAATTTTCATTTGCAAGTTCTAAGTTATCGATATTTATTGTTTTAACAAGACCAAAATTTCTTTTATTAAACAATCTTCCACCATCTTCACTAAGCCACCCGTAAAAAGAATAATCTTCAAGATTATTATTGTAATCTTTAAATAACTCATAATAATGAGGTTCTCTTCCTCCATGGGCTTTACTTAAATTAGAAAATGTTGCTTGTAATGTAGGACTTAGTTGGTATTGATTATAATTTCCAGGCTCAAATTTAGCTTCAACAAGGTAGTGAGGAAGGCCATTTTTAAGTCCTCTAACTAAACCTAGTAAGCCGCCGTCATAATTAATTTCTTCTAGAATTGGCTGATCCCAACTACGTTGATTTTCTCTCTCTGTATTATTAACCCTAAGGCCTTTGACTTGAAAAAACTTTTTAGAATTGTGCATTATTTTTTCATTACTTAATTCCCAACTGTTCATCTCATTTAAGTTAATAATTTCGACATCGATTTTCTTTGAGGATATTTTTTTATACCAATCTAGTAAAGTATTTTTTTCAATTATTAAATTAGTACACATAGAATGCTCAACTATTTTTTCATTTAAATAATTACTATTCTCAGGAAACAATTTTTTAATCTCATTAACACTTTTGTTAAATTTTTTAATTTTATCCATTATTTTTAATGATAGAACTTGTATAAACATTAAGATAGTTTCTATGAGAGTACTTGTTACTGGAGGTTGCGGATTTATAGGATATAATTTTGTTAATTATTTAATATCTCAAAATTTAGGATCTCTAGAAGTAATTGTGTTGGACTCTTTGGTTTCAAATACTTCAAGACAAAACTCTGATTTACTTCCTGAAAATGTAACGTTTATAAATTCTGATATTAATGAAATAGAGAATTATTCTCATATTTTGCCTGGCTTAGATGCAGTTTTTAACTTTGCAGCTGAAACACATGTTGATAATTCAATATTTAATCCTAACTTATTCATTAAAAGTAACGTGCTGGGATTGTCAACTTTATTACAAAATTGTTATAAAAATGACATAAAAGATTTCATTCATGTATCTACTGATGAGGTATATGGTAGTTCAGAAAATAAATATTTTATCGAGGAAGATAAATTGAACCCTTCCTCTCCATATTCTGCTTCAAAAGCTTCAGCTGAATTAATATGCAATGCATTTTCAAAAACATACGATTATAAAGTAAAAATAGTAAGACCAGCAAACAACTATGGCATTTTTCAACAGCCAGAAAAATTAATCCCCTTCTCTATCTCAAATTTAATTAATGGAGGAAACATTGAAATATATGGAAGTGGTTTAAACGTTAGACATTGGATTCATGTCGATGATACTTGCGAAGGTATTTATACAATTTTTCAAAAAGGAGATTATGGAGAGGCTTACAATTTAGGATCTGATCAATATTCAACAAATATTGATTTGATGAAATCTTTACTTGAAGTTTTGTCTCTAAGTGAAGAAAAAATGATATTTGTACCTGATAGGCCGGGACACGACTTTAGATATGCTATCAATATACAAAAATTATTAAAATTAGGATGGAAACCCAAAAAAGATATTAAAAAAGATCTTAAAGATACAGTCAACTGGTATATTGACAATTCAGAATGGTGGTCTGAAAGTTATAAAGAAATAATAGAAAAAAGAAAAAAAAGATTAAATTTATATTAAAACTAACTTATTAAGTACTCTAAACCATGAGCGTATTCTGAATTTTTGTTACTGTATATAAATTTTTCTATTTCTTCCTTACCAATAAATTTATTTCTGAAAGCTATCTCATGAGGTGAGTTAACAAATGTGCCCTGTCTGTCTTGTATTGTTTTAACAAAGAGAGAGGTATTAAAATAATCATCAAAGGAACCCATATCAAACCAGGCTGTACCTCTTCCAATATCATAACTATCAATATTTTCGAGTCCATAAGATTTAATAATATCTATTATTTCGTACTCACCTCTCAAAGATTTTTTTTGTAATTCGAATAATTGATTAAATTGACTATCAAAATAATAGATTCCTATCACTGCTTTTGATGAGACAAATGTTTTTGGCTTTTCATGTAAGTTTATAACTTTATTCGAAATTGGATCTAATTCAACAATCCCAAAATCTTCTGGATTTTTTACATTTTGTGTAAATATTGTTGTGGTGTTTTTATTTTTTGCTTTATCTAAAATATTTTTATAAAATTCTCTTCCATAAACAAAGTTGTCACCCAAGACTGTTAGAAGTTGTTTATAATCAAAATTTTTAGTTGCTGTATAAATAGCATGAGGGATTCCCTCAGGTTCTTCTTGTACCGAATAACTTATATTTACACCAAACTCCGAACCATCATTTAAAAGTAACTGAAATTTCTCTAAACTTTCCTGGTTACAGACAATAACGATGTCTTTTATTTTTGACATTAGAAGTATAGAAAGACTGTAGTAGATCATAGGCTTGTCATAAATTGGAAGAAGATGTTTATTCAATATTCTTGTCAAAGGGAAAAGCCTTGTTCCTGTCCCACCCGCCAAGAGTACGCCTAAGTTATTTATCATTGTTACAAAAATATCATAATTAAAAGAGAAATGAAATTGATAAATAAATAAACTTATACTCATGCTAATTTTCTACATTTGATACAAAATGCAAATTAATTAGTAATTAAGTACTATGGGGTGAAATGAAGTCATTAATTTTTACCTTATAAAATGAAATTTTTTGCAAAATTTTTTAAATTAATTGGTATTAAAGTTCTAAAATTTCAAAAATACCTGAAATTAGTAAACTCTGAAAAAAATTATATAAAAAATTTAGAACAAACTGAAAAATACAAAATTTTAATAAAAGAACTAATTATTAAAAGTCAAAGTTACAATTTTAAAACTTTACAAATTAAATCTCAAAATTTACAAGATTTAATCACTTTAGATTTATTTGGATTCAAAAATAATGGAATTTTTATTGAAGCTGGAGCATGTGATGGGATACTTAATAGCAATACATATTTGCTTGAAAAAGAATTCTCTTGGTCAGGTTTATTAGTTGAGCCGCTTAATGATTATTTCATTGAATTAAAAAAAAACAGAAATGTAAATTGTGAAAATTATGCACTGTATTCAAACAATTCGAAAGATGCCAAGTTTTTAATGACAGATTTAAATGATCTTTCAACCCTGAAAGGTTTCGAAACCAGTGATATACATGACGAAAATAGAAAAAAAAATATGGAAATATCTGTAAGGACAGTAACTTTGGCTCATCTGTTAGATAATTTATCATTCCCAAATGAAATAGATTTTTTAAGTTTAGATACGGAAGGTTCCGAATTAGAAATTCTTAAAGCCTTTAATTATGAAAAATACATAATAAAAGTAATTTGTGTTGAACATAATCAAAATAAAAATAGAAAGTTGATTCAGCAATATCTAGAACAAAAAAAATATATAAGAATTGAATTTCCAATAATTGATATTGATGATTTTTATATTCACAACAGTTTTGAACCAAAAAACAAATATTTTGAATTCAACAGTTTTCGAAAATTGTAATTTGAAAAATATAAATAATGAAAAACAGCTTGTGATCTAATTGAATAAAATAGAACAAAATTCACTCATTTTTTATGGAAGGCCTGATGGTTTAGGTAACAGATATGAAGAATTAGTTCTTCTTTCTAATTTTGCAGTTAGCAATAATGTATTTATAAAATACTATTGGAATAACACAGGAAATTGGAAATACGTTTGTCGAATTAAGGCAAAAAATATTGAAATAATAGAAGTAGACTCAGTCGAGCCATGGCCAACAAAAAATTTTGAAAGTACTAGATATTGGAGAGAGTATATTTCGACCAGAAATATCTACCATAATAAAAATGTAAAATTGGATTTTAAACTACCTGAAGTAGAAAAGAAATACATAAGCATCCTTACAAGAGGTTCAGATAGAGTTTTAAAACGTACTGAGAACATACCTCCTGGATTTCAGAGCGAACAAGATTTGGAAAAAAGCATTCAACTTGCAAAACAATATTTAATGATCAATGAAAAAGTATTACCAATTTCAATTCACTCTGAAGATGAAAAATTAAAAAATTATGTTTCAGAGATTTTAACTGACTTTGAGCAAATTTCTCTTCCTAAATTTGATAATTTAGAAAAAGCTTATCAAGACCTTTTAGGATTAATTAACTCTGAAGAAATTATTTTATGTAGCAAATTTTCATCATTTGCACTTACTGCTGCAATGATATCGAATAAAAAAGTTATAAAATTTCACCAATATACAGACCCACTTCTTCAAAGGTGGAAAATTGATTACATTGATTTTCCTGAATATAAGAAGGAAGATTTAATTTTTGATTTAAATTTGCCAAAATTTTCAGATAAGGAGCAACCAATAGTACTCGGCAATAATTTTATAAGCAGTTATAAAATTGATCAAAATTCAATCAATAAAACCAAATTACTTTTAAGTCATAACAAAAAAAACTATATTGGATTTGAAGAAAATTTTAAGATTTATAATGAATCTACCCGTATTAAATTTATTCAATCATCAATTTTTATTAATGTTATTAAGGAAATTACAAATATTCTATTGAATCAAAGAAGCAGAAAAGCCAAAATTAAAAATATTATTAGAGAGTCAATAAAAACAATAAAAATAATGGGTTTTTTAAGTTTTTTCATTAAATTTAGGGAATCAAAAAATCATAAAACAAATTTCTTTTTATTTATAGGAATTGAAGATTTTTGCAAAAATTTAGAAAATTTTACAAAAAATAATTTTTTCATTGGTGCAGTTGTGATTTTTAAAAATTTAGAAGATGATTATGAATATATTTCTAAAATATTAAAAAGTTGTAATAGTTTTTCTATACATTGTGAATTAAATAAACATGATTTTAATTCAGAAGGTTATTTGAGTATAAGTATTATTTAAGATATACAACTATCAATTTATTCTTTAATAACTTAAACTTTCCATCTATTATAATTTTCTTTTGCCATCTCTTCTAAAGTATCAACTAATGTATATTTTTGTTTCCAGTCTGGATAATGGGATTTAAATTTTCTAATATCACTTACATACCATTTATGATCACCAATTCTATTTTGATCAGTGTATTCGTAGTTTAATTTATTTCCTGTTAATTCTTCACACAACTTTATAGCTTCTAAGATTGAGCAATTGTTTTTCACACCACCACCAATATTGTAAACTTGACCACTACTTGGATTCTCAAAAAATTTATAAAACGCATTAGCAAGGTCTTTTGAATGAATGTTATCTCTTACTTGCTTGCCTTGATATCCAAATATTGTGTATTTATTTTTTGAAATTGTACATTTCATTAAATATGACAAGAATCCATGCATCATGGTGCCAGAGTGTTTTGGACCAGTCAAACATCCACCCCTAAAGCTTACAGTCTTCATATCAAAATACTGTCCATACTCTTGGACTAATATATCTGCAGATAGCTTTGAAGCTCCAAAAAGTGAGTGCAAAGTATTGTCGATAGGAAAAGACTCATCAAATCCATGAATAAATTTTGAATTTTTACTGACAGTAAATCTATACTTAGTATTCGACAGCTTAATTTTATTTGGATTGTCACCATAAACTTTATTTGTTGATGTAAAAATAAAAGGAGTACTTCTAGAGTATTTTCTTGCACTTTCTAAAAGATTCAAGGTCCCGTTAGCATTTACTTTAAAGTCTAATAACGGATTTGTTGCTGCCCAATCATGTGATGGTTGTGCAGCACAGTGGATTATTAAAGCTAGTTGTTTTCCATACTCTTTGAATAATTTTTTAACACTAGACTCGTTCATTATGTTTAAATTAAAATGGTAATAATTTTTGTACAAACTTTTTTGTCTTTCTCTGTTCCATAGAACAGAGGCATCTTTTCCAAAAAACTTTTTTCTATAATTATTATCAATACCGATAATTGAATAACCTTTTTCTATAAAAAAATCAACGCATTCCGAACCTACCAAACCATCAGAACCGGTAATTAAAACGTATTTTTTATCCATTTATGTTATTAATTATAGATAATATATATTAATGAAAAAATTAAAACGAATACCATTTAAAGTTGCTTACAAAATAAGAGAGTTTCTTAGAAGAAATTTCTATATGAAACTAACTTATAAATTTCCACATTATTCACCCCATGTTGGAGGGAAGGGAAGAAAATTCGATAAGGCAACGGAGTTTAATATTTATCATTTAACAAATCTAATTTCAGAAATTTCAAACACATATAATCCAGTTGAGATTATCAGTATTTCTAATTTGAAACTTAAGTCTGATTTGTATTTAAAAATTGCAGATATTTTTAACGAAAAAGGATCAGACAAAAGCTGGCAGGGAAAGTATGAAAAAATTTATGGTTTTATATTTGAAACGTTATTGACAAACCCTAAAACAATTCTTGAAATTGGCATTGGTTCTAAAAGCAAGAAGTTTCTATCTTATATGGGTAAAAATGAAACCACAGGTGCTTCTTTAAAAGCATTTAAAGAACTTTTTCCAGATTCGTCTATATATGGCGCTGATATAGATAAAAACTTAAAAAATTTGTTGCTAGAAGAATCAATTGAAATTCACTTTGTAGATCAAATGAACCAAGATAGTGTAATAAATTTATTTGAGAATTTTGATTTTGGGTTTGATTTAATAATT
>MDTA01038878.1_pt1 | contig 26311 bp, 18 predicted proteins | sample 811151 | NCBI WGS metagenome assembly MDTA01 (sample SAMN05326648, study PRJNA326480) | marine metagenome | isolation source: seawater | place: Indian Ocean: South | collected 2010 | reverse complement strand
TCATCGTCCTGGTACATCAAACCCTCCCCTTGGCATCAAAAAGTGCAGCGCCGCCACGATCAGCAGCCGGGCGCGTTGCGGTGTCGATAAGCTGCGATGGAATGCAGTGTTTTGTTATGGGTATTTTCAGCCTGACAGGTGTACCGGCTACCAGTACACAGAACCTGTACAAAGCATAGAACAGCTTTCACACTTTTCCTGCCTGATCACCTCGGTTTCACGGGCTTTTGGCCCTGGGGATGACCGGCATGCCGGCGAAGTGCGTGGATTAGAACACCCGGTTTTGTAGTATTTTTACTACATTTTGACCATCAAGTTCAATCAAAGCCCTACAAACATCCTTTTCGAACGGGCTTCTTTCGGTTACTTACGGAAGAATGACCGTTTTTGGACCAACAGACAACCAGATTGCGACCAATGTCGTAGCATTCGTATCAGACCGAAAATTGATTACCACGCTAAACGATCTTCTGGCCGCTATTCGCCGATCATTCAGGATATTTAGCGCTTTTTATTGAATTTTCGACCCTTTCCTCAGAAGCGCCCCACTGATCGATTTCAGCTTTTTTATTAGACCTGAAAATATTTCCGGATTTATGTATACTCGCCTGCCTGATTTTTAACCACCCAGGAAAAAGTGGTCGGACCACTTTTTTGTCATTGGCATCAACAGAGGGCGATCTATGAACTCCATCGTCACCTTTCCGAACCGGATTCCCACTACGGAGTTCGAGGAACGGCGTTTCAAGGTCTACACAGACCGCCAGCTCGACAAGATCGAAGTCATTCAGAATCTCCCTGAAGAGACCCTGTTTGAAATGAAAGTGGTAGCCAGCGTGCTGCCGTTCCGGGTCAACGAATATGTGATCAATGAACTGATCAACTGGGACAAGGTACCCAACGACCCGATCTATCAGCTTGTTTTCCCCCAGAAAGGGATGTTGAAGGACGAGCATTACGAGCGCATGGCGAAACTGCACCGGGAAGGTGCCGACAAGAAAGAGATCCAGGCCGTCGCCAAGGAAATCCGGGACGAACTCAACCCGCACCCGGCTGGCCAGATGGAAATGAACATCCCGGAGCTCGACGGTGAAGTTCTGGACGGCGTTCAGCACAAATACCGCGAGACAGTGCTGTTCTTCCCCGCCCAGGGCCAAACGTGCCACTCCTACTGCACCTTCTGTTTCCGCTGGGCGCAGTTCGTGGGTGACAAAGACCTGAAAATGGCCAGCACCGAAGCAGAAAAGCTTCATGGCTACCTGCAGGAGCACACCGAGGTCACTGACCTGCTGGTCACCGGTGGCGACCCCATGGTGATGAAAACCAAGAACCTGGTGCAGTATCTGGAACCGCTGCTACAGCCGGAATTCGATCATATCCAGACCATTCGCATCGGCACCAAGGCCCTCACTTTCTGGCCCTACCGCTTCGTGACCGACAAGGATGCCGATGAACTGATCGACCTTTTCGCGAAACTTGTCGACGCCGGCAAGCACGTCGCCATCATGGCCCACTACAACCACTGGCAGGAAATCACCACCGAGATTGCCGAAGAGGCCATCCGCCGTATTCGCGCCACCGGTGCCGAGATCCGTGCCCAGGGCCCGCTGATCAAGCACGTCAACGACGATGCCGACGCCTGGGCAAAGCTGTGGAAGAAAGAAGTGCAGCTGGGCATCATCCCCTACTACATGTTTGTAGAACGGGACACCGGCGCGAAGAACTACTTTGAAGTGCCTCTGGTCGAAGCTTTCCACATCTACAGGGAAGCCATGAAGAAAGTCAGTGGCCTGGCCCGAACCGCCCGCGGACCGTCCATGAGCGCCGGCCCCGGCAAGGTGGAGATCCAGGGGATTACCGAAATCAACGGCGAGAAGGTGTTTGTACTGCGCTTCCTGCAGGGCCGCAACCCGGACTGGGTTCAGCGCCCGTTCTTCGCCAAGTACAGCGAGACGGCAACCTGGCTGCATGAGCTGGAACCGGCCTTTGGAGAAGAGAAATTCTTCTTTGAGGATGAGTATGAAGAAATGAAGAAAGGTAACGGCTGAAGGCTCATACACCATATGGGTGATGCCTGGCATTTGTGGCTCTTCTAGCTTTGGTTTGTCGGAAACCGATAAAAACCAAGAATGAGGAAACACCAAATGATCAGGCAACACTCGCTTCGTTTATGGCTGTTGCTGTGCACCATGGCAGCAGCACTCATTATCAGTGGTTGCGGAGGCGGCAGCAGCTCCGGCTCCGGAACTACACCTTCCACCGATGATTCTGCAACCATATCCGGCACCGCAGCGGCCGGGGCACCTGTGTCGGGCATTGTGGGCGCCCGGGACGCCGCAGACAATACGGCAACAGCAGCCATCAACGCCGATGGCAGCTTCGAGTTGGACCTCTCCGAACTGACCACACCGGTTCTGCTCTATGCCAGCGGTATTGCCGGCGGTAACGCCTACCAGATGCTTTCCGTGGCGTTTGCCGATGATTTGAATGGCACAGCAAACATTACACCACTAACAGACCTGATTGTTGGTAACGCTGTGGGCCGAAGCCCCCAGGAGTTTTTCAACAACCCGGACTTCGACCTGATCCAACAAGCCGCTATCGAGACTCAGGAAGACGCACTGAAGACGCGGTTGAAGCCCCTGCTTGATGCCCTCGGCGTTGAAGACGATTTTGATCTGCGCAACTCACCCTTTACAGCCAACCGTTCAGGGTTCGACGCGGCTCTCGATGTGATCGAGGTACAGGTCGATCCGGAAACGAATACGGCGACCATTACCAACCGCGTAAATCCAACCCAGACCATAACCAACAGTTTTGTTCAGCCGGAAAGCGAAGAAACCACGCTGGAGGTGAACGAGACCGAAATCAGCGATGGCGTTACCACACTGCAGGCGCTGAACGCCCTGGCAACTTCCTTTGCCAATGCGCTAGAAAACCTGGATGAAACTGCTCTGCAGAACCTGGTCACCAACAACTTCCTGAACAACGGCGAGACACTTAGCGGGTTTGCAACGCGCTTGGCCGGCTCCCCGGAAGGTATTGAAGATGCCGGCGAACTGGCGGCAGACATTCGTAACTGGTCCCTGGCAGAGTTGGGTGAAGGTACTGCGAGGCTGAACGTTGGCCAGGCCCAGGGACCATGGCAGGCCATCAATGACAACGGCGACTGGAAACTCCAGGGTAACCAGCTGGAATTCTTCGTCTTTGTTGAACCTACACATCGATATGAAAATGGCGCTGAAAACGTGGCGATTGAAGAGATCGCAACGCTTATTTATGCTGGTTTCCCCTCACCAAGCCTGGGTTCGGTGGCCGATTCCAGTGTTACCGTTTCCGGCGACCTGACAAGCTTTAACGGCGGGCTGCCCATAGATTCCGGGAACAACCGTTTCGCCGCCTTCCAGAGCCTGACTGCTGGCTCCATCAGCTCTGGTGATCAGGTCACCTTTGCCTGGAACAACCCGGTCGAAGGGATTGTCGATTCCACCGCGACCTTCACCATCCGCCGTGGCGCACCTGACTTCAGCGGTGGCGCGCCGGAAATCACTACGGCTTCAGCAGATCTGGCAGCCGATGAATACAGCTTCCAGTGGACTCTACCTCCGGGATACGACGCCGTATCTGTGCGCAACAACTTTACCGGCCAAACCTCAGGCGGCCAGGGCGGCGGCTTTACTGGCAACCCACTGGCAAACGATGCCACGGCCTTCACAGGCGAACTGCCAGCAGGCTATGTTCCCAGGGAGACCGACGAGCTTCGACTCATTGCCCGGGATCCCTTCGGTGTATTTGTCTCGGCCCGGTTGGACAACCCGTTCGCAGAGCAGGTTCCAGCACCCTCTGAGGCAGGCGCGCTGGTCGGCAGCTTCATCAAGCGCAATACTGACCGGACAGACAACGCGCCCTACATCCACTTTACCTTCTTTGAAACCGGGCAATACATCCATCTGGAGCTTGGCGATAACTTCCGCCCGGACGCAGATCCGAATGGCAATACAGGCATGGAAATGGGCACCTACACATGGAACAACCAGACCGGTGATTTCGAGTTCACCAGCATTCTGATCGACCAGAATGGTGAGTGGGGTGCCAGCGACATAGTCCCAGAAGAAACACCGTTGCGTGTCGAGGCAGACAGTGACGGCTTCACCCTCAGCTTTGCCAACGGCGGGTCCGAACGCTTTGACCGAGTTCCTGCGAACAGCACTACCGGTGGAGTGGCCGGCACATGGGCAACTCAGAACCCTGCAAACCCGGATGAAGTCCAGGTACTCACCCTGCTTGAGGACGGCTTCTACTTCATTGGCGATGCCTACAGCGCCTCGGGCGACGAAACTCCGGGTATCGAGTTCGGTGAATGGACCTGGAACAGCGAATCGCTGGTTCTGGACTATATCACCGAGTACGATCAGAACGGCGTGGCCGGCCTGGCTGCCAACGGCGGCTTCAATGGCGACTATTTGTTCTCTGTTGTCGATGGTCAGTTGGTGGTCGATCAGGATGGCGCAACGCAACTGAGCGAGCTGGCCTCAGGCATCGCGGTAAGCAACGGGGACTTGACCGTGGACTATACACCGCCGGAAGACAACAGCGGCACCCCTGGTGCTGCCGGTCCTGCCGTCACGGGAGACTTCCATTACTTTCGGGCAGCCGCTGGCCTTGAAAGTTCACGGGTGAACAATCCACCAACGGTGTTTCAGGCACACTATGCGCATCTGGGCGCCAGCATCGCGGACAATTCCGATGGAACCGGGACACTCAGCTGGTCGGACTTTTGTGTAGGCGACCTGCTGATCGATTCAGGTGCTAGCGAGGACGGACGGGATGCTGTGTTCGATTCCATCAGTGAATGCTTCGGCTTAAGCAGCAGTTTCGACCTGACCTTCACCGAAACCGGGCTTTTCGCAGCTGTTCCGGAAAGCACCATGATTGACCCCGAGGACGGCTCCCAGATTGTCACCGGCGCGACAGAGATTGACTTCCGGGCGCTTGATGCTGGTCGCAGCCTCTTTATTGCCACTGAGGCGAATACCTTCCAGTACGAGGAGAGCGACGGAAGTTTCACCGAAGGTCGTGACATGAATACCCATGTTCTCAGCAAGACAGATCCATCGCTGACCGTCGATTCGCTCGCCGGAGACTGGGGCTTCGCCACCTTGCGCATCTCCAACATCGTTGATGATTTCGACGCAGTCGTACCGAACGAGATGGAGTACGGAGCAGGGGCCCTCAACATCAGCGTTGATGCGGCTGGCAACGCCACTCTGACCGACGAAGTACAGCTGAATGTCGGCCAGGGCCTGAAACCCCTGGTGAATAGCGATATCTTCATTGATACAAGGAACGAAGAAACCGCACTCAACGTTGATCTTGGCGCTTTCGGGCTCACAACTGATGGCACGCTGGACCTGCTGAATGGCGAGCTCGGCGGATTTGTGTCGCAGGGCAGCGACGTAATGACACTGGGGCTTCCCAATCCATTCACGCCCTATACCGTGCAGACCGAAGAATCGTCGTTCCTCATCGGTGTAAAACTGGACCCGAACTTCCAGGCCACCGACCTCGCCGGAAAGTCCTACGACCTGATGCTGAAAGGCTACTTTGCCGGGCAGAACTACTTTGAAACGGACATCTTCCTGCCAGGAGCAACACTGGAATTCGACGCCAGTGGCACAGCAATCTCACAAAGGGGCCTTACCTTTGCCTATTCCAATTTTGGTCTGAACACCGACGTTTTGGATGTGACCCGGCAATCTGCCGGCCTCCCCGCCAACACCTGGACGTATCAGGTCGACGGCCCGACCGGGCTGATCAGAATGGAATCCCCTCAATACACGTATTCTGGCGGGGACGTTGGCTATGGTGAACAGTTCGGTTATTCCTCTGCAGACAACCGGTTGCTGGTACTGGTCTCGCGCTTCTACGACAACTCTGGAGGTGTACCAATGGGACCCGCTGGCGTTTACATAGCCTACGCCATCTGCAACAACTGCAACTGACACCTCAACTGATTTTTCTCTTCAGCCCCGCCAAGTGCGGGGCTTTTTTATGGATGTTTGGCACAGACTGCAAGCCTGTGCTTTACTTGCAGGACGCAACCAATATGTACAAAAAAGCAACAGGGAGCGATTGGTTTGAAGGATCCGGGGTCTGAAGTCCCTCACTTGCTGGATGATCTGTATGAGCGAGCGACCGCCCCGGACCAGTGGCCGGAGTTCCTTGCCAAGCTTATGGTTCTGTTCCGTGGAGAAACCGCCACCATACGTCTGAGCGACCTGGACAATCCGGTAATACACCAATCCTATACCACCGGTTTCCGACAGGAAATCAATCGAATATACGAAGCCGAGGGCGTTGAGTGTGATCCCTTCAGGGATGCATTGGCGGCGTTACCCGTCGGCAAGGCGCTAGACAGTACCGCGGTTATCGAAGACCGGGCGTTTGAACGTTCCGTCCACTACCAATCCGTGTTTCGGCCCAACGGCAACTTTTATGCGCTGGGCACTCAATTCGAACGTCAGAACGGTCAGGCAATGCATGTAGGCATTCACCGACCGAAACAAAAGGGCCCCTTCAGTAACGACGAACTCAAACTGTTGGAGCTCTTCAGCCCCCATCTTCGGCGAGTCGTGAAGTTATCGCGCATGATGGCCGACCTGAACGATGCGCTCTCTGTCGCCAGGCATGCCCTGGACCGATTACCGTTCGGAGTCTGGTACATGGACAGCGAATTACGGGTGCAATGGCTGAACGCCAGCGCGGAAGAGGCCTTCGCCACCAACAGCTTTGGTCTGAAAGTCCAATACAACCGTCTTCGAATGCTGGCCGCAGGCGCATCCTCAACCCTGCGAGCCATGGTGCGACGTTTGACTGAGCATCGCTCGCTCACGGAAACCGTAAAACTTGGGCAAACCGGTGCCTGCCTGCTCATGGTGCCAACCTGCACCGCCGGAACCAGTCTTCACATAACCCGCTCACCGGCACCCAAAATTCTATGTTTTCTGTTGGACACCACTCGGCCAGCGGAATTGGACGAGAATCGGCTGACCACGATGTATCACCTCACACCTGCGGAGTACCGGCTTGCAAATCTTCTGGTAACCGGCATCGATGTCAACGAGGCCAGCGCAGTGCTTGAGATTTCTCCTCACACCGGCAGGACACAGCTCAAATCCATCATGCGCAAGACCGGCGTTCGCCGTCAGGCCAGCCTGCAGCGAATACTGTTACTTTGCGCCGACACGCTAAGATCCCCTAATGACTGATGCTGCAAGAAACCTGAATCTTCGACTGCGAGACGGCCGTAATCTGAGTTTTTCAGACATCGGCACCGGCGAAAATGGCACCTGGATTCACTGCCATGGAATTCCCGGATCCCGTAACGAACTGCTTCACCTGGAGAGTGCTCTGTTCCACGCCGGGGTGCGGGTCATTGTTCCGGATCGCCCGGGTTATGGGCAGTCCAGCCCCTGCCCCGGTTATGGATTTTCAAACCATTCGGATGATCTGAGGCAACTGGCCGACCATCTGGAACTGGATGACGTCATGCTATCCGGGTTCTCGGGTGGCGGCGTATTCGCCATGGCCGCCGCCCATGATCTGGGTAAACGAATCGAGCAGCTGGTGATCGCAGCAACGCCGGCGGTTCCCCTGATGGACAATCCCTTCGATTATGCCTCAGAACTTACCGCCAGCACCTGGCGAGCGGCACTGGAGAATACTGAAGCGCTGGCCGAGGAGCTGGAGGCCCTCACGGATTCTGTGGATTCGTTATCAGAGGCGCTTCTTGACGCCGCCGGAGAAAAGGAACGCGAATACCTGTCTTCCGCGCCAGTTCAACCCGGCTTTATCAAGAATCTTTCGAGCTCCCTGGAACAAACTCCAGCAACAGCGGCCCGAGCTCTCTCAAGAGACTCATTTCTTACCGCCGCTTTGTGGCCGTTTATTGTCGAGAAAATATCTGCTCCATCCCGGATTATTCATGGCACAGAGGACCACCTAGTTCAGAAGGAACATTACAACGCATTGAAAGGTTGCTTAACGGCACCGCAAACTGAACTTCTCGATGGTGGCGGCCACTTCGAAACACTTTCCGTGATCTGGCGCACTAAAAATACCTGAAAAGTCCATTGACTTGTCAGTTTATAAACAGCTTTTCAATCAATGTTTTACATTGGTTTACAGTTCAAGAATTGCACCAAACTCCGCATAAATCTACTTTCTATTTGGCTCTTTAAGGCACAAAGGGCTGTCGATAGCTTGGTCAGGAAGGACACCAGGAAAGCACCAGTCTGACCCGCCCAAATATCTCGTCTGTTAACGGCATATCAATTTGTGCCATATCCAATACTAATGAAAATGGAATCCAGGATGTTGAAGAAAACAACTTTGCTACGCGCGGCAATCGCTGCAAGTCTAACGGCCGGACTCACAGCCTGCGGTGGCGGCGGATCCGCCGATGGCGGCACACCTCCATCAGAAACTCAGGACCAAACTGGTCGTTTTATTGATAGCGCAGTCAGCGGCTTGGAATACGAGGCAATCCCATCCGGTCAAACCGGAATTACCAACGACGACGGCGAGTTCTCCTATCGCGAAGGGGACGAAGTAAGCTTCAAACTTGGAGCTCTGAATTTTGGCAAGGTAGCAGGCAAAGACATTCTGACACCACTTGACCTGACAGCAAACGACGAGACAAAAGCCACCAAAATCGCGCAAGTCCTACAGACACTGGACGACGATGGCTTCCCCGATAACGGCATTACCATTACCGGCAGCAGCCGGACGAAAGCCGCCAACCAGAACCCAACAGACGTTGCAAACGCAGACCTGTCTGATACCGGTGTGGCCCAGATGATCATCGGCCTCACAAGTGACAATACTGTGCAACAAACCGCCGTCGTAGGCGCAAACGACGCTCTAGAGCATCTGAACGGCACATTGGACACACTTGATCCAGTGGAGAGTTGTTCTGAAGGAGGCGATCCCCTTACGGCCGAACGCATCTCGGACAAAACTTTCGGATTCATCGCAAGCGATGAAATCCTGATTTTCCAATTCGCTGCTGACGGCACCCTCACGGAAAATCAGTACGATCAAAGCAACGGCGGATCAATTAAAGACGGCGTCAAAGGCACCTGGGCACTTAACGGCAATACCCTGACCCTTTTTGGGGATGAGATTTTTAGCGCCTGCGCCACAGACACCGCGGTACTGCTAGAGAAAAATGGTGAGGTTGGAGCCCTTTATGATGTCAAGCCCTACACCTTGACCGAATCAACTCAATCCTTCCTTGTCTCCTTCCTGGACCAGGACAAGGCAGTACTAAGCGTTGAGAGTGACGGTAGCCTAGATTACTTCCCGACTGAAACCCCTATCAGCGTCAACTCCAAAGCCAGTGGTAACGCCAACACCGGAGCTCTTGATCTTGATTTCGACGAAGGCGGCGTCATCGACAGCATCTATTTCCTTGAAGGCCAAGGAAAACGTACCGGAATTTACCTGGACTACAACGAATCAGGCGATCTGGCTCAAATCGGTATTGCCAGCATAATTCCTAATCCCCAACCAGTGGCTGCGGAAACCTTCCAGGACAAGGCTTTTGTTTATCGCAACGATGACAAAAATGAGACTGTTATTCTGGCTTTCAACTCCAATGGGACCCTCGAAGATTTCAACAACGATTTCTACAACGGCGGCGAACAAACCGCGACGTACGCTACGGCTCAGTGGAGCCTAGACGAGCAAACACAAACAATTACAGAAACCTACAACAACGGCGAGACTGCTCAGTACAAAGCGGCGCAGAGCGGCGTGAACCTTTACTGGGCTGACCCAACAGATGAAAGTGAGGGCATATTCACCCTTAAGAAAACAAGGTCAATCATCGCTGAGACGTTTATCGGTTCTTACACCATAGACATCCCTACGGAAAATACCCGCTTCAACAATCTCGTTGTCAACGAAAATGGCGACTGCAGCTATAGCGATACGGCTTGCCAGTGGACCATTACCGAGTCAGGCAAAGCACAAATCAGCTTCAGCCACGATGAGACCGCAATTGGTCACATCTGGCAATTGGCGGGAAGCTCTGACAAATTCGCCTTCGTCATAACTCACACAGACAACATTAACGACGTTGAACCGGGCCTGATGACCCGCGATTGAATGCTGTAACGAGTGATTGCAGGTGGGGCGGATATTCTGCCCCACTTTTTTTCATAGCCCCTTCTTCGGTACGAACCCCTCCGGCTTGCCCTTCAGCCACTCAACAAACGTCCGCAACTCCTCCAGTTCCAGCAGCTTTTCCCGGGTATTGAAGTGCAGCCCTAGCTCGTATTCCGAGCGAGCCTTATGAATGGCGTTATGGCAGGGACGGCACACCCACAGCGTTCGGGTGATCAAATCGTCCTTGGTGAACAGTTTCTGGAACCGCTTCTTGCGGTGCAGGTGTTTGGGAATCAGGTGGTGCCTGGTAAGTTTCGCAACCGGGCGTTCACAGAGTTCGCAGTTGTCGGGTTGGGGAGGGAGTTTGAGCATTGCGGAAATACCAGTCGGGTTTCGCCCATCGCTCCACCCGACCTACGCTGTATTTGGCCAGCGCCAAACAATCAGTGCATCAGGGTATAGAGCTTCCGGCGATAGGTCCTTACGTCCGGGTTGTTGTTACCCAGCTTGTCGAACAGTTCGATCAGCGTTGTCTTGGCCACTTCGTCTTTGTACTTGCTGTCCACCTGCATCAGGCGGATCAGCAGGTCCATGGCCTCGGCGTTGTTTTCCTGTAATACGTGATGAAGTGCCAACTGGTGCAGTGCGTTCGGATCCTTCGGGTCCTGCTCCAGCGCCATTTCCAGATCCTTGATCGGAGGCAGTTCGGCCGACTGCTTCAGAAACTTGATTCGTGCTGCCAGCTGTTTGGCCTGGTGCTGCATTTTTTCTTCTGGAGGCAGACTTTCAAGGACCTGCTCGGCCGTTTCCAGATCACCCATTTCCGCCTTCAACTGGGCCAGGTCGATCAGGACTTTGAGATTTTCCGGGTCCTCCTGGTTCATCTGGGACAGGATAGCCAATGCTCCTTCCACATCGCCTTCTTCCCAGATCCGATGTGCCTTTTCATAGGGGTCTTCCTTGGGGGCCTCCACGTGTTTGTCCAGAACCTTGCGGATTTCGCTTTCCGGCAGGGCACCGTTGAAGCCATCCACGGCCTGGCCGTTCTTGACCAGGATGACGGTCGGTAGGCTACGCACACCAAGGCTGGAGGTGAGCTGTTCCTGCTCGTCGGCGTTCACCTTGGCCAGCATAAACGCACCCTGGTAGTCCTCCGCCAGTTTTTCCAGCAGGGGCATCAACTGTTTACAGGGGGCACACCACTCGGCCCACACATCCACCAGGATGGGCGTGCTTGCAGAGGCTTCCATCACCTTCTGCTGAAAGTTTTCCATGGTGGCGTCAAAGATGTAGGGAGAGTTGCTCATGCAAGGCACCTGAAAAGTCGAATGATTCGTTCGGAGTTGCCAAAAACATGGGGCCAACTCCCCGAAATTCAAGCGCCAAACGGGCTAACCCAAGTCCTTGAAATCACCGTATCTGCCGTTACATAGCTAGTAAGCAACACGCCGGGACAATCACTCCGCAGCCTGTCCCGGGCCGATTCACAACCTTTCCGGATGGACACTCGCGGCATGAATGACGAGACGCAAAACGATTCTTTTGAGGAATTCGAAGAGGACGTGACCGAGTACATTGGCAAGGACGAGCATAGCAAAAGCCTTGCCCTGCCCCAGCAGATGATGCCCCGGCGCATGTACGTGCTGCCGGTTTCGAATCGGCCTTTCTTTCCGGCCCAGGTACAGCCGATAGTGGTAAACCAGAACCCGTGGCAGGAAACCCTGAAAAGGGTCGGTGAGACTGACCACAAGGTCATGGGCATCTGCTTCGTGGAAGAACCGGACGCTGAAGAAGGCGTCCCGGCCAGTGAGCATCTGGAGAGCATTGGCTGCGCGGTGCGTGTGCATCATGCCCAGAATGACAGTGGCAAGGTCCAGTTTATCGCCCAGGGGCTTCAACGCTTCCGGATCGTCCAGTGGCTGCGTCGTAAGCCACCGTATCTGGTGGAAGTTGAGTACCCGGCAGAACCGGAAGAAGACGCCGACGAACTCAAAGCCTACACGCTGGCCATTATCAGCGCCATCAAGGAGTTGCTACGTACCAACCCACTCTATGGCGAGGAGGTAAAACAATACCTGTCCCGATTCGGGCCGGACGACAGTTCACCTCTTGCCGATTTTGGCGCCTCAATGACCAGCGCTCCAGGCAAAGAGTTGCAGGATGTGCTCGACACCGTCCCCCTGCTCCGCCGCATGGAGAAGGTTCTTCTGCTGATGCGTAAAGAGCAGGAAGTTGCCCGGCTGCAGTCGGAAATCAGCGAAGAGGTGAACGCGAAAGTCCAGAAGCACCAACGCGAATTCTTCCTGAAGGAACAACTCAAGGTGATCCAGCGCGAGCTGGGCATGGCCAAGGACGACAAGACCGCCGATGTCGAGCGCTTCCAGCAGCGGATGGCGGAACTCAACCCGCCCGAAGCCGTGCAAGAGCGCTTCAACGATGAAGTCGAGAAATTGCAGGTGCTGGAACAGGGCTCGCCGGAATACGGTGTCACCCGAAATTATCTGGACTGGCTGACGCAGGTGCCTTGGGGCATCCATTCAGAAGACCACTTCGACCTGGCGAAAGCCCGCCAGATTCTCGACCGGGATCACGACGGCCTGGACGATGTCAAAGACCGCATCATCGAGTTTCTGGCTGAAGGGACCTTCAAGGGCGAGGTGAGCGGCTCCATTCTGCTTTTGGTCGGCCCGCCAGGTGTTGGCAAGACCTCCATCGGTCATTCCGTGGCAGACGCACTGGGGCGGAAATTCTACCGTTTCAGTGTGGGCGGCATGCGCGATGAAGCTGAAATCAAAGGCCACCGCCGCACCTACATCGGCGCCATGCCGGGCAAGTTTGTCCAGGCGCTCAAGGATTCCAAGGTGGCCAATCCGGTGATCATGCTGGATGAAATCGACAAGATCGGTGCGTCCTTCCAGGGCGACCCCGCGTCAGCCCTGCTGGAGACACTGGACCCGGAACAGAACCGCGACTTCCTGGACCACTACCTGGATGTCCGCATGGACCTGTCCAAGGTTCTGTTCATCTGCACTGCCAACCAGCTCGACACGATTCCACGACCACTGCTTGACCGGATGGACGTGATTCGGCTGTCCGGATACATCGCGGAAGAAAAGCTGGCCATCGCCAAGCACTTCCTGCTGCCGAGGCTGCTTAAACGGGCCGGGCTGCTGAAAAAACAGCTCAACATTACCGACGCCGCTATCAAGCAGATTATTGAGGGCTATGCCCGCGAAGCCGGAGTGCGAAGCCTGGAGAAGCTCCTGCACAAGGTGATTCGCAAGGGCATCGTGAAGCTGCTGGAGAACCCGGACCAATCTGTGAAGGTGGGTGTATCGGATCTGCAGAGCTACCTGGGACAGCCATCGTTCAAGAAAGAGAAGTCGCTCAAAGGCATCGGCGTTGTCACCGGACTGGCCTGGACCGCCATGGGCGGGGCCACACTGAGCATCGAAGCATCCAGAATCCACAGCTCTCAGCGCGGCTTCAAACTGACCGGTCAGCTGGGGGATGTGATGAAGGAGTCCGCGGAGATCGCCTACAGTTATGTGTCATCCAACCTCAGACGCTTCAAGGGCGACCCGACTTTCTTCGACAAATCCTTCGTGCACCTGCATGTACCCGAGGGAGCCACGCCCAAAGACGGCCCCAGCGCCGGCGTCACCATGGCCACCGCACTGCTTTCCATCGCCCGCAAGGAAGCGCCACAGCCGAACATCGCCATGACCGGTGAGCTCACGTTGACCGGACAGGTGCTGCCAGTGGGCGGTATTCGCGAGAAGGTTATTGCCGCGCGTCGGCAGAAAATCAGTAACCTGATCCTGCCGGAAGCGAACCGGGGCGACTACGAGGAGCTGCCGGAGTATCTCAAGGAAGGGCTGTCGGTGAACTTTGCCAAACACTATAACGATGTATTTCAGGTGTGTTTTGGCAATAAGCCCAAGAGCGGGTCTTCGGTGCATTAATATCAGGAGAAAGCCTGGCTCATTGAAGTCAGGCTTTCTCTTTCCAGCCGTCGTCCTTCAATACCGACCCAACGGTCAGCACCGGCGACGCATCAATATCGTCGGCATCCATCATGTTGGCCACACGCTGGAGCGAGGCCAGAATCATGGTCTGCTCCCACTCGGCCAGACTCTGGAATTTCTGGATGAAATCCTCCTGCAGCGGATTCGGCGCCCGGGCCAACAAATCCGCCCCCTCATCGGTCAGGTGGGCATGCACTTTTCGCTTGTCCTGGGTACTGCGCACGCGATAAATCAGATTCCGGTGCTCCAGACGGTCCAGAATCGTCGTTACCGTTGCCTGGCTGAGACTGACCTTTTCTGCGATGGTGCCGATGGTGACTTCGCCAAGATCCCGAATCGTTCTCATGATCAGCAGCTGAGGCCCGGTCAGCCCGGCATGCTTGCTCAGGCGCTTTGAGTGGAGGTCAGTTGCCCGAATGACACGTCGTAAAGCCACCAGCACATCTTCATAACTGTTCACAGCAATGCTCCGATTCGGATTTCGCGATTTATTTACACCCCTAAGTATTAGAGGTCTTTGCACCGAGAATTGCAAGTCGGCGAGTTTCCCGGCATTTTTTCGGCCATCCACTATGCTAAGGTTTCGCCTTTGTTCCATTTACGACAGACGGACGGAATACGCCCGATGATCAAGTTTTTCCTGCCTTTTCTTTTCATGATGACATTCGCCGGCACCCTCTACGGTCAGGATGAGCTGGGCCCCGAGAAAGAGCTCACTGCAGAAGACCTGGAAGAGAGCATCAAGACGCTGGAAGAGCCCATGTACACGCCCTTCGTGGAACTTTATCTGCTGGAAGAGAGCAAGGCGCTTCGCAAGGAGATGCAGAACACTCGCGCAGAACTCATTGAAAAGGTGGTCGACAAGGAACTGTCCGTTGCCGACAAAACCATGTCCTACGCGACCGATACGGTTACCTACTTCTTTTACTTGATCGCGGGCGCCACATCCATTCTCGTGGTTATCGGCTGGAACTCCATCCGGGATATGCGCAACCAGCTTACCAGTCTGGCGGAAAAACGGGTCAACGAGCTGGTGGTTGAATACGAGAAGCGCCTCGAATCCATCGAAGAACAGCTGAAGCAGAAATCAGACATCATCCACCAGAACCAGGCAGAGATCGAGCGCACCAACGAAGTGCACTCGCTGTGGCTCAAAGCCAGCCAGGAAACCTCCCAGCAGAACAAGATTGCCGCCTACGATCAGATTCTGGACCTTCGCCCCGACGATGTGGAAGCGCTGAGTTACAAGGCAGACGCTGTTCTGGAAATGCAGGAACCGCTCTGGGCCATCAGTCTTTGCCAACGGGCACTGAAGCTTGCACCGGATAATGGCCACGCGCACTATCAGTTAGCATGCGCCTATGCAGAGATCGGCCGTTGGGAAGACGCCGTCAGCACTTTGAAGAAAGCTATTGAAATTTCGGAGGCATACCGCGACGATGCATCCGTAGACGTCAGTTTTGACCAGCTCCGCGAACACGAGAGCTTCCGCACGCTGGTTTCCCAGGATGAAGAAGACGGCACGGATGCGTGACACCGCTCAGAGCGGCACGGGATTTGCCTTTGCAGACAGGCCCGTGTTCCGGAGCAAGCGCCACCCGTCGGCTTGACAAGCAGCGAGGTGTGGTGTTTGTTTAACTCTCTGAGAACACAAGAATAACCCTGAAATAAAACAGGACAGACTCAATGAGAACTTCAGTAAAAAAACTCGTAACCGCTGTTAGCACTTCCGTAGCCCTGATGGGCGCTGGCCACGCCGCTGCCGAGATCCAGATCGGTATTGCCGGCCCCATGACCGGCCCTGTTGCCCAGTATGGTGACATGCAATTCTCCGGCGCCCGCATGGCGATTGAGCAAATCAACGCCAACGGCGGCGTGATGGGTGAAGAGCTGGTTGCCGTAGAATACGACGACGTGTGTGACCCGAAGCAGGCCGTGACCGTTGCCAACAGCCTGGTCAACGACGGCGTGCGCTTCGTGATCGGCCACCTGTGCTCCAGCTCCACCCAGCCCGCCTCTGACATCTACGAGGATGAAGGCATCCTGATGGTAACCCCGGCTTCCACCAGCCCGGAGATCACCGAGCGTGGCTATGAGCTGGTATTCCGTACCATCGGTCTGGACAGCATGCAGGGACCGGTTGCGGCCCGCTACATCGCCTCCCAGAGCCCGGAGCGCGTTGCTATCGTTCACGACAAGCAGCAGTACGGTGAAGGTATTGCCACTGCCGTTCGTGACACCCTGAAGGACGCTGGCGTTGAAATCGCCATGTTTGAAGGCATCACCGCCGGTGATAAGGACTTCTCATCACTGGTAACCAAGCTCAAGCAGGCCGATGTGGATTACGTCTACTACGGCGGCTACCACCCGGAGCTAGGCCTGATTCTGCGCCAGGCTGACTCCGCTGGCCTGGATGCCCGCTTCATGGGCCCCGAGGGCGTGGGTAACAAGGACATCAACACCATCGCCGGCGAAGCCGCCGAAGGCCTGCTGGTAACCCTGCCACCTGCATTCGACCAGAAAGCTGAAAACCAGGCGCTGGTGAAGGCATTTGAAGACAAGGGCGAGGATCCTTCCGGTCCGTTCGTTCTGACCTCCTACACCGCCGTTCAGCTTGTTGCCGAAGGCATTGAAGCGGCTGGCTCCACCGATCCGTTCGATGTTGCCGCTGCTCTTCGCGAAGGCACCTTCCAGACTCCGATCGGCACCGTTGAATACGACCAGGCCGGCGACATGAAGTCATTCGAGTTTGTTGTGTACGAATGGCATTCAGATGGAAGCAAAACTCCGGTAAACTAAGCCAAATCGTTAACAAACGGTAATCATGAGAGCACCTTCTCACCGCGATCCGGGAGAAGGTGTTTTTCTAGGCTCCTGTTGATCCTCCCCCACTTCCTGCACGGTTATCCCGGGCATGGGGTGTGGTAGCGGAGGGAGCAGGCTTTCGGAGTCCCATAACAATGCAAGACCTCCTGTATTTCTTTCAACAGCTCATCAACGGGCTGACGATCGGGAGCACCTATGCCCTGATCGCCATCGGCTACACGATGGTTTACGGCATCATTGGCATGATCAACTTTGCCCATGGTGAAATCTATATGATCGGTGCCTACACGGCGCTGATTGCCATTACTGGTCTGGCTGCGCTGGGCATTGCCTGGCTACCGCTGATACTGATCGTCGCTCTGATCTGCGCCATGATCGTCTCCAGCTCCATGGGCTGGGCCGTGGAACGGGTTGCCTACCGGCCCGTGCGGGGGCGCCATCGCCTGATCCCGCTGATCTCCGCCATCGGCATGTCCATCTTCCTGCAGAACTACGTTCATCTGGCACAGGGCTCCCGGAACATTGGCTTCCCGGCGCTGATCGACGGCGGTTTCAACTTCGGCTCCGGTGACGGCTTCCAGATGTCTCTGTCTTATATGCAGATCACCATCTTCATCACCACCCTGATCTGCATGACAGCCCTGTCCCTATTCATATCGCGCTCACGGACGGGCCGAGCCTGCCGTGCGGTGTCACAGGACCTGGGTATGGCCAACCTGCTGGGCATCGACACCAACCGCATCATTTCAGCCACCTTTGTCATCGGGGCGGCCCTGGCGGCGGTTGCCGGCCTGCTCCTCGGCATGTATTACGGTTCGGTTGACCCTCTGTTCGGCTTTATTGCCGGACTGAAAGCCTTCACTGCCGCGGTACTTGGCGGCATTGGCAGCATCCCTGGTGCGATGCTGGGCGGACTGATACTGGGCGTGGCAGAGAGTATGACTTCCGGCTACCTCAGTGGTGAATACAAGGATGTTATCTCGTTCAGCCTGCTGATCCTGATTCTGCTGTTCAAACCCACCGGCCTGCTCGGCAAACCGGAGGTTGAGAAGATCTGATGGCTGCTAATAACTTCAGACACGCGCTGTTTTGCGCGATCATTACACTGATCATTTCCTACCCGATCATCGGCTTTAACCTTGAGGCCCAGGGCATCAACGTAACCCTGACCGGAGCCGATGCCAGCACAGTTGTCATGGTGTTGCTAGCTGCCGTGATCGTATTCCTGTTCCAGCTGTTCCGGGAACAGATCATGGGCGGCCTGAAAAGCCTCCCGCATCCCCTTCCCCAGGCCAGCAAGGAGCCCATGGCAGAGAATCGCCGGGCCAAAATTGAATCCTGGGTGCTGACGGGCATCGTGGTTCTTGCCCTGTTCTGGCCGTTCTTCGTGTCACGGGGTGCGGTGGATCTGGCCACGCTCGTGTTGATCTACATCATGCTGGCCCTTGGCCTGAACGTGGTGGTTGGCCTGGCCGGCCTGCTGGATCTGGGCTATGTGGCGTTCTATGCCGTGGGCGCGTATACCTTTGCGCTGCTTTCACAGTACGTCGGAATTTCCTTCTGGCTGGCGCTACCCATCGGTGCCCTGCTTGCCGCACTGTTCGGTCTTGTGCTTGGTTTCCCGGTGCTGCGGCTACGGGGCGACTATCTGGCGATCGTGACTCTCGGGTTCGGTGAGATCATCAGGATCCTGCTGAATAACTGGACAACGCTGACCGGTGGCCCCAACGGCATTGGTGGCATTCCCGATCCGACGTTGTTCGGTATGGAGTTTGGTCGCCGGGTGAAGGAGGAAGGCAATACCTCGTTCCACGAAACCTTTGGCATCGCCTACAGCGGTGAGCACAAGGTGATCTTCCTGTACCTGATCGCCCTGGTGCTAGCCGTGTTCACAGCTCTGGTCATTCGTCGTTTCATGCGAATGCCGGTGGGTCGTGCCTGGGAGGCACTGCGGGAAGATGAGATCGCTGCCCGCTCCTTGGGCCTCAGCCGCACTGCGGTAAAGCTGTCGGCCTTTACTATCGGCGCGTTCTTCGCCGGTTTCGCCGGTACCGTGTTTGCTTCCAAGCAGGGCTTTATCAGCCCCGAATCGTTTGTCTTCCTGGAATCGGCCATCATACTTGCCATCGTTGTACTCGGCGGCATGGGTTCCCAGATCGGTGTGGTACTGGCGGCCATCGCTGTCACCATCCTGCCGGAACTGGCCCGTGAGTTCTCCGAGTACCGGATGCTTATTTTCGGCGCCGCCATGGTGCTGATGATGGTCTGGCGTCCGCAGGGCCTGATGCCCATGCGCCGCATTCACATTGAACTGAAAAAGCAGGAGTGACAGACGATGCTTGAAGTACAGAATCTGTCCATGCGCTTCGGCGGCCTGCTGGCGGTAGACGAAGTGTCTCTGGACGTCCAGGAACACGAGATTGTGTCCATCATCGGCCCCAACGGGGCCGGGAAAACCACCGTTTTCAACTGCATGAGCGGCTTTTACAAGCCCACCGGCGGTAAGATCCTGTTCGAGGGGAAGGAGGTACAGGGCAAGCCCGACTACAAGATCTCCCGACTGGGGATGGTGCGCACCTTCCAGCATGTTCGGCTGTTTAGCCAGATGACCGTGGTGGAAAACCTGCTGGTGGCACAGCACCGCCACCTCAACACCAACCTGATTTCCGGTTTGATCAAAACCCCCAGTTATCGGGCAAAAGAGCAGAAATCCCTGGATCGGGCCGCCTACTGGCTGGATCGGGTAGGCCTGCTGGATCTGGCCAACCGGGAAGCTGGCAACCTGGCCTATGGCCAGCAGCGACGCCTGGAGATTGCCCGCTGCATGGTAACCGAGCCCAAGCTGCTGATGCTCGACGAGCCGGCAGCCGGTCTCAACCCGGCGGAAACCAAGGAACTCAATCAGCTGATCGTCAGCCTGAAAGAGGACTACAACGTTTCCGTGGTGCTGATTGAGCACGACATGAGCCTGGTAATGGATATTTCCGATCGCATCAACGTCATCAACCAGGGGCGCCCCCTGGCCAGTGGCACTCCGGAAGAAATCCGCCAGAACGACGACGTGATCAAAGCCTATCTGGGCGAGGCCTGAGGTAAACACATGCTAGTACTAGAAGATGTCCATACCCATTACGGCAAGATCGAGGCCTTGCACGGCGTGTCTGTCGAGGTCAAAAAGGGAGAGATCGTCTCGCTGATCGGCGCCAACGGCGCGGGCAAGACTACCCTGCTGATGACCGTTTGCGGGAATCCCCAGGCCAGCTCCGGTCGCATTTTCCTGGAGGGCCGTGAGATCACCCGCGAACCCACCGCCCAGATCATGCGCTCCGGCATTGCCATCGTTCCCGAAGGACGGCGGATATTCTCAGGCCTCACCGTTGAGGAAAACCTCCATATGGGCGGTTTTTTCAACACCAAGGCGGAAATCCGCAAGAGTATCGATCACGTCTATGAGCTCTTTCCGCGTCTTCAGGAGCGGGAACATCAGCGTGCCGGCACCATGTCCGGCGGTGAGCAGCAAATGCTCGCCATCGGGCGGGCCCTGATGAGCAAGCCGCGCATGATCATCCTGGACGAGCCCTCCCTGGGCCTGGCACCGCTGGTGATCAAGCAGATTTTCGAGATCATCGGCCAGCTTCGCGAGGAAGGCATCACCGTCTTCCTGGTCGAGCAGAATGCCCACCAGGCGCTGAACCTGGCTGACCGGGGCTACGTGTTGGAAACCGGTAAGATTCGCCTGCACGACACAGGCAAGAATCTGCTGGAAAACCCGGATGTCCAGAACGCCTATCTGGGCGGTTGATTCAAACTGTCCAAAAGCTGCCTGGAACCGGTGCGTGGCGACATGCACCGGTTTTTTTGGGCCAAATCAAATACTCACCAATCTTTAAACTTGCGTTGGCTGGATATCAACTATACTCAGACCAACGGTCAACCTGTCTCCACAAGACCAGTCAGGGCCGTTTTCGCAATGCTGCTCCACGCTTGGGGCAGCATTGTGTATTGCGACGACAGCTTTAAACCACAGAAAGGAGTGGATAATGAAAAAACTGATCGCAGGTGCAATTCTTCTTGGTGCTTCCTCCATGGCCTTTGCCCAACCGGGTTGTGGTGTAGGCGCCATGATCTGGAAAGGACAGTCCGGTATTGCCCCCCACGTACTGGCTGCAACCACCAACGGAACCTTTGGTAACCAGACCTTCGGTATGACCACAGGCACCCTTGGCTGCCAGACCAACCAGTCTGTTCAATCCATGGCCATGTACATGGACAGCAACATCGACAAGGTTGCCCGTGACATGTCCCGCGGTTCCGGTGAAAACCTCGATACCCTTGCGGTATTGCTGGGCGTGGACGAAGCTGACCGTGACACCTTCCGCAAGGTGCTGCAGGACAACTTTGCCACCATCTTCCCGAGCTCTGACACCACATCCGGCGAAGCGGTCGATGCCATCGTCGCGCTGCTGGAGAAAAACGAGTCACTCAGTAAATACGTAGCAGCCTGATCCAGGCTCGCTGAAGGGACGCGCTCTTGCGCCAGGGACGGCGCATCGCTCCACTCTCTACCGTTCAACCCCGGATGCAGCACATTCCATGGGCAACATGCTTCGCATTGGGCCAGTCCTGATCTGGCTCGCAGTCAGCCTGCCAACCCAGGCCGATACTCCTGCAGATACATCCGAGCTCCATCTTGACCCTGCCTGGCTCACACTGATCCATTACCAGCCCGACACCTTCGGCGATGGCTACACCAGCCAGGCAGACGACCCGGCCTTTTTTCTCAGCGAAGACGGCAAGCACTCGCCAAAGTCAGAGCTGCAGGCCACTCTGGAGGCAATACAGAAGCCCGGCGAGGGCGATGACCACGCACGCTGCCAGTTTCCGGCAAGAACCACCTGGCTGCAGCAAGAGCTGAATCTGGCGCTGCCCGAAATCAGCTGCCCCGGATATCAGGAATGGTCGGAGACACTCAACACCGAAACCGTGACCCTGGTGTTCGCCGCCTCCTACCTGAACAGTCCGTCTTCCATGTTCGGTCACACTTTCCTGCGCCTGGACCCGCCCCAGGACGACGAGGAAACCAATCTGCTGCTGGCCAACACGATTTCCTACGCGGCGGATGCTGCCGCTCACGACAGTGAACTGCTGTTTGCCTACAAGGGTATTTTTGGCGGCTATCCCGGAATAACCACCGTCCAGCCGTACTACGAAAAAATACGGCTGTACTCGGACATCGAGCATCGGGACCTGTGGGAGTACAAACTGAACCTCACTCAGGACGAAGTGGACCTGATGATCGCCCACGCCTGGGAAATCAGGGATCGTAACTTTGATTACTATTTCTTCGACGAGAACTGTGCCTACCGCCTGCTCGCACTGATAGACATCGCGCGCCCCGGCACTGACCTTCTGGGCGAAGTAAGCACTCACGCCATTCCCTCGGACACCGTCCGCTGGGTAGTGGATAAGGACCTGGTCAGCGATGTGTATTACCGGCCGTCAGCCGCCACCTCCGTGGCCTACAGCCTCTCTACCCTGCCCGATGACCACCAGACCCTCGCGGCGGCCATTGCCACTGGTTATGTAGACGCCGATTCCAATGAGGTGAGCTCGCTGCCAGCCGAACAGCGAGCCCATGTACTGGATGCCACCTACGATTATGTTCGCTATAAAAGCGAGGCCGACGGCTGGCCCCGGGAAATCGCGGCGCCACTCTCCCATGACCTTTTGCGAGAGCGCAGCCAGATCAACAACGTCGCGCCGCCGGAAGAACCGCCCGAGCCGGTTGTGAGGGACGATCAGGGCCACGACACCTTCCGCATGAGCCTCGGGGCAGGCCAACTGGCACACAGGGAGTTCACTCAACTGACCCTGCGTCCGGCATACCACGACGTTCTCGATCCTCCAGCCGGCTATCGCACCGGCGCCCAGCTCCAGTTCCTCCGCCTCGACGCACGCCTGTATACCGACAACAACGAGCTGCAACTGGAACAGCTCACCGGCGTGGAAATCCGCTCGTTGAGCCCGCGGAACGCGTTTTTCTCGCCACTGTCATGGCAGGTCGGGTTTGGTGGCCGCCGCACTGACACTGGCAACGACCGGGTTCTTACACCCTATCTCGAAGGCGGGGCAGGCGGCAGCTGGAGCCTTGGGCATCAGACCCAGGCGTTTGCCATCGCTACCGCCGACCTGGAAATCGACGACGACCTGCGCCGAGGCTACGATGCTGCCCCGGGCGCTGACATCGGCCTGCTCCATCAGAACAACCAGTTCAGCCTGCTAGCCGGTGCCAAAACCAAGGCCTGGATCGTCAGCAGCCAGCACCGCCAGGACCAGCTCTACGCCAAAGCCAACTGGCACATCGGCCGCGAGTTCAGTCTGTTTGCCGAGTTCACCCGGGAAGACCACTACGACAGGTATCAAAGCCTATGGCACGCCGGAATCCACGCGTACTTCTGACCGCTGCCACGGCCTGGTTAAGCGGGCTTCTGGTTGCGCTTCTGCTGCTATCCGGTTGCAGCAGTGTCTTTTTCTACCCGGACCGGGTGACTTACATCACCCCGGACCGGCTAAACCTTGAATACGAAGACATCTACCTCGACACCGCCGACGGCGAAACCCTCCACGGTTGGTGGCTGCCCGCAGAAGCTCCTGAGAACAGCGCCAGGGGCACAGTCTATTTCCTGCATGGCAATGCCCAGAACGTCAGCAGCCACATCCTGAACGTGGCCTGGCTTCCCGAGAGAGGCTACAACGTCTTCACCATCGACTACCGGGGCTACGGCCAATCCACCGGTGACCCGGACATCGAAGGTGCCCTGCACGACGTGGAAACCGGCCTGCGCTGGCTGGTGAAGAAGCCGGGAGCAAGTGAACGTCCGTTATATATCCTTGGCCAGAGCCTCGGCGGTGGACTGGGCATCGCCCTCGCAAGTGAATGGACCCAACGGCAGGAGCAACCCCGTTTGGACGGCGTCATTCTGGACGGCACCTTTTCAGGGTTCCGCAGCATCGCCCGGGAGAAGCTCGGTGAATTCTGGCTTACCTGGCCATTGCAGATACCGCTAAGCTGGACGATTCCTGATAATTACGAGGGCGTGGACCATATTCCCAGAATCAGCCCAGTGCCGGTCATGGTGATCCACAGCGTTCGGGACGGAATTATTCCGTTCCATCATGGCGAAGCACTGTATGAAGCTGCGGAGCAGCCCAAGGAGTTTTTGCAGACGGATACGCCTCACGGGGCGACGTTTGTTATACCGGGGTATAGGAAAGAGATGATTCGGTTTATGGAGCAATAAAAAACCCGCCAATCCAGAGGAAAGGCGGGTTTTTATTAAGCCCGAAAACGATCAGGCAGAGAAATCGGTCGGCTGATCGCCTTCCTTGATTTCCTTCATGGACAGCTTCACGCGACCACGGTTGTCCACATCCAGAACCTTCACCAGAACTTCCTGACCTTCGCTAAGCTCGTCAGTCACGTTCTCAATGCGGCGATCAGAGATCTGGGAGATGTGCACCAGACCATCCTTGCCAGGAAGGATGTTAACAAAGGCACCGAAGTCCACAATGCGCTCAACGCGGCCCTTATAGATAGCACCCACTTCGATCTCGGCCGTGATTTCCTTGACCCGGTTCACCGCCGCCTGGGCAGCTTCCTGGTTGTCGGCGTAGATCTTCACGTTGCCGTCATCATCCAGATCGATGGAAGCACCGGTCTCGTCACAGATCGCACGGATAGTAGAGCCGCCCTTACCGATAACGTCGCGGATCTTCTCCGGGTTGATCTTGATGGTGGTGATGCTCGGAGCGCGGGCAGACAGCTCGGCACGCGGGGTAGCGATAACCTTGTTCATCTCGCCAAGGATGTGCAGACGCGCTGCGTGAGCCTGCTCAAGCGCGATCTCCATGATCTCATCAGTGATGCCGTTGATCTTGATATCCATCTGCAGGGCAGTGACGCCCTCCTGGGTACCGGCAACCTTGAAGTCCATGTCACCCAGGTGATCCTCGTCACCCAGAATGTCGGTCAGAACCGCGAACTTGTCGCCTTCCTTGACCAGGCCCATGGCAATACCGGCAACCGGCGCCTTGATGGGTACGCCCGCGTCCATCAGTGCCAGGCTGGAACCACAGACCGAGGCCATGGAGCTGGAACCGTTGGACTCGGTGATCTCGGAAACCGCACGGATGGCGTACGGGAATTCTTCCAGGGTCGGCATGACCGCCAGAACACCACGCTTGGCCAGACGACCGTGACCCACTTCGCGACGGCCCGGCGAACCGACACGTCCAGCCTCACCTACGGAATAAGGAGGGAAGTTGTAGTGGAACAGGAACGGATCCTTGCGCTCACCTTCCAGAGCATCGATGATCTGCACATCGCGGGAAGTACCCAGCGTGGTGGTCACGATGGCCTGGGTCTCGCCACGGGTAAACAGGGCGGAACCGTGAACGCTGGGCAGAACGCCCACTTCAATTTCGATCGGACGCACGGTCTTGTTGTCGCGACCGTCGATCCGGGGCTTGCCATCGATAACCTGCTGGCGAACCACGCTCTTCTCGATCTTGCCGAAGTACTTTTTGACTTCGTCTTCGGAAGGCTGGCCTTCCTCTTCACCGGCCAGTTTTTCAACTGCAGCGGCTTTCACCTCGCCCAGACGCTCATAGCGGGCCATCTTGTCACGGATACCGTAGGCTTCCTCAATGGCACCGGCGAACTCGGCCTTGATGGCATTCAGCAGCTCGGTGTTTTCCGGCTCCGGCTGCCAGTCCCAACGGGGCTTGCCAATCTCAGCAGCGAATTCCTTGATAGCGGCAACCGCTGTCTGCATTTCCTGGTGGCCATAGAGCACACCGCCCAGCATCTGGTCTTCGGTCAGGCCCTTGGCTTCGGACTCAACCATCAGCACCGCGTCTTCCGTACCGGCTACGACCATGTCCAGCAGGGAGGTTTCCAGCTCTTCGAAGGTCGGGTTCAGGAAGTAACCGCGCTCGTTGGTGTAACCCACGCGGGATGCGCCGATGGGACCATCGAACGGAATACCTGAAATGGCCAGGGCCGCAGACGCAGCCAGCATCGCGGCAATATCCGGATCCTGGTTCTTGCTGGAGGACATGACCGTGGTGATGACCTGGACTTCGTTCATGAAGCCGTTCGGGAACAGCGGACGAATCGGACGGTCGATCAGGCGGGAAGTCAGGGTTTCCTTCTCGGAAGGACGACCTTCGCGCTTGAAGAAACCACCCGGGATTTTGCCCACGGCGTAGGTCTTCTCGAAGTAGTT
>MDTA01079117.1_pt1 | contig 26316 bp, 37 predicted proteins | sample 811151 | NCBI WGS metagenome assembly MDTA01 (sample SAMN05326648, study PRJNA326480) | marine metagenome | isolation source: seawater | place: Indian Ocean: South | collected 2010 | reverse complement strand
TTACTTGCTAATTGATCTGCACCTACTGCGTCATCAGCAATCATTGCTTGTTCTACCGCATCATTTGCTATTGTAACTGCGCCTGTGTTTGCCATTGTAACATCACCACTCAATGCGGCAGCAGTCATACCTGTACCATCACCGATCAAAATTTGTGTATCTGTCAAGGCTTTTTCTGTCAATACACCACTACTATTCGCATCACGTACCAAAAGACTATTAGCCGCTACGTTTTGTATTTTTGCTAATGTAACTCCAGCATCATTTAAAGAAATTGTTACTGCACCTGTTGCTTGATCTCTTGCAATTGGCGCTGTAGCTGTTATACTATTTACATCTCCTGCATCATCTGTGTAAAGTTCAGTAAAATTGTCATTTATTTTATCGAACGCGGCACGCAACTGATCACCAGTCCCATCGTTGGCGGTCGTTCCAATATTTATTGTCTGTTTTGCCATTTTTATTTAATTAATATTCTGTTGCATCAGATGTATATGTTGTATCATCAGATGTTTCTTTTGTGGTATCTGCTGTAAAAAAACTTCCATCCGCATCAAAAGGATAAACAGCACCCCAACCATTTGTCTCATTTACACTACCAAAATAGCTCTCGTGATATATATCTCCGTATGCCATTTATATTATATTATAACGCTATTTTTTATTTTTTGGCACATTTTTTTTTATATACTTAATTAATTTTGCCAAATTCTCTTTTTTTATTTTATAAGTTGTTATAACACCCACCCTAAAAAATTATTTGATTTATCAGGATACATATCCTCATTATTGTTTGTAAAATATTCTGGAAATTTAGTAGGCGCATTAAACGACATATATTGCAAAAATCTTTCTGTATAAAAATCTGCAAAATGCCTGTGTCTTTGTACTAGAAAATCAACCTCTTCTTTGTTTGGTGTTTCAGCATTTTCTGATCTATGTTTAAATAATCCACCATTTTTTAATTCATACGCAGCAAATGGCAAATAATCTACCATTGCATAATGTATTAGCATAGGTTGTATATATTCATTAACTAAGGTTAAATAATCGCCAGTCAAACTAGCACCACCAGTACCTAAAATATCTGTACTAATTTTGTCGTATAATTTACTACCTAAATAATTCTGTATATGCATTTCCTGTGCAATTTTAATAAATTGGATGAACTTATCCGTATCTACATTACCGTTTAATATAGTGTTTTTAACTAAATCCGATCTTTTTATAAATAATGCTATTGCCATAATTAATTAACTCTCCAATTGTTATTACTTGGTCCTGCAATTTGTGCTACTTCTTTTGGATTTACAGGTAACCTTGCATTTTTTCTTTCGCTTGGCTCTAAATCGTTTATCATTTGTTTTGCTCGATTTACAGTAATTTTTTTGTTGTTTTTTCTAATATAAATTTTACGCATCCAAAAATGCTTACAATTTACTCCGCCTTTATACATAAAAATATTATAAGAAGATTGATTTTTTTGTGCAAAATCTCCGTTGGCGGTACTTTCTTTATCTAAATCCTCTATCCTATATATTTTTTTAGCATCTACCATCTTACGACAAAATTCTCTACTAACAATTTTATCGTTTTTATCTCTTGTTAGTTCTAGTGGTGAATATTGGTATCTAATTTTAAATAAATCATTATCCTGTTTACTAGTTTTATTTGGTGTACTTTTTACAACATTGGCAAAATTTAATGTTTTGTTTATAAATGGATCATTTTCTATACTTGCTGGTCTTTCATCCACTAAAACATAATTTTCTAAATCCTCATCCTCACCTAATCCATCTAAAGCGGTTAAAACAGCTTCTCTAATTTGTTTTGCAGCGTCTATTGGAACACAATTAGGTACTTTCTTACCGTTTTTCATTTTAAATCCGATCATTTCATAACCTTTCCAACAAGGTGCTTTTAGATCGTGCGATTCGCAAGGCATATACCATTCTTGATCACCAACAATATGTGTATGATAACCTCCACAACCGAAATCTTTAGCAATTCGTATTGCTTCCTCTTTTGTATCGTATGCCATTCTTCCATCTATAATTTTGGATGATAAAGACAACTTTTGTCCTGTTTCTTCCTCTACTTGTTCTTTTGTAACAGCATTTTCTAAATCAGCAAATTCTAATGGTTGTAATGTTTTAAAATATAAATCCAAACTAATATCGTTGTATGCTAAAATTTTATCAAAAGCATCTATAAGTAAATTTTGAAATGGTCTAATAACTGTATTATCCATTAATGCACTCGCAGTTTTTAATTCATCTGCATTGTTGCCTAAACCTGTAGAATCTTTTATACCTAACAACATTGGCGATACAATTCTATGACTTACCATAATTTTACGCATTGATTCGTCAGATAAAAATTGGTATTGGTTATGCGCATCTGACAATTGTACAGGCTCCATAGTTGCAGCTTGTGTTTCATTATCGTTAAATGCTAAAATAAATTTTCCAGCATTTGAAGTGCCACTAAATTTTTCTTTTATACGATATTCTATTGCTTGTCTTTCTTCTTCTGTTGGAATACCATTGTTAAAATTGATCAACATACTTGGTGCTAATCCATTCATAATATTGTTAAGATGATAATTTGCAACTTCTTCCTCTAATTCGCTGTATTGTAATCCACCTTGGTAATCAACAGGAGAATAATAATAAAATCCTGTTCTATATGGTTTTATATAATATATTTCTATTGGCTCATTACTCATACCAAAAGACGGAATACGTTGGTGTTCCTCATTTGGTTTTGCTTTTGTCCAATCTGGACAATAATAATAAGCAGCTATTTCTCCATTTTCATCTGCTTTTTCTGCTCTTAATGTTTCTACAGGAAAATGTTCTGCTTTTACAATTTGTGATCTATCCTTAGAATAAACTATTTGTATTGCAGCTTGCCCTAATAATTTTAAATCGTGTGCTAATTTTCTTACACAATCATTATTAAAAAGTCCACGCATCCTTGCGTACTCGTCTGGTTTTTTATTAGAATCAGTAGCGTCTAAACCTTGACCAAAAATTAATTGTGATATGCCATTTATAGCAGCATTATTTGTTGGACTACCATTATGACGATCAATTAAATATTGGAAGTAATTATTGTCTGCACCATAAGCAATCCAATCTTTATTTTGTTGTTCAATTATTTCAGGTGTAGAATAACTATTTAAATTTACTATTTTTATACTCATACTGTAATATAATCATCATCATAACTGTTTTCTGTGGTGTATTCTCCACTATTTACAGTATAATAATTGTTAGTTGTTTGGTTTATATTTTGATCTGTACAAAATATTTTATCTTTATAAATAATTTTAGAAGATGTATTTTTTAATGTAAAATCATAGTATAATCCCTCCTGCAGAACTGGACTAAAAGTAACAGCGAATACCAGATCATCATCTACAGTACTCGGACTTATACTATAATTTTTACTAACATTTGTTGTATCGTTTCGCAAAGTTAATGTTCCGCTAGTAATATATTCTCTCGGAATAACTTTTATTGTTTGCGCTGATCCACTTGTGGTTAAAATTTTCATATATATATAACGCAAGATATCTAGTTTTTGCATAAAAAAAAAGGACAACTATTAAATTGCCCCTTTTTTAACAAAATGAAAAAAAATATTATGGTGCTAATTGCGATCCTTGAGTTGCACCAGTTACTACTGTTGATGTAACAAAGTAAGCTGGAATTGTTTCTTGCGCTGTAAATGTAAGTGTGTAACCACTTAAATCCCCCATAGCTGCACCACTAACTATAGTTCCACCGGAAACTTCTGCACCGTGGACTGCGCCAACCAAGAAAAAGTTTCCATTATAATCTTCTACAAAAATATGTGGTCTAGCCTTAACTAACAATTTAATTTCCTCTTGAGCTTCTTTTGTTTGTTTAGTTAAAGTAAGATTTAAGGTTTGTTCGTAAAAAGCAGTACCATTTTCTGTAGATGCTGTGATTGTTTGTTCTAAAGAAGAATTACCTTTAAGATAAAATTTATAAACAGTTGGAGAGCCTGCCATAGCAGTAACAAGTCCATTGGATACTGTAAGCGCACCCATAGTTCCATAATCTGTAAAATAAACTGACTTTAGTCCACCGACAGTATCTCTACACGGTAATTTCCTTCCTTTTGTAAGTAAGCAAGCCATATTTTATAGTTTTAAAAAAAAAGGTAGGTAGGCACTTGGCTTACCCACCTTTTAAGATTCATAATTAATTTATTAAGAATAAAGAACGATATCGCCACCGATAGCGTGCTGTATTCCTGCTGTAAATCTCATAACGACTCTTACATTTTGAGATCCATCTATTTCTGCCATATCAATGACTTTTACCTCATTGGTATCATTTAGCAATCCTGTACCAAAAAACAAATTAGATTTTTCAGCTGCAACCATAGTGTTAGATGCTAAACCTTGTGCTAAAACAACGTTTATTCCATCAAAGGTTAATGCACCACCGTTAAACCATTGTGTTCCTTGATCATTTGTACCTGCTGCACCAACATTGGAAGCAAAGCCGCCTAATGCTCTTACGTATGCTCTGTAAACATTTGCAGAAACATAAATAAATAAATCGTCAGCACCATAAACTGCACTTGGAATGGCATCAACCACCAATCCCATTTTTGCAATTACATTAGATGAATCTACTGCTGCACCTGCACCTACGTCGGTAACATCAGCATCAGCTAATAATGTAGTTCTAAATCCGTCAAATTCTCCTGCATTTGCATTTGTGCCACCCCAAATATTGTTTTCTAATTTTTGAGCTACTTTATCTGCAACGTGAGCAATTAAAAAATCTGAAAATTTACTTGGCATATTAGAATAAGCACTTGCACCCATTGATGCAGCTTCCCAATCGCTAATAAAATCTTTTTTACACAATTGTAGATTAACTTGGAATTCCTCTGGTTGTAGAATTCTTTCCGATAATGTTAAAGTACTAGTAGGATCAAAATCACAAGATGCATTCTTAACGATATCGTTAGTAGAAACTTTTTTCATCACCTCTTTATACTTTATATTTGGCTTAATAGTAATTAAATTGTTAGCCAAAGTCGTACCTGAAAGCAAAGCGGCAGAAATGTATTCTCCTGCAAACTCGCCTGCGTAGGTAGTAGTAATAGTAGTAGTTGTTGCCATTTTAAAAAAATTTAATAATTATTATAATTCACCAACTGTAATTGATGATGATTGTGCACCGTTACCAAATAAAGTCCATACTGAGCCATCAGATGATAATTCTATAAAATCTCCAATTCTCTCTGCACCATCTTCAAAAGTAACTCTATCAACTGCATCCGCATCAACCACCGCACCTGCAACGATTAATGATCCGCTAATTGTATCTCTTTGTGTAGAAACAGTTTGTATTAACATATCTGTGCTAAAAGCAGCAGCTACTTTAAATTTGTATACTACACCTGCTGTAGTTTCTGGTAACGTAATAGTGTAACCAGTACCAGAGATTAAAAAGGTTTTACCGCTGTCTGCTGCAGTAATCGCTTTGCTCTCGGTGATCACTTCTTGTGTCTCAAATTTTCTTTGTACATCATTTGAGAAAGTTGTCGTTGTACTCATTTTTATTTATTGTTTATATTAGACATTCTTTGTAAAACCCTATCCATTGTAGAATTAGCTGTTTTATTTTTACTAGCAAAATTAAATTTCGGTTTGTTTTGTACCTCTGGTGAGTGTTTTATGGCATTAGCTGCTGGCTCAGTTGATAATTTTTCTTCCACCTCTTGTTTTGCCATTTTCTCATCTTTCATTTTACCTAGTTCTTCTTTGACATAAGTAAGTTCCTGTTTTATTTCATCAATAACAGGAGTCATAGCTGCTACAACTTCTTCCACGATTTTTGTCATTTCGTTTTTTTCTTCTTCTTCCGCGTGGTCGAGCTCTTGTTCTTCTTGTATTTCAGCTTCGTTTTCATCTGATAAATCCTTTTTACCTTTTTTTGCTTTTGGCTCTTCTTTTTCTGTATCTTTTTCTGCCTCAATATCTCTTGGCTGTGATCCAGTAGCAACTTGTGAATCTAATTCCTCTGTTTCTTCTGTTTCTGCCATTTCTCCTGTAATTTCACTAATAATTCCTTCTTCCGCAACCATTAGCGTCTTTCCATCCTCTAGAGTATAATCTCCAATTGGTAAAGGAACCTTTTCATCTTCTGTAACGATAAAAACGCTTTCACCAGCTGCAAAATTTTCTGCCTCTAGAATTGTTCCATTTTCTAACTTTACATTTGCTAATTCTATTTTCGTAGATAGCAAAGAAGTTATTTTACTTAACATTTCTGTAGGTTTCATAAATTAAATTTTAAATCATTAATAATAACGTATGCAAAAAAATATTTGCATTTTAATTTGGAATTTTTGTTATAGAGCCAATTCCTTGCGCTTGATAAGATCCGTCACAACACTCTCTACGATATGTTCTACCGTCTTTACAAAGGCAACCTCTTTTGCCATTTCTTGGACTACTATAGCGTCCATTATTCGATCTTTTCATTTTAAGGTTTTTAATTTATTGATCGCCCAATTAATACCAGATGTTCCACCCCAAGCATCCCACATTATACCACCACATCCCTCTGTATATGGTACATCTTTGTTTTGTTGGTGTCTTTTAAAACTTGCCATCCTACCAATTGTTTCACGACTTATGTTTTTTTTTTCAGCAAGTTGTCTTGCTCTAGTCCAACCGACCCTAGTTCCGCATTTACTACCGTTTTCCTCTTTGTATTTTATAGCGCGTTTTGCATTATTACTTGCTGACTGTGGATAATCATTATAAGTTTCAAAAGTATATCTAATAATATTTTCTTTAATTTTTAATAATTTTTTTCCAGCTTCTATTTCTTTTGATAAATTATCCTGTATTTTTTCTTTAGGTCTTTCTGCACGATCACTAAAATATCCTTCAATAGAAAATCCTTTTACTAATCCTGTTTTAACATATTCTTGCCAAATTTCATCATTATAAACTTTAATAGAGCCAACCCAAGTGCCTTGCGGTAAATCCATATTTTAAACAGCAGATTTATCCTTTTCAGTATCTTCGACAATCCAAGATTCTACTAACGAAACTCCGTTAATCTTTTCAAAATGTTCGTAAGTTGAGTTATTTTGATTTCCCTTTGACAAATATAATTCAGACGCTTTGCGTACAGTTTCTTTGGTAAAGTATATATAATATTCTTCGTCACCATCTTTGCGATATATAGGTTTATTTGGCACAAGTATTGCACCCATTAAAATTCTCTTTTCTCCGTCAATTTGTGCAAATTTATAAACCTTGTCCTTGGATAACGCTAAAAAATTTTCTTCTATTGCTGGATTTTCTACTAAACTAATAGCATCTATACCACTATTTTCGTCTAACTCGTCTATAATTAATTCTACTATCCTCATAATAATATAACGTTTATTGAATTTTATTTGTATTTATATTGACGCATTTTCTACAATATTTCTATCTAAACTTTGCTGTGTAGTTACATCACCGCTAGTAACAAATGCTTTTATTGGTCTTTGTTCATTTTCTCCGATCGCATTTGCTAATTGGTTTTCTGTATTTGCGCCAACAATGTTAAATGCTGGAACTTGTCTTGGTGGTGCAGCATCACTTCCACCGCCACCAGCACCGCCCATACTTGCCGCTTTACTTTTTACAGCGTTTACTGCAGATTTTACAGAAGCTATAATGCCTACAGCTTGTGCTGCAAAAGCAATTAACATAGGTACATTTTGTGGAAAACCTATTTTTGCTGTTTTTGCAGTTCCAGCTGCTATATCGGCTGAACTCTCTGCAGCTAACAATCCCATTTTTTGTAATGTTGCTTTTGCTTCCATTATTTGTTCCTTGATCAACATTGCTTGCCTTGCTAAAAAGGCTGCTTTGCCAATTGCAGATTCTTTTCCTGCTATCATTTCTATGGTAGCTAGTGTTTGTAATCTTTGGTTTCTTTTACCTTCCTCTATTTTTTTATCTTCTTCTGCCTTTTGTAATTTATTTTCTTTCTCTTGTGCTTCTATATCTAAATCAAATTGTCTTTGCTCTAATTGTTTTTCTTGCGTAAAATCTAATAATTGTTGTTCCGCATCCTGTTTGGCTTGTGTACCTTCGCCTAATAATTTAATTTGATTTTTAAGCCTTTCTTCTTCTTGTTTTTGTTCCTCAATAGATATTTCTTTTAATCTTTGTAACCTTAAAACCTCATCTTCTATTTCTTCTGCTATTGCTTGTTTTTTTGCTATTGCCCTTGCATTTTCTGCTTCTTTTCTACTATTTACTAAATCAATTGCTTCTAATTCTAATCCCTCTGCATTTACTCTTTGTTCTGATTCAAAACCTGCTATATTTTCTTTTACATCTGCTAAATTTTTCTCTGCTTCTATTAATGCAGTTTTATTAGCAACTAATTTTGGATTAGCAGCTAATTCTGCTTCCGCTAAATCTATAGCTTTTTGTGCATTTGCTAATTGTAGTTCAAATTGTTCTTCTAAAACTCCTTTTAATTTGTCATTTGCAGCAATTCTATCATCTATAGACGCTGTTACATCATCTCTTATTTGTCGTTGTCTTTCTGCCTGTAATTGGAATTGGAATTGTAATTTATCATTTTCCGCTAATGCAATTTCTGTTTCGTTTCTTAATTGTTGGATTCTTTCTTGATTTGCCGCTTCCTGTGTTATGGATATTTTTTTAGTATTTTCAATAGCTTTGCTTGTAAAATCTCCTAATTCTTTTCCTGTTTGTACAAAACCTTTACCAATACCTACAACATTGTCTACTAAACCACCTGCAGCATCTCCAACTTTTTGATCAACTCGATTTATATCTTCTTCTAATTTTTTTATTTTGTCAGCATCTTGTCCACCTAAAAATGATTTTTCCCAAGCTAATTGAGCTCTTAATAATCCTGTTTGTATTCCGAAAATTGCTGTTTTAAATAAATTTATTGGAACCATTACAGAATTTTTTAAAATATCACCTAAAGATGTAAATTCGTTTCCTGCAGAAATAATACCATCTATAAATTTTGTAAATACAGTAGAAACAGTACCAAAAGCAACACTTAAACCATCTACTATAGTTTGGTTTTGCATTAATATTTCTGTAAATTTTTCAAACAACTTTAAACCTAATCCAGCCACAAAAGCTTTTACAGCTAATCCTGCACCTTTAAAACCTTTACCAACTTTATTTATTGCATTGCCAATACCCGATAATCTTTTATTGCCTGTTTTGCCAATATCTTGTATAGCTTTTTGTGATTCTAAGGTTTCGTTCTTAAAATCCTCCATTTGATCAGACAATTTTCCGATTTCTTTTACAGCATCATCCAACTGTATTTGTAATTTTATGGTTTCCTCTGTCATTATTTTAGTTTTAAAGTGTTTTTTATATCATTGTAACTTAATGGTAATTTATTTTTGCCTAAAGCAATATCTATATATTGACTTCTTATATTTTGCTCTTTGGCTAGTTCTAATAGTGTTAATATATTGTCTATCATTAGTAAAAAGTTTGAACATTAGTAACTATTCCATCTACAACTGCACCGCTTACACCTTCACTTGGTGCATAGCATCCATTTTGGTTGCAATCATAAAAGGCATAAAATCCGTCTGGTGCATATAATAATTTATTGCTCTCTGTATTTTTTTGGTAAACGCCAAACTGACCTTCTGGTAATTGCATTAAACCAAATCCTTCTTTTAGAGGTCTGTAGTTTTGACACACGAAATCTGTTTCAGAAGTTAATCCTTGATTGTAAAAAGCTAATCTTGTAAGTTTTGTTCCATTTGGCAAACTTGATCCTGTTTCATCAGGACTTTTAGCATAACTTTCTGCTGTTGCTCTGTCTGTTGCGTGATAACCACAGGTTTCCAAATCTCTTTCAAATTGGTTGTTAGTATCGACATCATATTGATGTTGTGTATTGTGTGTTGAAATACCTGTAAAGTCACTTCCGTAAAATTGTTGTTCGTATTGTACTGCATCTCCCTCAATAACAACAGGCACTATGAAAGAAATTAAACTTGGTCCACTAAATCCTTTTACATCGAAAAATGTACCATCACCATTCTTAATTCTAAATGTAGTGTTTCCTGCACCTCTTTGTGATCCACCAGGTTTTTGTACATTATATAAATACGTACTGGTTGTGGTGGTAAAACTTAGACTTGGTGTGGCTTGCTCGTGTAATATTGCGCTTAACGATTCACCACTTGCAACATCAAACGAAGTATCATTTGTAGTTATACCATAAAATCTATAATAAATCGTATCGCCTGCAGATAATCCAGTAATTTGGAATTTTATATCACCAGACAATGTGTTTTTGTTTTGTGGCGTAGTTTCATATTTAATATTAGTTGCAGATCCACTTTTTAATGTGGTTATACTTGTTGATGTTAAATCTGATTTAGTTGTGGAATAGAAAAATCCATATTCATCTATTTGCGGTGTTGTGCCAACTTTTCCTAATGTTGTAACAGTAAAGGAAATTGTTACGACAGAACTTGTTGGTGATGTTGTTAAATATGTAAGGATTGGTGGTGTAACGACTAATGGTTCACCGCTTACAACAACTTGTGGAATATTACTAACACTTACATCTTCTGGTACTACTTCTGTTGTGCTTAATTCTTGTAATCCTTCAAAATTATTCATTTTATCTACGGTAATTATACCATTGTCTGCTGTAAATTCTGTAGTATCTGTAGTTAAATTACCCTCTATACTAACTGGTAAAAATTTACTTGGAATTATTTCTATAATTTCATTTGCAGTATTAATTAATTCTAAATCACTGATCAAGGTTTCAAAATTCGTTACAACCTTATTTATCTTATATAATTTATTAAATATTATTAATTTGTCTGCTAACGATAAATTTTGTAAAACAGAAATTGGCAAAAAAGTTTTGACTTTTGTTAATCTTCTGCGTTTGTCAAAAACATCTTGTATATAAGTTTTATAATATTTTTCAAACAAGGTTTTATTAAATGGAATACCTAAATATTCATTATTTTCGCTATGGAAATTTATATTATCGCTAGAATCATCAGTTAATGTATTTGACAAATACAAAGAATTAGATGGTACAAAATATGATGTTATTTCAGAATCGTTTCCAGCAGAATCCATAAAACTAATACTAGTACCGGAACTTAAAACAGGATAAAATAACAATGGCTCTGGTAAAAATGCGCCTTGTTTATCATCTACACTCCAACCCCATTGTATAGATGTTTGAGCACCGCCAGTTACATTGTTTAATCTTTCATATTGGAAATGATCAAAAGGTAATTCTATTCTATAAACTTCACCATCAAATTTTTTAGTTGCGTTGTAATTCAATGCACCCCATTTTTTATTAAATATTTGATTAAAATTAGCTGCAAAAAAACTTTTATCTCCTTTGTAACTGAAGTTTACTTGTTTGTATGGCAATACACTATCAACCATAGATGTATCTTTGTCTACAAATTCTGTTATATCTCTATAAACTGTATTGGTATCGTAGAAATTGTCCAATGTTTGTATTTTAATTACTTTATCATCTTGTATGAATGCAGTTAAATTAAACATCTTAAATATTCCTGTTAGAAAATCTATAACCTTTATATTTGGTATTTGTTCTGTAATTTGTACTTTTTTATTGGTAATTGTAACTGCTGTTCCTGTGAAACCTATACTTCCAAAACGATTTTCAGGCTCTGTTTTTACTCTTGGACTGATTGTAAACGTAGCAACTGTATCTGATTCGACAGCAAAAGTATATATTCCATCTTGTATAAATATGTAATGTGCATTTTCACCTTTGCCACTACCTTGATTTTTAGTTGGAAAAGAATCGCCAACTAAATCTTTATATTCTAAAAGTAATTCGCCATCTCTAAAAACATAAATATTATATTTGGCAGATTGATTTGTAACAGCAACACTAAATCTTAATCGCCTTGTTCTATCATTATGTTCACCTCTAGATAATCTACTTGGATTTACAAAATTATTTTTGTTTAGGTCTATAACTGAATTTTTTTTATCTCCGTGTTTACCTACCTCAGTAAAATTGGTAAATTTAACCTGTTCTGGTTGATCACTAAACATAGAGCCAACTTTGTTATGCAACCATAAATATAAATTGTAATAACTTGGATTACTACTAGAAAAAAAATCTTTACTAAAAGAAAATCCATCAGCAGAAAAAAATTCTGTTTCTATTGCTTTTATAATAGCGTGAACTCTAATAGCTGGTTTTAATTGATCAAATTCTAATCCTTTGTTTGTGCCAACAGAATTAAAAGCGATATTTGCTTGTGTTTCAGTATTTGCAACAGCAGTACCAGAATCATAAATTAATCTTTTTGTATGTGTAATTAGTGGAACTAATAAAACTTTTGGAAATACAACACCATTCATAGTTTTGGATTGTGGTGTATTTAACAATGCTTTTATATTAGTGTCTGAATATTCAAATTCTAATGCAGTTAATGTGGATAAACCACTTAATTTTATATCACCAATCTTATCTTTTAGATTGACAGTATTGCCAAAAAATGTTAATCTATAAGTATGTGCTTTATTTATTTTTAGTGTTGAGCCTTCTAATTTTACTTTTCCTTTTTTAAATAATTTATAGTTTAGGTATAATTCGGCATCTATTTTTTTTCGTGCATCAAAACCATCTAAAATTTCAAAATTGTAAAAATGCTTAAATATTTTGTTATTTGTTTCACTAGCTGGAACACTAAAGGTCTTACTAAAATCACTAAATATCTTGTCAATATTTTTTACATCTTGAATTGTTTGTGTGAGTGTTACGCTTTCATCTTCAAACATTTCAACCAATTGGTTTTCCACATAAAGCTGTAAACCGATCATCTGACATTATTTATCTTATTAAACGCAAATTCAAAATCAATAGTATGATTAATTAATTTGTCATTCAAACTTGTTTTAAACGTAAAATTTTTGCTAGTTGGTATAACAGGCAATGTTTTATCCTCAAATCTAATCCATACATTTTTTGACAAAAACAATTCTTCTATAGTTTTATTAGATTCTTCTAACACATAACCAGAGTTTAAAGTTAATTTGGTTTTTGCATTTAAATTAAATCTTGTTTGTTGTGATTTATAAATATTATATGTGACAGAAGAATTATCAATTATATTACTTTGATAATTTTCGTCTGTAACATTAAAACTTTCTGTGGTTTTTTTAAACATATAGAAATCCTCAAAAGCACCGTGTTTATTTACAAAAGTTATTTTAAATATCGTAAATTTTGGTTCACAAACATTTTCTATAGTTATAGTTTTTTTTAGTGTAGTATCGTCAGTATCATATACTTTTATTTCTGAACTATTTGCTGGTATAGTTGCATATTGTATTTTTTGGTTACTGTTGCCATTATCTGTTATTTGTGTAGTTGTTCCATCTATTATTATTTTACCAACACCTGGTGCGTATAAAGGTAATTTTCCAGCTGTATTTTCTGGAATATAAATTTTATTTGCGGTGATCAAGGCATCCGTAGAGCATTGCGGATTAATTTCTTCCTCGTAATAACCATAACCGTCAAGCGCAAGATAAGTGTTTGTTACAGGAGTTCCGTAAGTAAATGTAATATCACTATCATCTATTAATGTTGCAACTGTAGTAACCCATACACACACCGAGGTATAATCATTATTAAAAGACATTGGCAAATAATCTCTTACTAATTCTGCAAACTCAAAAACTATTTTTGTTTCGCCTGGTATTATTTGCTTTTGTAAGGTATATTTTAGATCAGAACTGCTGTAACTTCCAGAAGTACCACTATAAATATAAATTTCTAAATTGGTTGTTTTTAGTGTTGCCATATTATATTATTGAATTTCCATCACCTACTCCACCACCATCACAATCGTATTCCCATACATCTTCTATAACACCATTATTGCCTATTTGCCAAATGTAAAAAGTTCCAGAGCTTGATCTTGCTATACTATTATTTATAAAAGTATCTACTACATAAAATTGACTAAATCCTTTAAATGGTTGATTATTTATACAAACTGTATGTCCAAATGCTGTATCTATTTCATCGCTAGTACAAAATACCTCAGTCCTTGCTCGTGAAGAAGCAGATTCGCATATATCTTGTGGATCAGCATAACTAATTAAATCTATATAATATGTACCGCCACCGTCAAAATTACATACATTTAGTTCAGGTGGTTGTGCCACTGTTTTTGAACAAACAACACTAGAGCCTGTATTAGAGAATCCACTTGGAACTGTAATTGTAAAATCTATATTTCTATTTGTTTTTGTGCTTACAATACCAAAATTAACAGGACTAAAACTAGCTATTGTTCCTGTTGTTCCTTTTATTGTAACTTTACCAGCTTTTATTGATCCATCGGTATATATACCTTGTTCTGTAAGTGTTACATCACTACAAGTCATTGCATCTAATCCTGTTCCAGCTTGTGTCATTGCCAATGAACATTCTATAGTAGCACCAGCATTTGTATAATTAGATGGAACTGTAATATCAAAAAATATAGTTTTACTAATAGAACTACTAGAACTATTAGCACCTGCGTTAGTTATTGTTCCACCACCCGATGATAATTTTCTAGCTGTAATTGTACCAAGTAAATTTGGATCAGTAATTGTTCCATCTTGCGCTATACTTCCGCCTCGTAAATTTGCATCTGTACAAGTAAAAGCAGAACTTGCTGTTATAGTAACTGTAATTGTTTGTACTGGTCGGCAAGTATTATTATCATTATCAAAAGCAGATACATATAATTTTTTTGATCCACCAACATTTAAAGAAGTAATTGTTAATGTAGAGCTTGTTACAGACGCTTGCATAAAACTTGTATGATAATTATTAACTGTAAAACCAGCTATAGATGAAGTGCCTTGATTAAAATATGATGCTAAATTTACTGTTACAGTATTACCACCAGCATTTAAAGTTTGTGTTGGAATACTACCATTTACAGTTGGTCCACCTGAGCAACTTGGTGTAGTGCCACTTGTAACTCTTTTTGGTTGTGTAAAAGTTAATGTACAATCTAACAATCCACTAGAAAAATTACTAAAACCACTTGGTATAACAATTTTAAAAACTAAAGTGCGTAATGTGTCCACAGTAACTGTTGCATATTTTCCATCAGAAAAACCTGAATCGCTACTAGTAAAAGAATCTATTTCTCCTTGTTCAAATACAGGTAATGTAATTACACCTTCTTGACTTATACTTAATCCTGTTCCATTTGCTATGGTACAAGTAAATTCTGGTGATGGTTTAGTTGGTGTACTAAATGATGCAAAAAAAGGACTTCTTGTATTAATTTTGGACATCTTGGTTAAAATTTTGTTTTACAATAAATGAAATGAAATTTGCTACATCTAATCCAAATGCTTCTGTAATTTCTTTAGGAACATCTGTAAAATATTTTTTGAAAGGTGTAGTAAAAAATAAACTTGGTGCTAAACCTCTATTATAAATATTTTTTGCAATTACATATCCCATACTTTTATAACCGCCCTCTGTAAATCTTCCTTTTTGATCTCTAAATCTTATATTTTTATTTTTGGCAAAATCTGTCATATTTTGGACAAATTTATCAAATGTGCCACCAAATTTACCACTACCAAATTTATATGGAGAGTTTGGCGCTTGTTGTCCTCTTTTTTTAGTATTTGGCGATAAATTACTTGGATCTTTTCCTTTTACTCCTTTATCTACAAAAGCTGCGTAATATGGCATTTTGATATTAAACTCTAAACTATTTGCATATACTTTTACGTTGCCTTTTTTTATTTTGTCCACTAATCCACCTGTATTTGCTTTTTTTAGTGATACTAATTCTTGTTTAGCTTCCTTGATCACTAAATCTCGATATTTTTCTAATGCAGATTGTAAATTATTAAACCTCATTATCTATATCATTTTGTACTGTTAAACTAAAAGATGTTGACCAACCCGCTATATCGTTTTCAAACCTATCTACAAATGGCTCACAACTTGCTGTGCCATCTAATTGAAATCCATCCAAATATATTGTTCCGCTTCTTAATTTTTCTATCATTCTGTTCGCTACTGCCAACTGTGTATTTAACACATCCTGTTCGTTAGAATTATCTAAAAATATATCTGTGGTACTTTCTTTTGTATAATCTACCAAATCCATAGTAAAAACAGTCATACTAAAATTTAATAATTTTGGTGCTTGTGTAACATTATTGACTAAAATATGTGCTAATGGATATATATTTTGTTTGTTTAAATCAATTTTCGTTATATCTCCGTAAGTAACAGTATTGACGTTTACATTAGATATTAACTCGTCTTTTATTTTTTGTGTAACACGATAAAAAGCCTGTGCGCCTATGCTCATTTGTTAAAACTTTTCTTTATTTGTTTATTTTCTAATTCTATTTTTTCTTTTTCAAAACACAAATGCAAAAAACAAGTGTTTAAATTCATTTTTGCTATAGCCTCATATCTTGCAACATCTCCTTGAGCAAGTTTATAGAACGACTGATACCAACCCCATTTTCTTCCAAAATTTGCGATTGCTGTGAGGTCTCCTTTTTCCTGTCCTTCTCCAAATATTTCGTCATACCGATCGACAAGTCCATCCCTAAATGATAAAAAAAAATCAGCGCACTAAAAGCTGCATCTAATGGCATTATTTTCATTGCCTCGTGATATAAATCACCTTTATATTCCTCTATTATATATTTGTCCTTTACTTTTTTCTTGATCGGTCGATACAATACAGCCATAGTTTTATGCATATTATTCCAATCGGAAATATTAGTGTCTATGTCTACATATTCTCCAAATGTCATATCATCTAACTTTGGTATAAATCCAAATGTCGTATCACCAATTTTAAAATTAGAAACCAATTCAGGTTTTTGTGATAATAAATTTTCTATTTTTAGAACAATGCGTTTTACATCCGATAATTTTAATTTTAAACCATCCTCGTAATTTATTCCTGTGAATATTTCTAATGTTTTTAGTAAATAAAATACATCTGAATTTTCGTTCTTTTCTTTCATTTTCTCAAATTGATCTACTATATTTAAATATGCCGCATATTGTTGAACAGTAATCTCTTTGAGGTGATCAGGTATATTTACTTTTATTTCCATAATATTATAACGTATTAGTTAGGATTTTGTGTGTAAATATAAAACAAAAAAAACTCCCTATTTAAAAAATAAGGAGTTCGGTATTAATGTCACCTGTGACCGAAGCACGAACCATCTTGGCTCACCGATGAAGGGAAATTAATACACTACATTATTAACCAAAAAACTATTCCATTTTAAGACGATTTGCAGTCTGTTTTATTTTATAATTATAAAGCTCTATAATTGCTTGACAAGTTTCTTTCCTTGTTCTTAAAATTTTTAAATTATGGCTTTTAATTTTGTTTAAAAAAGTTTTAATATTAAAATTAGGACAATTGTGTAATATTTCAACAAAAGCTCTAATAAACATCCTTGAATGATATTTTTTATCTTGATCTGTTTTGTAAACAGAATTTATATGTTGGATAATTTGATCACCTTTTTGTATGTTAATTTTATATTCACCATTTTTTACAAATTGTGATATATGTGTAATTTTAGATTTTTTTTCACAATATATTTCTGCCAAAGCAGATGCCGAAAAGACGCCTTTGTATTCTGCTATTTTTCTTGACAATGCTTTATAATCATATTTTCCTCTTACACTATATCTTTTTATCCAATCAATTATTGTCCATTGTTTGCCTTTTTGTATATCTGCTACAAAATCAGGTTGTAAAGTATTATCTATAATATATTTAATTGGATATTTTAAATTCATTAGTGCAACAAATCTATTCTGTCCATCGTAAATATCTAATTTGCCATTATTTTCTTTGCACAACAAAGGCACAATTTGCTCATTTAATTTTATTTCACGCATTAAATAATTTACATTTTTTTGACAAATATCTCTATTGTCTGGCAAAAACTGAAATAATTTGTAGTTGTTTGTAACTTGGTACGGAGTTTTTGGAGGTGTAAAAGGTTTACTAGTTTTAAAAAGTGATTTCATTTTGTTTATTTTATATTATAATTCTATTTTATCTAATTCATCTATTATTTGATCAATATGATGAAAAGTGCCTGTCAAACCAATATTAGGTGTAGATTTTAATTGTCGTAATAAGCCAACTGCTCTGCCTAATATTTGTGCATTCTCTGCTCTTTTTTCTAAAATTTGTATATTATTTTCCATATATCTGTATATTTTTAATTCTAGCTTGACCAATTGTAGCAAAACGATCACCAACAATGCGACCACAAAGCGGAATAAGCTCTGTAATATATTTGCCACTAAATTTTATATATTTTGTACCTCGTCTGTCTGTGGCAACAATTTTTTCCTCTTTACGACCATAATAACCTTTTTTACGATCTTTAATATTATTGTGCAAATGGTCTGGAACGTCAACGCTACCAAGATATTTTTTTGTATGTATACAATATACATCTAAATGGTAACCAACGTGTTGAAATTTTGTAATCATATCTATCGTTTTTTTGTTAATAATTATAATACGAATATAATAACATCTATTTTATTAACAAAATTTTTTACAAAATAGTTTAAGTTATTGCATATTTGCCATAGTTAGGTCTAGACAATTTACTATAAGTTCCGTAACGTATTGCATCAATACTATGATTATTAAAATCTAGTGGAGTATTTAATATATTGCCATTTTTATCCTCTTTCCATTTATAATTTCTAAATTCTTTAATTGTATTTGGACTATCCTTTGTTACAAATAACTTATATCTGCGTAATGTATCAATACCAATATTTATAGAATCTTTGCCTTTTATGGCTGGGTTTATATTCCAACCAAACCTATATATTTCTTCTATAGATTTAGGTTCGCTACTATCTGCAAATATTTCGTCTCTCCTGTTTAATCCTAATTGTTGTAATTGTTTTGCTATATCTTGATTTGTCATACCATTGCGATAAATATATTCCTTAAAATACAAATTGGTATCGTGTTTCCAAATTCCTATAAGTGTGGTTGGATCATTTGTATAACCAAAGTCCATTCCATAAGCTAAAAAATTTGCTTGATCAGGAACAAAGTCGCAAACATAAGAATTAAAAATAATGCTGCGAGACATTCCTATTTGACCTAAACCATAAATCTTCCAATAATTTTCGTCTGTATCTTTTAATCGTCTAATTTCCTTTTTTATTGATTCCTCTAAAAATGGATTGTCGTTAAATGTAGTAATATAGAAATCGGCATCTTCTCTCGTTTTTACTTTGTCGTATATCCAATGAAACTCATCCGATGGATTATAATCTATTATAATTTTTTCTTTGGTACGAAATAATAATTGTTGCCAATCTTCGTAAGTTAAATCGTTTGCCTCATTTATGAATAACAAATCTCTTTTACGACCTCGCACCTTTTTTGGCTCATCTAAAGATATAAATTCCACTAGGCAATCATACAACATATATTCTGAACTACTTTTGTTGTGTTGTTCCTCGCTGTACATATCGTTTGATTTTAATATTTCTAAAAAATCTCTCATTACAGTAGCACGTAATGCGGGAAAAGTTTTACGACAAATAGTTATGATTTTGCGGTTATTTTTTGGTGCATAATAAAATATGATCCAAATTAAAATATTATATGTTTTACCAGATCGAGTACCGCCTTGCTCAATGGTAATTTTTTTGTCTGATGCTAATAAATGATCACAGACAATATTACTCTGTATCTTCGTTTCTAATAATTTCAATTTTTATATCGTTTGGCAATCCTTCCGCACCTGTAATCTCTTGTCTTTCCACATAACCTCTTTTTTTACCTCTGGTTGATAAATAAAATTTTATTAATTGTGTATTTCCTTCTTGTATTTGCTCAAACATTTTACTCTCTGCAAAATCAAGTGCCACATTACCAATATCTTCTACTTGTTGTTTAAACTCTTGATCATTATTGACATACTCATAAAAGGTTGATCTATGTATTCCTACTTTTTTACAGGCTGTAGTGATCACCCCCATAGATTTTTCTAAAGCTTCTATTAAATTAGTCTTTGTCTGTCGGATTTTGTCGGATTTACTCATCTTATAAATTTATTTTTACTGATGTTGTAGTCATATCCTAATTCATTTAGTATAAATTTAATTTTTACATTTGGAAAACTTTGACTGGCATATCCTAAACTAAATATATACGATCTAAATTTTTCTAAATCTATTTCAGGTCTCTTACTACAATATTCTTTTAATTTCTTTTTTGTAATATCTTTTTTAATTCTGTTAAATATATCTGACTTGTCTGGTTTTGCTAAATTTCTAAACAAGTTGTCTATATTATTAACGTGATTTTTTAATTTTAATTGATCAAACGTAGAATATTCCTGTTTTTTTATATTATTTTCTATAATATTGACCAACATTTTATATTGTTGTTCTGTATCATCAAATAAATATTTATAATCTTTTCCTACTAATTCTGGAAAAGTGCAGCGATTTGGTAAAATTACAATTTGGTTATTTAATATACTTTCCGCTATGCTTATACAATATGTTTCGTGGATACTATTTATAGTATTGGCGTGACATTTGGATAATTCTTTTATATAATCGCTATGCTTGGTAAAACTTTTTACTATGGTATAAGGTTTATTATTTATGGTATTTATATTGGCTTTATCACCTGCAGTAATTATTACTTGAAATTCATATCCATTGTCGTATAATTTGTCAAATTGATCAAAAGTGGTCTGCCAACGTTTGTATCCATCTAATCTGTGATTAAATATAAAAGTAAATTTATCGTATTTTTTGCTAGTTTTTATTTGATTATTATAACCGCCTAATTTTACAACACTTTTATCTTTTATTTTTTTTATGCTTTCTATACTTAAAATATCCTTTGCTTCTTCTTCCAACATTTTGTAACAATATTCTGTATGAAAATAATTTAAGTCTGCACCTAAACTTCCGACTAATTGATCATATAAAATATGTTGGCAAGGTAAATAATTGGTTAAATTTTCTAAACTGCGATGTATTACATAATGATGATAATTAAAAACTTTAAACCTCTGACTATCTAACAAAGTGTCCTCAAAATACCTAAAATGATGTCCTTGTTCGACAACATTATTCCAAACCAAATCAAAAGCATATTTTTTAAATAATTCTCTAAACAAATTACTGTTAAAATATATTACTTGATGTTTTTTTGATTTAGGTAATGGAACGGATAATATTTTTACCAATGGATTAAGATTATCTCTTACATAATTTCTGTTTTTATCAATCAACAAGAAAAAATTGTATTTACCAGTCTTAATTAATTCGTTGCATAATTGTTTTATAATTATGTAATTACTATCAGAATTTAAATTGTCCACTGATAGCATTGGATATATTAAAACATTTAGTTTTGGATTTTGCATTTAATATTAGGATATTTTTTTATTAAATTTTGTATTTCATCTTCCACTTTTACATAAGTATAATTTGGCATACTAAAATTTATTGTTACTTGATCAAGCTCATCTGGTATATTATTTTCTGTTAATGTTTCCTCTCCAAATTCGTCTGTAAATGATAAAACATCTAAACCCCATTCATTTAATTTTTCATTGTGCCATTCATTTGCTAATATATCCCAATCCCAAACACCATAATTAACATTATCCTTTATTATAAATTCCTTTTTTTGTTTTTCTGTCCAATTATCTGCTACAATAACCTCTACCTCTTTTAATCCAATTTCCTTACTAGCTAAATATCTCATATTGCCACCAAGAATAACCATATTCTCATCCACAACTATTGGTCTTTTATCCAACATCTCTGGAAACTCTTTTAAACTGCGAACTAATTTTTTAAATTTATCATCCTTAATTATACGCGGATTAGATGTATTCGCTTTTATATCTGATAGTAGAACTTTCATTATTTACATTATTTATTTTATCTAAAATTATCTTTTCCAATTCGACATAAATTTTGGCAAATTTTTTATCCACCTCTAATATATTTTCTATAGTTTTTATAGCGTGAACAACTGTACAATGATGTTTATTCATTGTTTTTGCTATGGATGCCATAGTTGGTGGATTATAATGTTTTTTACTTGAATAAGGTGTTTTTTTGTTTTTAACTTCTATTTTCGGTCCATATTTTCTACATAATTTAAAATACATAAATCTGGACATTGGATAAGGGTATGCTCTTGTATTTTTTTTCAAATCAATATCTAAATGATTTGTTACAATATTTTCTATTTCTGTAAACTGTAATTCCATTTTATTGCGTTCTTAATTTTAAAAGATTATAACATTCTGAGTATTTTTCTTTTGCTTTTGATTTGTATTGATCTTTAAATAATTTATATAATTTTTTTCTGTATTGGTATTCTGTTCTACAATTTTTATAATATTCTTTGGCAAATTTAACACCTTTTCCTCTAAAATAATTTACATTATCTGCTGTATCTCCTACTATCATTTGTTCGTAAAAATTATACAGCGCCTGTTGTGGAGAAATATCTAACACTATTTGGTGTTTATGATGATAATTATAATATAGGCAAGGAAATTGCTTATAATCTTTATCCAAAGAAACAATCATAACCTCATCTCTACCGATCACCTGTGAAATTTCATACCAATATTTAGCAACTATATCATCTGTTTCATATCCGCAAGCGTTGATTGAATCATAATTTTTGGTCACATAATAATGCATTTCATTTAGTAATGGTGGTTTCACCATATCTAATCTGTTAGCCTTATATTTTGGTGTAATTAATTTTCTAAAATTACCTCTTGCACCATTAAAAACTTTAATATCCTCTATATAATATAATTCCTCTAAATCATTTATTATTGATTGAAATACCTCATTAAATTTTGCTTGTGCATCCTCTATATTTTCAAAAAATTCGCTTTTTTCTCTGTAACAAGAACTAAAAACTAATGAGTCTGCGTCAATTAATAATATCATTAATCATTTTTTTTGTTTTTAACCACCAATGTTTATCTGTTTCTGCTATGGTGATCACCCATTTGCCATTTATTAATTTTCTCCTTATAACTATATCTGTATCTAATTTAATGCTTTTTTCCATTTTGTAATAATTTGTTTTGTAAATCTCTAAAATCGTTGTCGTATAATTCTGTCGGTCTAACTTTAATTGTATCTTCTAAATTTAATTGCAAAGATGCACCATTAAAACATACAGGCATTTCTTGATCTAATTCCATACAATGTGCAACTGTTTTGCCACCATCTTGATAATCAATTTCTACTGGCACAAATATATCCTTTGCCAATAAACCAATCATAAATTCCTTATCGTGCATATCCATTTCGGTATACAAATCTATTATTTTATCTTTTATCATAATTTTTCGTAATGTGAATATTTATTTTCGTTTTCGCATTCAGGACAATAATCCTCTGTAGTTGTTTCGTTACAACCTTTACATAATCCATATTCCTCTCGCAAATGGTCTGCTATTTCGTACCAATTTACATCATTTAAAAAGGCGTGTGCATATCCTCTTGCATCACCTTCACTTTGTTCGTCAATTATTTCAGCAACCCATTCTTGTAATTGATCAGCATCCCATCCTGCCAAATCGTGGTTACCATCTATCATTTCTAAATTTACTCTCCAAGTTGCGTAATTAGTCCATCCGTTATGACTCATAATTTTATATATTTTTTTAGTGTTTGTTCTAATTTGTCAATTTTTTTTTCTGCTTTTCTTGCTCGTTCTATTGCTCTGTTTTTGTCTGCACGATATTCACTTACAATTTGTCGCATTATTCTAACTTCCTCTTGCATATTGAAAGTAAAAAAATACATCCGATTATGTGCTGACATTACTTGATCAATGGTATCTGATTGTTTTAATTTTGACCATTTTAGCAAAACAGTAGAAACTAAATCAAAATCGTTGGAATATTCTATTTCCTTTAATAATGTAATTTTACGATCTGTTTGTAATTGCTTTTCCATAAAAAAAGGGGGTGTTTTCACCCCCATAATTTTATTTAGTATCTGGAAACATTTGTTTCATTAATTCCATCATTCCATTAAATTCGTCATTAATGCCATCTTGTTCGTATTCGTCAAGTTGCGAATATTTTTTTCCGTAAATACCGTAAGCCAATTCGTTTTTAATTTCTTTCATTTTGTTATTTTTTGTTAATAATTATTATACGAATATAATAACCTCTTTTTTATTAACAAAATTTCTAATAAGAAACATTAAAATTAGTTATACTTGAATCGCTTTCTGATAAAAGATATACGTCTTTGTCTATTTTTTGTGAGTTCCATAACGTTGTGCTTGGACATTTAATTGTTTCTAATTTTGGCATTTTTAAGTTATTTAACCAAAAAAGATAATTTGCCTTCGGATCATTTACAAAATATAATTTTACCATATCGTATGGCATATCCATTAGTCTATCGTATTTATATTTTTCCAACATTTTTAAATCGTAATATTTTTGTCTAAATTTCATTTCCATCACGCATTCGTGTCCTTTTGGTGTGCCACCAATTGCATCGTAGTGTTCGTATTTACCACCGCACCATTCTAAATCCCAGCCTGTAAGATTTAATACGTTGATTACCGCCTTTTCCCACCTATGAATTTCGTTAATTTTCATTTTTTAGGAATAATTGATCAATATCTTTTGCCCAACCTTTTATAGTTTTTCCGCCATTGCAACTACAAGGTTTATAATATGAATGATTAAAATAAACAGAATGTAACTTGCATAAAAACTCAAAATCGGTATTATTAAGTCTAACTCCATCATAATTTTTTTTAAATTTTTTCCATTTTTTTATATCCTCTAAATCTATTTCCATAATTTTATTTTTATACCATTTAATTTTTCTTTCCTTTCATCACAACCACAACTTTCATATCCTAATAAGTCAATAACTATTTTTTTAGTTAACCATTTTATACCAGTATATTTAAATATCTTTTCTAATAAATCTCCTATTTTCATATTTTTTGCGTATTTGTTTTTTTATAATTTTTATAGTGTTGCGTAAACTCCAATAAGTTATATTGGTATCTTTTGCTAATTTTGTAATTTGTACTTTATTGTAAAATACCTCTTTAAATATTCGTCTTAAATAATATTTTTCCATTTGTTCCTTAGTATAATTAATATCTTTAGAATTTTCTTTTTCTAATAATTCTAAATACATATTGTCATTATACCATTCGTTTATCACTTGATGTCTACCATCTAGGTCAGCCATATCATTATTTATTTCTGTATCTTGATTTTTTTCTAACATATAATTTTCAAATTCTACAATTTTAATTTTACCAGATTTCCTAATATAATCCATATATAGACTTCTTAATGTTAGATAAATAAAATAAATATTTATATCATCTTTATAACGTATAGAATTGGTATTTTTTTTTAAATATGTATCAATTTTTATATACATTTCTTGAACTAAATCCTCACATAAATCATAAGGACAACCAATATTATTTAAATATTTTATCCATAATTTGTGTTTTTTGTAAATTAATTCTAATATTCCCACCACGTAATATGTATACCAAAAACTAAAAACATTATAGTTAATTGATGATACATATCTTCGTGACTGACTGGCGGATCGTCTGGCGGTAAATTAGGATTAAAATATAAAAAACCAATACTTATGCCATAAAGCGGAATAAATTGAACATCAATACCCATTTTTTATTTTCTAAGTTAAGAAAATTTATTAAAATGGATTTTTAGATGGCATTTTTACGATTTCTAACGGATCAATATCATTAATCGTATATCCAACATTATTTAATATTGCTTTCATAGCAATAGGCGAATTTAATGAAGTTGGTCGTCCGCCTGTTTCAATCTCTTTTACTTTTCTTATGTGAACAAAATTATACATATAGTCTGATGGATGTTGGACATATCTATGTATAACCATAAAATCATCTGCCCTATTTACAAATTTACCACCACCCTCTACATCTGATGCCATTGGTGGTATTGGATGTCCACCGTATTTGTCCATTGGGGAATGTTTTTTTCTTAATGCATCAGTATTAGCGTGTGTATTTAACCAAACTGTAATATTATATTTTTTGCAAAAAATTCTAAATTCTGTACAAGCTAAATAGTCGTATTCGTGTCCGCCAATACTTTTT
>MDTA01118284.1_pt1 | contig 26337 bp, 27 predicted proteins | sample 811151 | NCBI WGS metagenome assembly MDTA01 (sample SAMN05326648, study PRJNA326480) | marine metagenome | isolation source: seawater | place: Indian Ocean: South | collected 2010 | reverse complement strand
TACTCGGCCTACTCATCGTGGTTTACCGTGTCAACGAAAAACGCGCCCTGATGGGCGCGTTCGGAACTCTGACAAGTTTCGCTGACCAGCGCTTAGCGGCGCGGAATCACCTGCACATCTACGTCCAGCGTGCGGCCCGGGTCGTAGTCCAGGCGCGTGTCGTATAGACGGCCCTTGTAGCGGTACTGGACGAGATACCCGTCGCGCTCCTGGCGTTGCGACACATTGTGCGACGTTGAGCAACGGCGCTGCGTCGTCGTATACGTGTGCGTGGCATGGTTGTGATGACGGTTATAACGGCGGTGCGAGCGGTGGCTCACGTCGTTGCCAATCGAAGCGCCCAATACTGCACCGGCAACCGTCAACAGTGCGCGGCCATCACCACCGCCAAACTGGTTGCCGATGAGTCCGCCGACAACACCACCGACGATAGGGCCGGTATAGGAACGACCGCGGCGATGGTGGCCGTGCCCGTGATGTGCATAACGTTCCTGCACGGTCACCGGCTCATCCCAGCAACGTTCAACCGGCGAAGAAACCTGCACGGTGCGAAACAGCGGCTGTACGCTGACCACTTTGGCCACATCCCGATAAGACTCTGCGGCGGCGCCCATCGTTGCGGTGGCTGCCAGTCCAATTGCGGCTGCTAACTGTGTGATTCTCTTGATCATCGTTGAAACGCTCCCGAAAAAAGTGTGCCCATCCGTTTCATTTGTAGGTCGCATTGTGCGCGTACGAGCCTGAACGGAACCTGAATGAAACTGAACGAATCCGGCTTGACGCGCCCAAATACGCCCCAAACCGCGAACTGATTCACAAAATCGGGCGACAAATCGCCATTGTGTTCAGCTTCACGGTTCAGCTAGCCTCCAACCGCGAATCAACCTCGCCCAGCCAGCAGTGGGGCAGTCAACCAGGCTCCACCGTCAGCGCAGCCCCGCCGACTTCAATTACGCCAGTACGTGTTTGGCGGGGATCGCGTACGTGATGGCACTGGGGTCAGACAGGACCCGCTCCTTTGTTGCCTTCACCCCCACCTTGTTGATCACCCCGAGCACCACGCCGCTGTTCGGTGCATATAACGGCGACCCACTGTTCCCAGGGTATGCGGTTGCGTCGAGTTGCAGCACGTCAAACGGATTGCGCAGGCGTTTGATCATCTTGGCCGACAGTGACCGCGAAGAACTCTGCGGAATCGCAACCGGGGTAATGGCAGAGACAATGCCCCGGTGGGTGACCGGAAAAAGCCCCAGCACGTGGCCTATCGGAAAGCCGGTAAACGCGTACAGCTCTCCTTCACGCACCTGCTGCGAATTGCCAACTTTGAGCGCAGTTAATGGCTTACCGCGCATACGTAACAACGCGATATCGTGCGTTTCATCCACCTGCACAACCTCCACGTTACGACGGCGGACCTCACGTTTCTTGCCTGGCGTTAAAACGACAATATTCTCGCCGTGTTTGAGCGCATCTTTGGACCTGATTGCGTGCGCATTTGTCACGACATGGAGCCCATCCGCGACAACCCATCCAGTCGCGGAGATACGCGTACGCCCGGTCGCCAGTTGCGTACCGATCGCCAAAATACTCCGCTTCACCTTCTGTACGGTGTCCGGCAGCGATGCCGCGAATGACGAGTGGGCGCCCAAACTCAGGCACAACGACAGCAAACCGATTACAACACGCGACGTCATTTGATGGCTCACCTCGGACTGCGCAGTCTGATTTTCCTGGGGTTTCCAATCATAGAGCGGACCAAGCCAGGGTTCACCATGTTCCGGGCTTTCCTGTTTTCCGGGCTGCAAGGTATCGGCGCGCCCTAAAGTCTTCGCACCGACGGCCGCTAACCTGACTGCAACGTTCTGATCCGTGATATCCAAGCTTGGCTATTCCGTCCATCAGCGCCTCATCCATCAGCACCCTGCGCGCCGCGCAGTCGGGCATCACACAGTCGGCCGAAACGATCGCCAGGGCGACCACGGAGACGCTGGCGACGGGTGCCACCTCGGCTACATCGGACCTGCCCACCGCCCTCGTTGAACTCAAGCTCTACACCGCCCAGGGCCAGGCAGCAGTCAAGGTCATCAACGCAATGGACGAGCCGCTGGGTGCACTGATCGACGAAAACGTGTGACGCACACGCAGTCCTGCCAATAGCTCGTCAGGGCAGCATCCAATCGATTATTCTCAGGCCACCGTGATCCTGACGGCTGGTCTGCATGCATCCGACAGCCCCATCTCCATTGTTGTTCACTCCCATCGCGTTACGTGGCGTCACGGCCAGAAACCGCATCGTCGTCTCACCGATGTGTCAGTACCACTCCGTCGACGGTGCTCCCACCGACTGGCAGATGGTGCACATCGGCCGGCTGGCCGTTGGCGGCGCGGGCATCATTTTCGGCGAAGAAACAGCCATCGAGTCACGCGGTCGCAAGACCTACGCGTGCGCAGGCATCTGGCAGGACAGCCATATCCCCGCGTACCGTCGACTGACGGACTTCATCCGTGCGCAAGGTGCATTGCCAGCCATACAACTCGGTCATGCGGGGCGCAAAGCCGCGTGTCATGGCGCCGTGCGCGATTGGGAGCCGCTGTCGGAGAGCGACAGCGCCGACGGGCTCGCTCCGTGGCAAGGCCTTGCTCCCAGTGCCATCAACGAGCCACCGCGTTGTTATACGCCGCGCGCCATGGACCGGGACGATATCAAGAGCGTTCTGGATGCCTGGGCTGAAGCAACTCGCAGAGCCGTGGACGCAGGCTACGACGTCCTGGAAATTCACGGCGCGCATGGTTATCTCATTCACCAATTCCTGTCGCCCGCGGCAAATCATCGCAGCGACGGCTACGGCGGAGACCTGCCGGGACGGATGCGCTTTGCGTTGGAGGTGACAGAAGTGGTGCGCGCCGCATGGCCCGACGACAGACCGCTCCTGTTTCGCGTATCTGCCGTGGACGGCAAAGGCGGACGCTGGGAACTGGATGACACCATCGAGTTGGCGCGCGCATTAAAGCAACGCGGGGTTGACCTCGTCGACTGCTCGTCAGGCGGTATCTACGGCGACACGGACCTGCCAATGGTGCCGCGTACGTCTGAGTTCCAGGTCGCATTTGCGGCTCGAGTAAAGCACGGTGCAGACATTCCATCCATCGCCGTTGGCGGCATCACCGATGCGCATCAAGCGGAGAGCATTCTCCGCGCGGGTGATGCGGATCTTGTCGCCTTGGCACGTGAGTTCCTGTGGCACGCCGACTGGGCGGCCCACGCAGCCAAGGCGCTTGGCGTCGAGGATGCATACGCGCAGATGCCACACGAGTACGCCTACCGGCTGCGGCAACGCGAGACACAAAAGACCATGGCCATCAACCAACCAAGCGAAGAGTCGCGAGCCGCGTTTGCGCGCGTCTTTGGCAACGCGCCCGACTGGTAACAGCAGGGCAACACCTGCAAAACACACTGAGAACGAGGATTGAAGTGACCATCTCTATCAATGGTATTGCCCACATTCAATTGACTGTATCGAACCCTGAGGCGTGCGTGCCGTTCTGGGAAAAGCTCTGTCATTTCATGGAGATGCGCACGCTGCTGCGAAACGAGGAATCCATGTATTGCATCGGCGGGCGAACAGGCATCCTCGTGCGAGGGGCGCCCGCTGACAAGCGCGATCACATGTTCGACCAGGACACATCAGGCCTGCATCACATCTGTTTCCGCGCTCGTAGCGTGGAAGACGTCAAAGCTGTCGCGCAATACGCGGAACAGGAGTTGGGCGCACGGATGGTGCACGCCGCGGAAGACGGCTCGCAGTTTGCGCCTGGCTACTACTCAGTGTTGTTCGAAGACCCGGATGGTATTCGCATCGAGGTCAACCACGTACCGGGGAAAGGGCATTTTGGCGACGGCGGCCGACTTGGCGACGGCGGTGCGGGCCCGGCGAACCGCTATGGCGAGGACGGGCTCAACAGCTGAAGGGTCAGCTACAGGGTCGCGCTGGCCCGGGTCAGCCTTGCTACCTGCACTGGACCACACCCGCGCAGCTCAACTTGAGTCGAGCACCTTGTGACAGGACATGCGCGGCATCTTCGGCCGACTGCCCGAAACTGACAACGCCCTGGCGAACAGCGCCGGCCCTGACATCGCCACGACGCACAATTCCTCGATGACGCACAGGGCAGGCTCGGGCCGAAGTTCGCGCGTGGAGGACCCGCGCGCGAACTGGAAGCTCCGCGATTGCAGGCGTCTTACGCCGCTTCCGGCAGGTCCGCCTCGGTTACCTGTACATCGGCGTTTGTCGGTAAAGCAGCAACTCGCGCATCGCTTACTTCAGGCATCGCTACATCGGCCGTATCGATTTGCCATGGCCACGCGGCAATGCCCAGTTTCACCTTCTCTGGGGCGAAGCCATACTCACGAAGCAATTCTTCATCCAGCTGGCGCAGGTACGTCAGCGCACGCGCCCGACCGCTGAGTTCCAGCGAGCGGATTGTTCCGTCGAGCATATTCTCAAGCCAATTCATCATCTTTTGCGTCCTCACTTGCTTGTGACAAGAAATGCGTCGGGTGGGCGGATAACCTCCCCGCAGCGTGGCGCAATTTGAGCACGCGTGATGAAACGGTCACAAACGACTTTTTTTGAAGAGGGTGGTGACTAGAATTCACGCACAAGCGAGACCTTCACACGCTAGAATGAGGAGCCTCGGAGACAAAGGAGCACTCTAGTGTCACGCGCAATGCCCTCACTGAACTCGTTGCGGGCATTTGAAGCCGCGGCTCGACACCTTAGCTTCCGCAAGGCTGCCGAGGAACTGCACGTCACTCCAGGCGCCATCAGTCATCAAGTCAAGAGCCTTGAAGATCAGCTCGGCGTCAGCTTGTTTCACCGCCTGCCCCGTGGCCTGGTGATCACCGACCAGGGTGTTGTCGGACTGAACAGCTTGCGCGCAGGCTTCGCGAAACTGGAAGAAGCTGTAGAGCAGATGCGTGAGTCGCGCGGCGCCGGTTCGTTGGCCGTGCAGGTTGCACCCTCGTTTGCGGCAAAGTGGTTGTTGCCGCGATTGCCACATTTTGCGGACCTGAATCCCACCATTGACTTGAGCATCATTGGCAGCCCACATCAGGTTGACGTGGAAGGCGATGACGCGCTGGTACGAGAGGACTTTCGCGGCGCTGACACTCAAATCGAGATCCGCTTTGGCAACGGCGACTATCCCGGCTGCCATGTAGACCGCATCTTTGGGACATCCGCCGTGCCGTTGTGCAGCCCCAGCCTGTTGGAGGGCCCTAAGCCCTTGCATGAACCGCAAGACCTCGCGAACCACACGTTGTTGCATGATGAAACGCCCTGGCTGGGACGACCGCACTGGAACGACTGGCTCGCCAAAGCAGGCGTGAATAACGTAGATACGACCCATGTACCACACTTCTCGCCAGTGCAGTTACTGTTGCAGGCCGCCATTGACGGTCAAGGCATTGCATTGACGATGGACGTGCTGGCGGCACGCGACATTGAGCTGGGCCGTCTCGTTGTACCCTTCCCTGTGCAAGTGCCGGTGGATGGCGCGTATTATCTGGTCACGCTCGAAGAGACCGCCGAGCTGCCACACATTGCCGCTTTTCGACACTGGCTGCTGGACGAGGCTGATGCATTTCGCGTGCGCAACCCGCGCGACGATGGAATACCCCGGCCGCAGCGTTAACTGCCCAGCCCAACGGCATCAAGAACGCCATCACGCCAGACGCTCGCCACGCACTATCATCAGCGACACGCAGGTTGTTCTGGAGTTGGCGATGGACGTCGCTGGTCGAAGCGGCCAACATCAAGGCCATTCAAGGCAACAGCGGCCACAACATTGCGAATCTGATTAGCGCTCAGATGTAGAATGGAAAGATGTAGAGGCCTTCAGCCCGATATCTTCTGACCCAGACTGTGTGAATCCCCAGGCCCCAGGGTTACCCGATTATCCAACGCATTAGCTGGTTCAATACATACCATGCGCTGGTAGCCGTCGTTGTCGAAATCGCCCATCTCGCGTGCCTTGACCGGGCCAGGATTCCAGACCACAAGGTCACAGTTGCCCCACGTCTCAATGGCCACCGGCACCGCATGCGAATCGTGCAGCTGAAGCTTTGCTGGTGGGTTCATATAGACACGGTCAATTTCGTCTTCAACGCGAAGCGGGTCGGATTGTTTGTCCAGCAAAAAATCACGAGTCTTGTCCTTGAATCGCAAGCCCTGTACTTCGGGGATCGCAACGTCTCCGGCAGCCGTAACCGCGAAATAGGTGTGCAGTGCCGCGCCGCATTCAACCGCTCGGTCGGAGCCATTGCTGGTTCTGAGTTCCATCCACAACGCGTCACCAAGACGGACTTCGAACTCCAGACCAATGGTGGGCGGCCAATCAGGGAATGGCGAGGATTGCGCAAGTCGCATCAACACCCGGGATTCCGTATCACTCGCGCTCGTACTCACGACCTGAAACATGGACGTACGAGCGAATCCATGTTGCGGCCGACTACCCTCGGCATCATAGACGCCAAACCATGGCCAGCAGACAGGAATGCCACCGCGAATAGCCTTGCCTGACTCGAAACTGGATGTCTCACTCATCCACAGCAGCTCGCGTTCGCCCATTCGATAAGAGGTGATGTGCGCACCCTGCAGATACAGGGAGACGGTGCTAGGTCCCGTGCGCAGACGAACCAGCTGCATCGCATGCTTGTCGGTTACAAACTCGACCCGCTCGGGAATCTCCAGCGTCGTGCTCTTCACTGCCTTCAGCCACCCTCACCATGTGTTGGCAGCGATGCCATAACCGACCCTGGTCGTTCCGCAATCATGTCTTCCAGTTCGCGCCGAAGCGAAGCTTTCGCGGGGTCACTGAAGCGGTTCACCATCTCATCAGGATCCTCGCTCAAATCGTACAGTTCGCCTTCACCCGAAATCCTGTCAACAGTCAGTTTCGCGTTCCGTGTGCGTACCGTTCTCAGTTCGAGCGGAATACCGGCGCGACTCGGGTGCATGTTCCACTCGTTGTAGGCGAAGTCACGGCTATCGTCAGCACCGGCGAGTAGCTCCCTCAGTGACTGCCCTTGATGAGCGTCGTTGGCCGGCAAGCCGCAATAGTCATAAAGCGTTGGTGCAAGGTCCAGCGTAGAGACGGGATCGGCCACCACGGCATTGCGTCGAATACCTGGCCCCGCAGCAACGAACCCAACGCGCAACAAGGCTTCGTAGTGTGTAGGCCCTTTCAGGTACAGACCGTGATCGCCCAGCAGTTCACCATGGTCCGATGTGAAGATCACGATGGTGTCGTCCTCGAGACCGGCCTGTTCGAGCGCATCCAATACGCGCCCCACACCGTGGTCTATAAAAGAAATCATGCCGAAGTAGTTGGCGGTCATCTCGGCAAGCTGCGCATCCGTCTGCGGCGTGATGCGCGAATATTCACGCCGCAAGACGCGCGAGCGTTCTGTCTTGCCGAGCGGCTCTTTTTCCAGCGCCGCGCGATGCCACCACGGCCGTGTGTCGAGGTCGCGCTGGTGCGTGTCCGAAATGTCCACTTCATCGGGGTGATACAACTTGCTCCAGGGCTCGGGACAATCAAACGAATGGTGTGGGTCCGGATAAGACACCCATAACGCAAACGGCTCGTCCGATGATTGCGCCTGCAAAAATTCCCGTGCCTGATCCGTCACCCAGGTAGTGGAGTGCCAGGCCGCCGGGAGTGCGGAATTCCACGTTTGTGTTGCGCCCGGCATCTCGCCAATATTCTCACGCCACAGCCGCCAGGCCTCGCCAGGGTCGCCGTGTCCCCAGAACCACCGCTCGAAGTGATGTCCACGCGGCGGCTCCTCGCATGGCAGGTATTGATGCCAATGCCCGAGGATCATCAGGCGCACATGATCGAAGCCCATGTATGGACCGTTCCAATCATCCGGAAACGAAGCCGACTCATCGCGCGATTCGGGCGCACCGTAGGGTGTCGACTTCGGGTCTTCGCCGAAGTGCGCCTTACCAATAAAACCACTCTTGTAGCCCGTATTGGCCAGTGCGCGTGCCCAACCCTGTTCACCCACGTCTGCGTCCAGGCTGACGTGGTTGTCGTACACCCCATGGGTCAGAGGTAGCAAACCTGTCAGTATCGACGCCCGCGCAGGCTGACAGACAACATTTGGCGTAATACACGTATCAAACCGCGTTCCGCGCGCAGCAAGTCTGTCCAGAAACGGTGTGCGAATCTTGCGCTGCCCGGTAAACCCATAACAGTCCGGACGGTGTTGGTCCGACGTGATCAGCAAAATATTGGGACGCTTCATCATTATCTTATTTGCCCATCGTCGCGGTGAGATTCTGGAAGTTGCCAAGGGTCACTGAAGATCCAGCGCCGTGCATATGCGCACTCGCCAATTGCGGCGTGTAGATGTGGTGCCCAAATCGATCCTGACCCGTTGTAAACGACGGCGGCACCAGCGTCACTTTGCCCTGCAGGGTTTTCGGACACAACACTTGCAACGCCGCCCAGGCAGTCAACATGGTGGACCTGACCACATCATCGGTCAGCCTGCCACTTCCATCCGTAAGCGCCACAACCAGATCCGGCGTGCGGTTGACCGCGCGATAACACGGGTCGACAGGAATAGAGACTCCAAACTCGGCACTCAACCACAACGTCGCAGATGCAAGTGCGTCCGTCTCCGGCAATCGAAGCAGAAATCGATCTGACTTCAACATGTGAACGGTGTCTCTATAGGTGGAATCGCCGTAGAAGACACCATGTTCGAACATGCCTTCGAAGGTCTGTGAAGAATCGCCGGGCATCTGCGCGCCGAAGCTCAACGTGCCCCGTCCATGCGCACGCCCATCGCGCGAAGACGCCTCAACGCGCGTCGTAAACGCACCGGTCCGATACCACGATGACAACCACACGGCCGCCGCCGGGTTGTTCGGGGCCACAAACCAGCCTGCGGCGGCATCGGGACCAACGTAGCGGGCCCTGCGCACGACATCCAGGCGTGCCTGCGCCGCCATGTCCTTGAGCAATGCCTCACGCGCCTCTTCAGCACCAGCATGTCCATAACTGGCGGCCAACACGAACCATGCGGCCGCATCAACCAGATTTTCCTGGACGCCGGCACCATCCCTGTAGAACACACTCATCTGAAGCATGGCGTCCGGATCACCTTGTTTCGCAGCATCTTCGAAATGGCGTAGTGCCTGGCGGTACTCGTTACTGGTTGACGTGCCTGCTAGCGCAGCGTGCCCCAGCGCGGCGCGCGCTTGTGGCCAACGGCGTGCGTGTTGCTGAAGCGTGGCTACATCAAACTGGCCGCCATCAGCCCGAAGGGGTGCCCGGGACAATTCTTCTGGCAACGCGGGTACTTCACGGAACACGCCAACATCGGCAGGAGGCGGTTCTGCGGGCGTCCGCGGTCCCGGCGAGGATGGTTCCGGGGCAGCCGCCATCCACTGCGGGTCCAATGACTCCGTTGGTTGCAGCCGTTAGCTTGTGGGTAATGGCACAGAATCGGCGGCTGCCGGAAAGATTCGGTGCGCGCTCTCCGGTTCTGGCCTGGTCTCTTCTGGCGTGGCCGCTTCTGGCCTGGTCACTTCAGGCTCTGGCTCCGCGGCTTCCGACTGGAGGCGTGGCGTTTTGAGGGCGGGCGCAGTCAATTGGATTGCGGGCTTGGACTCGTGTGTTTCATGTTCCGGCGCTGATGAAACCGGCTCCGCGGGCCGCGTCTGTGTGAGGCTCAACAGTCCCACGGCCAGGCCAACAAGCAAAACGGCAACGACGACCCTTGTCAGGAACGAGCCGCCGTTGGCGTCCACGACGCCGGCCCTGCGACGCGCATTCGCGTGGTAGGTCGCCAGCATGCGTGCACGTTGGTTGCTGCGCGCGTCAGCCATCCAACCGAACCCTACGTATCCAATCAAGTGTCCGTCACGATCGCTCGCGACCAAAGCATCTCCGAACCTACCATAGCGACCAGTACACAACAGCTATTCCAATGTGCCCGGATCTGGCTGGGCTACGGGACCGGTTCTCTTGCTACAGCGCTCGCGTGGTACGGTGCGTCGTCATTACCGCGGCCCAAGCCGCTGCTTCTTTAAAGACCGAGACCGATATGCGCTGGGCCAGGGTTATGCATCGCGGGACGCCTGCATTCGGCATCGTTACGGACAATGCCGTCGATCTTGTGGACGGTAGTCCATTCGGCACTTTCGAGCGTGCCGGGATTAGCGTACCGCTTACCGACGTTGAATGGTTGCCACCGGTCATTCCACCAACGTTCTACTGTGTTGGCCTCAACTACGGGCCGCACATCGAGATGCATGCGCGCATGCGCGGGGTTGAACCGGTATTTCCGAGCCAACCGGATGTCGGATATCGCGCCGCGAACGCATTGGTTGGCCATCAACACCCGATCAGGGTTCCGTCGGACGCCACGGAGCGTATCCAATATGAGGGCGAGCTGGTCTGTGTTGTGGGTAAGCGGGCGAAAGCACTAACGCCCGACAATGCGCTGGATTGTCTGCTGGGTTTCACCATCGGCAACGACGTGAGTGAGCGTTCCTGGCAGGCGTCAGACCGAACCTTATGGCGCGCCAAGAACGCCGATACGTTCAAGCCAATGGGACCGTGGATAGAAACTGACTTTGATCTGGAATCGGCGCGCACGCGCGTCCGCGTCAACGGCGAGCTTTGTATCGACTTCGCTACCAACAACATGTTATTCGGTGTTGTTGACTATCTGGTTGCTATCTCTCGATACATGACACTGGAGCCCGGCGACATCTTGTGGATGGGTACAGATGGTCACGCAGAGAACCTTGTCGACGGCGACATCGTGGACATCGAGATCACAGGCATAGGTACGCTGACCAATCAGGTCGTACGCACCTGAGGCCATCCCTGAACCTTATACGACCGGCGAGCACAACATGCATTTTGGCACCACTATCCCCAACAACTTCGGCGTTGATGACATGAGTGACCTTGTTGACTTTGGCGTCGCCGCCGAAGTGATGGGTTATGCCTCAGTCTGGGTAAGCGACCATCTGTTCCATGCCGCCTATGTCGCGTCGCGTTTGGGAGACCGGCCCTACCATGAGCCGATGACCGTGTTGACCGCCATCGCTGCGCGGACGGAATCCGTCAACCTCGGTACGTCTGTACTGGTGCTGCCGTGGCACCACCCCGTGCGCCTGGCCAAGGTAGTTGCCTCATTGGACAATTTTTCGAACGGTCGCTTCATTATGGGTGTGGGCGTCGGCGTAACCGAGGACGAATATGCGGCGCTCGGCATACCGTTTGCGCAACGAGGACGCATCGCGAATGAGTATCTCGCTGCGATGCAGAGCCTCTGGCAAGACGACATCCCGAGTTTCAGCGGCGAACACCTGAGTTTCGACGGTTTGCGTTTCATTCCCAAACCCAAACAATCACCTTACCCGCCAATATGGGTTGGCGGGAACAGCCGTGCCGCCCATCGACGCCTTGCCCGCTTTGGTGACGGTTGGCACCCCCTGGGGTTGTCGCCCGAAGGGCTCGCAGAAGCCAGACTTGCGCTGGATGCAGAGATGGTGGCGGCGGACCGGCGTGGCGCGCTCCCCGTGGCCGTACGTCTGTTGTTGTCGTTCGCGGACAAAGCATCCAAGCGTCCCGTCTCACAACAGAAAGCACTTAAAGGTGACCCGACAGATATGGCTGCGCTCGTCGAGGCGTATCGTGACGCGGGCGTAACCCACGTGATTCTGGACGGCGCGTCGCCAGACCTCGCTCAGGCGCGCGACGACCTCGAGCGGTTTCAGGCCGAAGTCATTCCCAAACTGCGGTCAACGAATTAAGGAGCAACACAATGTTTGCCGTCAGTACAGAAGAACGCGATTGCCATGAGGTAGTGCGTGCCGGCGGCACCGGGCACCGCTACGACTATATTGGTAGCCCCGGCATGATCGACGCGAACCCACAGGCTTTCCTCGTCGAACGCCTGTACCCGGACGCACGTATCGATCCGCACTTTCACGATATTGACCAGTACCAGGTCGTCGTGAATGGATTCTGCCGAATGGGCAAGAAACGAGCGTCACCGGTCACGTTCCAATATGCCGACGCATACACTCCTTACGGGCCTATCAAGGGAGAAGAACAAGGTTTCGCCTTTTTTACTCTCCGGCCCATCGCGAGCGGTGGCTTCTTCCCGATGCCTGGCAATCGACAACACATGCCTGGGCGGGCGGGACGCAACATTGCAGGACATTTCGATTGTGAGCGCGACAAGCCAGCGCCGAATATCGTTCAAGAACAGGCATTGATGGAACCGCAGACGGATGGCGTCGGTGTTGTCGGCTACTGGCTGGGACCTGATGCCATGTTGGATACCACTATTGCCACCCCAGGTGGACAGTATTACCTGGTGTGCGACGGCGCCGTCGAACATCAACAAAAGCACTTTGGCAAACACTCGGTCCTACATGCATCAGGTGGAGAAGCAACCCCAGCGATGCGTGCCTGCGCGGAGGGCGCCGCGCTATTGCTGCTACGTTTCGCAACGCCAGGTGAGCGGCCCGGTTCCGACCCCGCCAAACTTGCCGCGCGGAATCCGGATGCTTATCGCACGGTACCGCAGGGTTCAGGTCGCTGACGGACGCTTTTGGCGCGCGAGCGTAGCTTCGCGCCTGGCAATGTAGATGCCGGAGGCAACAACAAGTGCCGCCCCGGCCAACGTGCTGGTGGTGGGCGTCTCGTCGAAGAATACGATCCCGATCATCAGGGCCCACAGCAAATAGGTGTATTCGAATGGCGTGACGACGCTCGCTGGAGCGATCTGGTAGGCGCGTGGTACCAGCATGAATCCGGACAGCGTCACCAGTCCCAGCAGCAACATGGCGATCAGATCGCGACCTTCGGCGACAGCATAAGGTTTGACGATCGGCGCGATACCAGAGGTCGGATCAAAGGCTGGCTGTACGAGCGACACGATCACCACGCCAAGCCCACACACGATCAGGAAGCTGCTGGTGCTGACCAGTGCCATAAACGCGCTGGGCTCACCTGGACCGATGTGCCGCGCGATGAGCGCACTGCACGAATAGGACAGCGCAGCGACCAGGCCAAAGATGGCGACCGGGTCAAACACGTCCGTGCCGGGACGAAGCATGATCAACACGCCAATAAACCCCACGGCCACGGCCGCCCAGCGTCGTGGTCCCACAGCCTCGCCGAGAACCAGTCGAGCCAGCGCCGTGATAAACAATGGGGCGGCGGAGAACAATGCCACCACATCCACCAATGGCAGCCGGCTTACGGCGATGTAGTAACAAAGGAAGGCAAACAAGACGAATACGGCGCGCAACAAATGCAACCTGGGGTGGCGGGTGCGAAATCCCTGCATGCCGCGCGTCAGAGACAGGATCGCGATCAGCAATGGAACGGCGGTAAGTGAGCGCATCGCCAGAATCTGTAGCACCGAATAATCGCTCACCAACGTCTTGACGATCGCGTCCTGGACCGCAAAAAAAGCGAGGCCGGACGTCAACGAGACGATGCCAGCAACCGGCCTCCCGGCAAGCACTGATGTGTCACTCAAGACTCATGCCTCATCCCGTCTTCTTGTATCGCTCTCTCAGATGGCTCTCTCAGACAGCGCTCTCGAGGGGCCCTCTCTTACAGCTATGGTCCCGCGCACCAATACGTCTCCAAATAGGGGTGCCGCAACACGGACATTGTTGGGCAGAATAGAGAGTCTGCGCGAATTTTGGACGAGTACAAGCACATGCCAACGATTGCCATCATCGGAACCAGTCGTGGAATAGGGCTTGACCTGCTCCGCACTTACGCGCGAGCGGGCTGGACGGTCCACGGCACCGTTCGCGATCTCAACAACCCGGGACGGGCGGGTGATGTCAACGGAGACGTGCATCTGCACAGGTTGGAAGTGCGGGACCACGTGCAACTGGACCAACTCGCGGACGCCTTGGGTGAAACACCCCTGGACATCCTGATTCACAACGCTGGTGTGATTGGCAAAGGCATGACACAGGACGAGGTTAACGCTGTCAACGCTGATGCGCCCATCCGCGTCGCGGAGAAACTGCTGCCTAACGTCGCGGCCAGCAAACAGAAGAAGCTTGCATTGATGACTTCGCAGTTGGGCGCCAGGCAAGGACGCACGGGCTCACTCGGCGTCTACGGCGAGAGTAAGGCTGCGCTGAATGACGCATTCAGGGCGCGGTCCAGTGAGTGGGCGACGCAGGGAGTGACCTCCGTCGTCCTGCATCCCGGATGGGTAAGGACCGACATGGGCGGCCAGCGAGCGAATCTGTCGACGCGTGAGAGTGTCGACGGCATCATCGCCGTGATGTCATCGCTGGCACCCGCTCAAGATGGCCAGTTCCTGACCTGGGAAGGGCGTGAGCATCCCTGGTGAGCAATGACGCGGTCCGTTGGGGGCTGGACGTCGGCACTTACGGTGCACTGGCAACCGGCGATAACGTTCTCAACCTTGCACTTCTGGCAGAGCGCGCGGGGTTTCACTCTGTATGGCTTGCCGATCACGTTGTTTTTCCGGTGCATGTCGAGTCGCGTTACCCCTACAGCCCTACCGGTGCGTTCCCGACGCCGGCCGACGACCCCGTTCTGGAACCCACCGCAGCGATGGGTGTGCTGATTGGGGCTACCACGCAGGTGCACATCGGCACCGCCGTGCTGGTGATGCCCTATCGCAACCCCGTCCTGCTTGGGAAGATGTTCGCCACTTATGACCAGTTTTCTGCGGGCCGCGTCATCCTTGGTGCCGGGGTCGGCTGGATGCGCGAAGAGTTTGAAGCGTTGGCAACGCAGCCGTTCGAAGACCGTGGTGCCATCACGGATGAATACATCGAGGTGTTCAAGCGGGTCGCGGGTGGCGGTGAAGTCGAGTTCTCTGGTGAGCACTATCAGCTGGCAGCAACACACGCCTATCCGGGCTCCATGCAGCGCCCTCACCCGCCGGTGCTAATCGGCGGCACCAGCGCGCCGGCGCTGCGACGCGTCGCCCGTCACGGCGACGGATGGATCTCGGTAGCGTTGGGTGCCGACGCGCTCGCACCAAAGCTTGAGCAACTCGCCAGGTCTTGCGCTGAGTTGGAGCGCGACCCCGACGAGCTACGCCTGGTGCACAAGCTGTTTATTGATCTGGAGACGGCACGCGCAGGCGTTGGCGGTGACCGTGAGCCGGGTACTGGTACGGTCCCCCAGATAGTCGACGACTTTATACGCTTGATGGCGCTTGGTTATCGGGAGTTCATCGTGCGTTATCGCGGCGACGACCCTGACATCCAGGCGCAGCAGTTGCACCGGTTTGTTGAAGAGGTGGTGCCGAAAATTCAGACATGAGCAAGGCATACCCAAATCGCCAAGACCCGCAAATCGCCGCGATTGGCGATGCCGCATTTACCTGGAGTATTTTTTAACTCGATGCCGAGGCGCCACCCGAGGCTGCACTGCGCCCGAACAATGCGCATCGCGACGGAATCGCACGAGCCGATCAAGCAGCGTTGGATAACCACTTCATGATGTGTTCCGCGACCCCAACCGTCTCCCCACGTTGGTTGGTCGCAAGCAGGTCCGCGCAACTTCTACGCCGTTCCGGATCCAGCGATTTTACGGTGTAAGTCACCGTGATCGTGTCGCCAATAAAAACCGGCGCTACAAAACGAACGCGGTCATAACCTACAGACATCGGCGTAATACCAGGCCTGGCCTCGATAACCCGGCCCGCTAACTGCGCTGAGGCGGTGGACATGAAACCGACCAGCAGTGCGCCGTGTGCAACCCTACGCCCGTACTGCGAGGATTTCATGAACTCTTCGTCCACATGTGGCGCGGCAAAATCTCCGGTCAGTCCCGCGAAGCCATAGATATCGGATTCCGCGACCGTCTTGGTAAAACGCGCGTGCGTGCCTTCATGCACAGGTAGATCGTCCATCCCTATTCTCCTCTGGCTGTTTGATCGCGCCCGGCAGAACACGGTTTTGTTGCCCGGGCATTCGTTTGCATTGAGGATAACGTGACATTGTTCAGGTGCCGAGGCCCACGCGCATGCAACCTATCGAGTATTTCTATTCAGCCCATTCGTCTTACACCTGGCTGGGCTCGGCGCGATTCGCCGAAATCGCCTCCGCGTCTGGCCGCACGGTCATCCACAAACCTGTTGACCTCGATCGCGTACTTGAAGGTGCGGGATCAACGGCATTCCCTGAACGCTCGGAGAAGTTCCGAAGTTATTTCTTCTTTCGGGAACTGCAACGCTGGAGCGAATATCGTGACGCCCCCATCTTAGGCCGCCCTCAATATCATCACCATGACCCGGCGTTGGCGAACTGCATGATTATCGCGGCACAACAAGACGGCCTCGATCCACAACCTCTGTCGCACGCTCTGCTCCGTTCGCACTGGTCTTTCGACTCTGATCTGGCTGACGCAGCAACGCTCAATCGCGTCGCAACCGAGGCGGGATTTGACGGGACCGGGTTGCTGTCCAGTGCATGTACGCAAGCCGTCAGAGATGAACTCTCGCGCAACACGGACGAGGCCATAGAACGTTCCATGTTCGGGGCACCGACCTATTTTGTAGACGGCGACATGTTCTACGGACAGGACCGCCTCGAACTCGTAGAGCGTGCGTTGGAGCAACCGTTCAAACGCGAGTGGAGTGCGCAGAGCTAGCGTTACCCGACGCACACAGACAAACCCACTTGCTGCCAAACGCAAACGGTTTGTGAGAAACTAGTGCCACTGCGCGGGAGAGCTCGGTCTGGTATTGCACTTGCCAGGACCGGCGCCGAAGGAGCAACGCCCCCGGAAACTCTCAGGCACCCGGACCGCGTAGTAAGCAAAAATCTGGAGAGCGGTTGGCCAGTAGTGCTGACCCGCCGAAGGAGAAAGCCGTCCAAGCGCACCGGTCTGGTTGCGGGCGGCAAAAACTCTCAGGCAAAGAGACAGATGGGGTTCGTGGCCAGGCAAGACTGGCTGAAACTCTGTTTTGTTGCTTGGGAGGCATCCACATGCACCGCATCGCCGTATTGGGCGCCGGCATCACCGGCGTCACCACCGCGTATTCCTTGCTTGAGCATGATGTCGACGTCACCGTGCTCGACCGCAATCGTTACGCAGCCATGGAAACATCTTTTGCGAACGGCGGGCAGCTGTCGGCATCCAACGCCGAAGTCTGGAACCAGTGGTCCACAGTCCTGAAGGGCATCAAATGGCTGTTCGACAAGAACGCCCCGCTCTCCCTCAATCTGAAACCGAGCCTGCATAAGTACGGATGGCTGGCCGAGTTCCTGCTCAACATTCCCCATTACAAAAGCAACACCATCGCGACGGCGCGACTCGCGATCGAGGCGCGTGAACATCTGTTGCGCATGGCGCAAGACGCGGGCATCAGTTTCGACTTGGAAAAGCGCGGCATCCTGCACATTTATCAGTCCCGCTCGGGTTTCGATCACGCCACCCGCGTCAATCCGTTGTTAGCCTGCGGAGGCCTGGCGCGTACGGCCGTCACCGCGGCGGAAATGCGGTCCATCGAACCCACGTTACACAGCGACTTCTACGGTGGTTATTACACCGAGTCGGACTTCACGGGTGACATTCACAAGTACACACGCGGATTAGCGGATGCTGCCCGCGACCGCGGCGTCCGGTTCAACTGGGACACGGATGTTGATCAACTCAAGTGGCACGCGGACGGCATCACGGTCACGTCATCAACCAACGGCGAACAGGTCACAGAGCGCTTTGACGCCTTCGTCGTGTGTGCAGGGGTTGGCAGCCGACGACTTGCCTCCATGTTGGGCGACCGCGTGAACATCTATCCCGTCAAAGGATATTCGATCACGGTACCGCTCGGCGATGCAGCCAGCCAGAGCAGTGCCCCATGGGTGAGTTTGCTCGACGATGACGCGAAGATTGTTACCAGCCGCCTGGGCCAGGCCCGGTTTCGAGTGGCTGGCACCGCTGAATTCAACGGCTTCAATCGCGACATTCGCGCCGATCGTGTCAAACCGTTGGTGGATTGGACGCGCAACTTGTTCCCGGAAGTGGATACCTCCGCTTGCGTGCCGTGGGCAGGGCTTCGTCCAATGAATCCGAACATGATGCCCAAGGTCGGAGCAGGACGCCGACCCGGTGTGTACTACAACACCGGGCACGGCCACCTTGGCTGGACGTTGTCAGGCGCTACGGCAGCAATGGTTGCGGAGCAGATGCGTGGCGACCGCGTGGTCACCGCAATGCCGCGTCCGCGCCTGAGCTTTAGCTGAATGGCTACTGCAGAAACCGGAGTAATCTAAGCCGCGCCGTCGTGGGTCGCGCCAGCTTCCAGCATGCGCGCGATCTCGTCGGCGCTGAATCCAGCCTCTTCCAATACCTCAACGCTGTGTTCACCCAGATTTGGCTGCAGGCGCCTGATGCTGGGCGGCGTCCGGCTGAATCGCGGCGCAATACCGGGCACGCGCAAACGCCCCTCTGTAGGATGCTCAACTTCTTCCCAATAGCCGGTGGCCGCAAGTTGCTCGTCCTCGAACAGATCTTCCAGAGAATTGACCGGGCCATGCGGGACATTCGAATCCGCCAGCAGCGTATTCCATTCAGCATTGGTGCGCGTTGCACATACGTCCGCGAGCGTGGCGTAGACGACTTCGATATTCTCTAACCGCAAGGCCAGAGATTGGAACCGCGGATCATCCATGATCTCTGGACGGCCAATCAGATCACAGAATTCTTTCCAGTGCCTGTCCGTATACGGCAGCAGCGCAAAGTATCCATCCTTGGAAGGATACGGACGCCGCTCCTTGTTCAGGATACGTTTGTAGCCGGCACTCTCGAGCTTTGGCACAAAGGTTTCGCCATACATGTGCTCCACCATCACAAACGAGACCAGCGACTCAAACATCGGTACTTCGATCGATTGCCCCTCGCCCGAACGTTCGCGCTCGTACAACGCCGCCAGCACGGCTGACAGAACCCCCGCCGAAGCCGTCTTGTCGCAGACAATGGATGGCAGGAAGCGCGGTTCGCCGGCAACCACGCTCTGCAGTTGGGTCAGCCCGGAACCGGCCTGAATAATGTCGTCATACGCGGCCCTCGGCCCCATCGGTCCGTCCGCACGGTAACCATAAGTGGCGAGGTAAATGAGGCGCGGATTCACCTCGCGAAACGCTTCATAAGAAACGCCGAGTCGCTCGGCGGGCGCCGGACGGTAGTTGTGCATCAGCACATCAGCGTCTTCCGCCAACTTCAACAACGCTGCGCGCCCTTCCTCCTTCTTCAGGTCAAGCACGATGGAGCGCTTGTTACGGTTACAGCCGAGAAAAAACGCCGCCATGTTATCGCGTCTACGGGGTCCTAGCTGCCGCGTGGTATCGCCGCCTGGCGGCTCGATTTTGATGACATCAGCACCGAGGTCACCCAGCTGTTGCGCGGCCCAGGGCCCCAACACAACGGTGGTGCAGTCGAGAATTTTGACGCCAGAGAGTGGTCCAGACATGTACTTGATTCCGCGAGCCAGGGTATCTGCAGCCGTCAATTGTTGACCGCGATGCTCACTACATCAAGGCACGTCATGCCGTATCGGTGAGTCCGCGCACGGTCGATTCAATTAACGCATCAACTTCCGCTCTGGAATTGGCTGTCGATAAACACACCAGACCATAAGTGGAGAGATAGAAGCCGTCCTCCAGCCAGCATCGGTGCAGATGGGTCATGCGCGCCGTCTCTTCAGCGGTTGGATAGATACTGCGATAGTCCACCAACGGCCGGTCTGTCAGGTGCAGTCTCGCCAAGGAACTCTGTCCCGTTACCTGCGCCGCCAGCCCGGCCCGGGCAAATGCCTCGACGAACGCCACGCGCGTGTACTCCCCCAACGCGTTCAAGCTGTCATACGCCTGCGCAGTCATCTCTCGCATGGTGGCAGTGCCGGCCACCATCGTCACGGGGTTGGCGTTGAAGGTGCCACCATGTGGCAAACCGCCGCCGTTGAAGACTTCCATGACGTCGCGCTTGCCCGCCACCGCGCCAACCGGAAACCCACCGCCAATAATCTTGCCAAGTGCGGTCAAGTCGGGAGCCATGTCGTAAACGCCCTGCGCACCCTCCACACCGAGACGGAAGGCGATGACTTCGTCGAATATGAGCAATACGCCATGTGTCGCGCAGAACTCCGCCAGCATATCCAGATAGTCCCGGCTGGGTGGCAACATGCCGACCCGGCTCGCAACGGGGTCAAACAAAACGGCCGCAAGTGAGTCCGCGGCCCCCTCCAATAGTTGCCTGGCGGCTACCGTGTCGTGATATGGAATGACCAGGACATCATCCAAAACACCTTGCGGCGTACCCTTGGCGTATGGCACCGCCTTTGGATAGTTGTCTCCCCAGTTGTCTGGCCCAGCGCTCAGGCTGACTTCGGCATAGTCGTAGCTGCCATGGTAAGCACCTTCGCACTTCGCTATCTTCGCGCGGCCCGTGTAAGCGCGCGCGGCTTTCAAAGCGTTCATGACTGCTTCACTACCGGAGTTCATGAAGCGAATCTGATCAAACGTGGGCACACGGGAGATCAACAGCTCTGCATGTTCGACCTCCTCGCGCGTGCCGAAGGAGAACGCAGTGCCACGCGGCACTTGCGCGGCGACGGCCGCATTCACCGCATCATTGGCATGACCTAGTATCAGAGAGGTGTAGTTGTTGTTGAAATCGACGTACGGATTGCCATCCACATCGAACACCCGTGAGTCTTTTCCATGCGTCACATAAATGGGATGTGGCTTCAGGTCGATGGTCGAGCGGCTGTTACCACCCGGCAAGACAACTCTTGCACGTTCATACCATGCCTGCGAACGACTGAGATCCATGTTGTGTTACCTGTAGGCTCGTTCCTGGACTGATCAGACCATGTTATACACCTGAACGCATGCAGGAAGAGTCCGGGCACACAACAAAACGTCAGCTGACAAGCATTGACGCGATTGAGCGGTCGCTTGCGCCGTTTGGACTGGAAGCTCACTCAGACATACCCCATTTCCAGTCATCGCTGGCGCATGTAACGACCCCCCTGCCCGGTGCTGAACCGTATCGCCGCGTTCGCGAATTTTCCGTCACGGGCCAATATGACTGCACCACGCTGGGAGAATTCCTGACCCATCGCTACCCGCATGTGCCCGTGGCCCAATGGCAAGACGCCGTGGCGGCCGGAGACATCACGGTGGAATCACAACCCGTACGTGACTGGGGTCGGGAGCTACGCGCGGGTATGCGGCTGCGCCACGACATCGGCTGGGTCACTGAGCCCGCGATCGCGACCTCGATCGAGGTGCTCTATCACGACGCACATTTTCTGGCACTGGCGAAGCCTGCGCCGTTACCAGTGCACGCATCCGGGCGGTTTTTCAAAAATACGTTGATCACACTGTTGCAAGAGGCCTTGGGCAGTGAGCTTCTGCGCCCGCCGCATCGTCTGGACGCTGACACAAGTGGCGTGCAGCTGCTGGCAAAAACTCGGGCCGCGGCGGCCACGCTGACCAAACAGTTTGCAACGCGAACGGTCGCCAAACACTATCTGGCGCGCGTTGATGGTCATCCAAACTGGCAACAACACGAAGTGACAGCCGCGGTCGCACGCGGTCCTGGCCATGTCGGACAACGCACGCTGGGCGTTGGTGACGCTGCCGCAACGTCGTTCGAATACGTAATGCGGATGCCCCACAACCAGGCGCTGGTGCTGGCAAAACCACGCACGGGCCGCACCAATCAGATTCGCCTGCATCTGCGCGCATGTGGGCACCCGGTATGCGGCGACAACATCTACGGCAAGACCGAACACGACCTCTCAGCCCCTGCCGATCCGGTGTTTTCGCGCGGGACGCTTCAGTTGCATGCACTGGCACTCGAATTTGATCACCCGCATGACAGACATCGCATGCGTGTACTGGCGCCGATACCCGCTTGGGCAACGGGAGGTGACCGGGGTTAGTGCCTGGTCAGACCATAGGTTGCACCAAAGCCGACGGGCTCTGCGTCGGGTTGCCACTCCGGCACTTTCTTCATGATCGCAGTGACCAGCGGATCGACTTGCCACTGCTGCCGCCATCGCTCCAGACCAGGAAATCGGGCCGCAAACTTATCCGGTTCCACGTTCGCAAACTGACGCACAAACGGCCAGATCGTCACGTCCGCAACACTCTCGGCATCCGAAAGCAGATGACCATGGCTCGCGACACGATCCTCCAGGGGCTGTAAGCAGGCACAAGCTTCTCGGTATTCCGAATCGCGGTCCGCATCGTCGTATCGCGTTGTGTATTTGTAGCGGTCCAGATGGCGCTTGAATGGCCCGTCGTTGTTGGCAATGAGTTCGTCAGCCACGCTACCGTATTGGCGGGCCGTCGCCATCCATCCGCGCGGGTCACGCGTTTCGAGTGCCATGTAGACAATATCCAGACTCTCTTCCAATACCCGTCCTTCACGGGTGCGCATCACTGGCACCGTGCCTTTGGGCGAAAGCGCCAGGAAAGACTCTGGCTTGCGTGCCAGGACAATCTCACGCACTTCCGGCTCAAACTCCGCGGCAGCCAACGCGATACGCGCGCGCATCGCGTAAGGGCAGCGCCTGAACGTGTACAGCAGTCCTTCAGTCATTCTTCCAGCACCTAAGCACGAGGAGCCCGCTTACGGCGCAACCGCCTGGACGCCATGGATGCATCCCCAATATGGCGCTCGCCACGCTCGGCATCGCGTTGTACCTGTCGTACCCGCTCGCGTAACGCTTCACGTCTTTCAGGCGTTACCGTGTCGATACAGTACAGACAGGAAACGCCTTCTTCGTAACTGTCCAGCGCAACCTGCTCCGGTGTCAGGGGTTGTTGACAGGCAAAACACAACACATGTGTGCCTTCGCGCAGGTCGTGCGTGACGGCGACGCGTTGGTCAAATACAAAACACTCGCCCTCCCATTGACTCTCGGTCTCCGGAACCTGTTCCAGGTAACGCAGAATCCCGCCGTGCAGGTGATAAACGGATTCAAAGCCTGCATCCAGCAATAACGAGGTCGACTTCTCACAACGAATGCCACCAGTGCAATACATGGCAACACGTTTGTGTTTGGCCGGGTCGAGCTGCGTACGCACGTATTCCGGAAACTCGGTGAAGCTCTTAGTATTCGGATTGACCGCGCCCTCAAAATGCCCCACCCGATACTCGTAGTCGTTACGGGTATCGATCACCAAAACGTCAGGCTCATTGACCAATGCGTTCCAATCCTCCGGCTCCACATAGGTCCCAACCCGGTCCGCTGGACGCACGCTCTGGTCACCTATCGTGACGATCTCGCGCTTACGTTTGATCTTGAGCCGGTGAAACGGATGCTCTTGCGCGTGCGATAGCTTGACTTCAATATCCTCGAACGCCGCGTCTGCGCGCAGATGCCCGATCAACGTCTCGATCGCGGATGGCGCCCCCGCTACCGTGCCATTGATACCCTCCTCGGCAAGCAGCAGCGTGCCCTGAATCCCCTCCGCCTCGCAGAGCGCACACAGCTCGGCCTGCAGCAATGCCAACTTAGCTGCACTCAGATCAACAAATTTGTAGAGCGCCGCGACTACAAACGTCCGCGTCGATGCAATGTCGCTCAATCAATCATCTCTGTAGGGGAATTATCTCTTTCGGGGGACTTAGCCATTGCAGCGGCTGTGGCCAGATCTCAGGCCAACAACACCCGTGGTCAAATTCGGGAACCACGCGCATCTGGATCATACCGGGCTCGCTCCGCGTTTGAAGACTGGCGATAAAGTTGCGCGCCAGTTCGGGCGGCACAATGTTGTCGCGCGCGCCGAGCAAATGCAGCTGCCGTAAGGCTGCTAACGCATCGGCGTTATCCACGGGCGTGATGGAGCCTGCCAGCCTCGTCACACGATGCCACTTGACCCAGGCTTCATGATCCAGATTCGCCGCGACCGTAACGAGCCATTCAACGTCCGCCCGCCGTGCAGCCAGCAAGGCGGCCAGCGTTCCGCCGCCGGAATAACCGATGAGCCCAAGCGAGGGATATTGTGCCCCGGTCAGCGCGGTGATGTTGTCGAGCGCGTTATCCATCGCCTTCACTACCGAGTCGGCATACCGCGATGTTGTCCAGAATTGCGGCCCACACCGGTCCAGGCGCTCTGGTGCCAGGTACTGACACGGGCGTCCGACATAAATGACCGAGTCGTGCGGATCGCTGGCAAGCAACCGTAACGCAACCGGGTTACGCGGCGTTGGATCGCTGCTGACGCGACGCCGGGTCCGAAACGCGTTGCCGTCGCCCTCCACGTAGACGTGTATACGCTCCGACCCGGGCGTGATGCGTGTGGCTATAGCAAAGTCGAACCCAGGTGCTGAATGTGTAGACCAGGTGAGCCCGGAGTCCTTGGCAATACTGAATGCCTGCGTACGCAGAGCTTCGGCATCCGGCTGTCTGAGCGCGCAGGCAGAGAGACTCATCCCGATAAAAAGTATGCAAGCCAACAAGCGAACATAGGCACCAACCGACGCGCCCAGCGAGGCTCCTGAATCAGCGTCAATCAATCGAATCGATTGGGTTCCGTGAGAACGCATGCTGTTTCTTTCCCTAGCCCAGGAATCAGAAGCGTTTACGTACTGACGAAGCCGCTCCCGCATGCTTGTTATTGTGACTCGGGGAGTTCAATTCGACAAAGGCAGTCGCACGCTGCTAACGTCGCGACCATGAAAGTCCAATTCCACCAAGCGCCATTGCATCGCTAACCTCAGGTCGTTGCTTGCTGGCAACGCTGGTCGTGATGCTGGCCTCATCGCTTGCGCCTGAAACGGCGTTTGCGGCCGGGCGCGTCATTGCGCTGTCGGGCAAGCCGGTCGTTGTGAGTGTGCAAGGCCAACGCCGGGCGCTTTCGCTGAACGCCGAGGTGGTCTCCGGCGAGACCGTGGAGACTGGTTCAAACGGCCGCGTGACAGTGCGGTTTGACGACGGAGCCCGCTTTTCGCTGGGTCGTGGGGCGCGTTTCAAGATCGACCGTTTCGCCGGTCAGAAGGCGGCCAAGCCGAGCTTGAGCCTGAGTATCCTGCGCGGCGCCTTCCGATTCGTCAGTGGCCTTATTGCGCGCCGTAGCCCACGCTCTGTCTCGCTCCGCCTTGGCCTGGTGGCAACCATTGGTATCCGCGGCACCGTCGTGGGTGGTGAGGTTAATGAATCGGCACAGGTGGTGTTGCTGGAACCAGAAGATCCGTCCCGCCAAACGGCCATTGAGGTTTTCAACGACGCGGGATCCGTGATTATCGACGAACCCGGGTTTGGCACCGATATTGCTGATGCCAATACTGCACCAACCCCACCGCGCCGCATGCGCCTCAGAACGGTCGAAAACCTGACGCGCACGATCCGAAACGTGGGCCGTCTTCCCAGAGTACGTCGCTAGCGTCCTGCAGAGGCTGCCGGACGTGCGTAGCACTCACACTCTTTGGCGGAGTGATGCGCTATTCCGTGACTGGATTGTCGTGGGCTTGGGGCTTGGTTACGAGTACACCGAAATCGACAGCATGAGCATGTTCAACTGAGGAAACCTGGTCTCCCACGGGTTCACAGTGTCTCCGTACTATGAGTCGCCCCGTACCCGCCCAATCCGACCTGTCGTACGGCAGGACACTACTCTCCAGTTATCAGCCGTACGTAATGCACGATGTTCCCGTCGAACAACGGCAGTATTGGTGCCATCGCATCGTGTACTCGTTGACGAACCGGGCTCTCCAGAGCGCTCAGCATTGCCGCCTCGTCGGCAAACACCAGGTTGAAGATTTGATAGATCGGCGGCGCGTGCGCGTCTTTGTCGATCGGACGCAAAATCTCGAAGTTACGTATACCCGGAAACTGCAGAAGTTGCTGTCGTACCGGTCCATCTACCGAGCGGTCGAATTCTTCCCGATGCTCTGCTGCGACACTACCGAGAAACTGAGCAGAACGAATAATGATCCAGGGACTCCCACGTGTTCGCCGAACAATCGGGCGAAGTGCTCTGTCGCGTGTTACTTTTCGGCTATCTGTTTGCGCCACTAGCCTTGCAAGGTCATCCCTGGAGTTCACACCACTACACTCATCCCTCGGCGCTATAGTCGAGGGCGTCGACTGTAACAATGATTTTGCTGACCAGGCGAATGTCCTGAAGTCGGCACTCGCCAGATGGCAGGTGTTGTTGTTTCGTGGGCAGGACTTGAGCGGTGGTGCACTCCTACGCCTTCAGCCGGTCGGCCAATCCCGGCAAGCTCGACGACATGAGCGCGGAGGAACTCGCGCTGGTACCT
>MDTA01213058.1_pt1 | contig 26338 bp, 25 predicted proteins | sample 811151 | NCBI WGS metagenome assembly MDTA01 (sample SAMN05326648, study PRJNA326480) | marine metagenome | isolation source: seawater | place: Indian Ocean: South | collected 2010 | reverse complement strand
GGACCGATTCCCTTAATGTTTTCACAGTAATCACAACCCGACATTATACAAATATCAAGAAACTCGTCAAATGATACATTCATACAATCAAGAATCTTTTGCATATTGATGATTGATAGAACATCTTTTCGTTTAATACTCTTATCAATATTTGAACGAACTAATAGAGGAGTGCCAAATGCTAAAGAGTCCATATCTTCTGTAACTACACCATCAACATAACCCATCTTACAAAGCTCACTGGCATAACCCTCCGCTTCACCATCAGCCTGAATATAAGAGATTCCCATTAGAGAAAGGAGCTTCTTTACATCGTCAACATCTTCTTTAGTCATCCGGTATGATTGTGTTTTATACTTGTCTTTCTTTTCTTTATCTTCAGATTCATTCATAAGTTTCTTTAGAGCATCAGCTTTTTCTCTTCGAGCTTTCAGAATACTATTCTTAGCTTCAGGAGGTTTTCCATCAAATACATAGATAGGTTCAATACCTACAGCTAAGTAATTTATAGACTTTTGAAAGATTCCTATAATATGTCCATAACTCTTACCCTCCTTACTTGTTTTTACAGAGAAAGCCATCTTATAAATGAAAAGACTCGCATCTATTGCTAATCTTTTCTTTGAAAGAGTATGTAGATTCACGGTTTCAACTGCTTCAGGCGCATATTTTTGAATAAGACCAGTTAGTCCTTTTATACCCATGGTATATTATACTTATTATAATTAATCTTTGTTTAAATCAAATTTGTTTGAATGCCCTAATTTAAATAGTTCATAGACTATAGATTAATAGCTCATAAGATATGGATATCATAACTAATAAACTACTTGAAACTTTAAAAAAAGAAATTAATAATGAAGAGAACTCTAAGACATTAAAAAGAGATATTATAAAACCACTAATTGAGAATATTTTATCAGAGATTTATCCTTATATCTTAGTTGTAGGGAGTATTTTCTTGATCTTGTTTATATGTATCATTTCTATATTCATATTGAATATAAAGATTTATTATCATAGTTAATATATACAGTAATAATTATGTCTGAACTTGAAAAAAGTTTAACTTCTTGGGCTAATATTGATAAACGGATTTCTCAATTAAATAATGATATCAAGATTCTAAAAGATAAACGTGAACAATTAGGTGAAATCTTAACTGTTTCTTTAAAAGAGAATGATCTTGAAAATAAGAAGTTTGATTTTCCTCATTTAGAAAGAAGGATTGTATTCTCTGATAAAACTTCACAAGAAGGTATTACCTATAAATATCTTCAAGAATGTTTTGATGAATACTTTAATGATCCTCAAAAGTCTGAAGAACTCTTAAATATTATTAAGAAAAATAGAAAGAAAACTACTAAAAGTGTTTTGAAAGGAGAAAATCTTTAGATTTTAATCTACCCTATTTTATGAAAGACTATATTTTAAGAAAAAAGAATGGTAAAGGATTTCTTTACTTTAAAGATAATAGACCTTTAAGTCCTAACTCACCAATAGTAAAAGAATATTTAGAGGGATTATATGTAGCACCTGCTTATAGAGATGTTAAAATATTTCCTCCTAAGAAAAAAGTGAGAGCAATAGGAATAGATGAAAGAGGTCGTAAACAATACATTTATCATAAAGATTATAGGAAAAAATCTAATCAGAAAAAATACGTTCAACTTTACACATTTGGTAAGAAGTATAAAGAAATTATGGGAAAAATTAATAGTGATTTATCTTCTTTCAGAGATGATAAGAATAAACAAATTGCTATGATTTTAAAAATGATAGATGAATGTAATTTTCGTGTAGGAAATGATAAATATTTAAAAGAAAATAAATCTCATGGAGTTTGTACTCTGAATACTGAACACGTTTCTTTAAAAAAGAATAGAGTTAATATAACTTTTAGAGGTAAAAAAGGAGTTACAAATGCGTGTGAAATAAAAGATGATCTTTTAAAAAAACATATTAAGCAAAAACTAAAAACTCAAAAGAAAAAAGATAGACTTTTCACATATCGTTCAAATAATCGTTACGCGACTATTCGAGCAAGTGATGTGAATAATTATCTGAAACAGTTCGGAGATATTAGTGCGAAAAACTTCAGGACTTGGAGAGCTAATGTTGATCTTTTAAAATTATTAGTCCTAAATGTGGAAAATAAGAATAATACATATTTAAAGGAGTGTATAAAGAGTGTTGCAAATAATCTTCATCATACACCTGAAATATGTAAAAAGAATTATCTTAATGAAGACATCTTGAAAATGTATACAAAAGACAAAATAAAGTTCTTTTCATATTTTAATACAAGGACCGAAGAAAAACTTCAAAAACAATTATTAGAGTTCTTAAAAAAGACCTATCTTTAGTAAAAATCTAATATATATGTATATATGGGTAAGAGGACTATCAAGAAAAAGAGAAATACTAGAAAGAGGAACTCCTTTAAAAGAAAGAAGAATACTCTTAAAAAATATACCTTAAAAAGAAAAAAGATAAATTTAAGAAAATTGGGTGGGAGTCCAAGGGCTGGACCACCAAGGGCGGAACCACTAAGAGCGGAACCACCAAGGGCGGAACCACCAATTGAGGACATACATTCTTCTTCATCAAACTTAAGTAATTTGACAGAATTAGGATATAAAATAAATAGAGAAGATATTAAAACCGAATGGAATAGATTCATGGAAAACCCAGCCAGCCAGACCCCCATAGCAGATACATTATTTGATAATAGTGATATATTAGTAAATAAAAATTATACAGAGAGAATGATAGAAATATTAAAGGAAAGAAAATCGCGAGATGATGCAAAATATCTTCAAAATTTGTATGAACAATATCAAGAAAGTCCTGCTGATAAAAATAAAAGATTAAATCTAGAAAGATATCTAGAATATTATGATACAAGGGAGGAGTATTTAGATTGGTTAAATAATGAAAAATCTAGTTATTTTAAAAGAAGTCTTTTATGTAAACCACCAATGAATATATATGAAGAAGGAACAATGAAAATATTACTAGAACAATTAAGGGGAGGGGATAAAAAAATGGTGTAGCGAAACTAGACAATAAAGAAGGTGTAACATACTATTTAGTTAGATTGTTTGATAAAACTAATAAAAAATCATATGAAGAGGAATATAGATGGAAAGGTCTTAGAGAATTAAGTAAGTTGTATGAAAAATACAAGAAGCCAGATGATAATTATAAACCTCTAGGAAATGGTAAAAGTTGCTATGATCGAATCCGCGCTATAAATAAATTTTTTAATCAAGATTTTTTTACTCGATCCTAATCTCTAATAATAACATGTTTCATCTTTCCATTCTTCCCCTTTGTTTCTTGCCAAGTTCCAATCTTATCACCCATTTCATCATCATCTTCTAAGATTTCATAAACATTTGGAGGATCACTTGTATCTATATAATATTCCTTTTTCCTATATTTAATAATACTGAGTTCTTCTTCTTCTGAATCACTCGGTTCTTTATCTGAGAGTGATTCTGTTTCCTCACCTTCATCGCCTTCATCATTATCTGAAGATGATGGTGTTATAACAGGTTCACCCGTTAAAAGTAATTCTTCTTCAGATTTAGATCGTGTAAGTTTAGGATCTTCTTTTACTGGCTCTTTTTCTACTTCCTCCTTAACCACCATCTCAACATTAGTTTTCTTTTCCTTTTTAGCCAAGAGTTTATTTAATCTATCAATTTCATTACTCTTCGCGACAATCTCATTCGCTTGAGCTTTTAACATATCGTGACGCTCACTATTACTTTTTTCTTTCTTTATCTCAACCATTTCACCTCTCAGCTTTTCAAGTTCAGTTTGTAATTCAGCGATATCACACTCTTTAGATTCAATAATATCATTAAGTTCACAAATCTGTTTTTCATGATCTTCAACTAATTGTACTAAAGAACTATTCACATTATTTTGTTCTTCTAAATCTTTTCCATTTTTTATCTTCTCTTCAGTATAACGTGTAACACTATCTTGATATGCTTTTATTAATTTTGTAGTAAGTGAGTTAAGATCACTCTTTATCTGAACAATATCTTTATCAACCATATCCATTATTTATTTATTTATAATACTTCAGAATACCTTAAATAATTTTAAGGTATTATTATATAAGATGTTCGTTAAGAAACATTGCACTTTGAACAAGAAAAGATTACCATATAGTTGTTTAACAAAGAAATCTTTGATAAAGGTTGCCAAAAGACTTAGTAAGGTAACAAAAAAAAAGATCCCAATTCATCGCAATAATCTTAGAAAAACTTATAATCTTATGAGTAAAATAATTAAAGATCAATACAAATGTAATACAGAAATATGCTGGATAAAAATTAAGAAATTATTTGATGGATTATCAGCAAGAGATAAAAAGATATTCAGAAAGCATTTTAGACCTAAATTACCTAAAGAGGTTCAAGAAGATTACAAAGCGTGGTTAAGTAATTTTGATATAGATGAAGTAATGGAGGGTTTAAAACTGGAACATAAAGATTTTTATTATTATCCAGCTACTCCTATAGATTTTCATAAATGTTCTGTAAGTGATCTTTGTTCGATTGATATTAGAAAACATCACAAGAATAATAAAAAGAAGATAGGCATTGTTTTTAATACAGATAAAAGTAATTGACCGGGACAGCACTGGATCGCAATGTATATTGATATGTTAGGTGTAAACTTAGATAATGAAGGAATCTATTATTTTGATTCTTATAGATCATCTGTTCCTCAACAAATTAAAGATCTCATAGAAAAACTAAAAACACAAGGTAAAGATATAAATCTAGATTTTTTTGTTACGAATAATAATCGTTCAGTACAAAGGAACAATTATGCTTGTGGTTACTATTGTATGCATTTTATCGAAAATATGTTGAAAGGAGTAAACTTTCAAGAATATTCAAAGAGAATCTCAGATACTCTAATGGAAGATTATAAAGGTAAATGTTTTATACATCCTAATGAAATAAAATAAAATAGTATTATATATATATATATAATGAACTTACTTGAATATTATATTGGTGATGATCCATATACTTCATTATTACAATTGATAATAGTTATATTATCCATACTTATATTAAGATATGTATATAGTGATAACAAAAAAATAGATGAATTAAAAGATCATATAAAAACATTAGATAAAGAATGTCCTAAATGTCCTGATTGTAAATGTGAGAGTGATTTAACTAAATGTCCCGATTGTGTTTGTCCCGATAAAACAGCAGATATAACAGAAAATAATGGACCAAACTTCCCAATGAATAGTGGTTTAACTTGCCCGGAAGTATCCTGTCCATCTGTTGAAGACATTGTAAACGGATTATTTCCTGGAAGAAATATGGGAATAACTGCATCAGGGAAATATTATGATATAAACTCATATGAAGAGGGAACTCTTTTATCCGCCTACAGTAATTTCAGTAATCTACTTGATTCAGGTGAAGATATGAGAATGAAGGGATCCTCCGATTTACCAGATGATAGTGGTAATGATAATACAATGTCAAGAATGAATATGGGTAATATGAATAATATGGGTAATATGAACAATAATACACCTACTGTAGCATCTCAAACCGAAGATGTAATATCATCATCTCCAGGTATTATGTCAAGTAATAATAATAATAATAATGATAATAATAATCTAGCAAGCGCAAATGGAACCGGTGAAATATCCGCTGATCCAGTATCATCCTAATATTATTTTAACATTATTATCTAATTTAATATATTATGATAGATGTTCTTAGTAAACTAAAAAGTTTTCCAAATATTATACTTTATTTGAATATAATTCTTGTAATGTATATATACAGTATACGAGATAAAAATAGAACGATTTTTAGTATAAACAGAGAAATATATAATAGTAAAAATACTTTTATATATATATCTATTGTAGCACTACTAGGATTATTTGTTTTATTTGGACTATTAGGATTTTTATACGGTTACAGAAAAGTTATAGGAGGAGGTGTAGGTGTTTTTATATTATGGCTTATTTTTGCTATTATATATATATATCATCTATTTCTTTCGATTAACTATGCTGTACAAACAAAGGGAGATACATCGCGAGATTATAAAAATGATCAAATAAATAACTATATGACAAAAAATATTAGTATCATTGTTTTGTGTATAATTATGTTTTATATAGGATTAACTACTCACTCTATAAGAGGTAAGAAAGGATTAACACTCTTTATAGGATTATATATGTTATACATTTTTATGAAGATATGGGAATTTACGATTGAACACGATATTTATAATGACATAAATATGGATAAAACTGAAGGAACAAGACATAGATATATCTATATTTATTCTTTAGTAATATTGATCTTTTTATTGAATATGATAAAGAATATTAAAATATACGATATAGGTTTTCTTATTTACTTGATAGGTATTTCAATTTATAATATATGGATTATAATCAGAAATAAGACTTTAGTTTCCAGATTCAGTGATATACTATTTCCATTTATGCTTTTTGTTTTTTATTCAATTTTGAATTTTCAAGATTTTCAGGAAAACAATATAAATACTAAGTTTGTTTATGGGTTAGGATTCGTAATTACAATGTTTCTATTATACATAATAACAAATACAGAAGATATAAAAATTAAATCATTTATAACTATCTTTTTAGTAGTTATCTATAATATTTTAGCGATTATATATGGCAGTAAAGATTGTGATATTTCAGGTTTTAAACTTCTTAAAAGAGCTATTAAGTGGAGTATATTAGTAGTAATCATAACATTTGTATTGTGGAAAGATTTCTTTCAGACATCTATTAATGATAATTTACAAGAGATAGAAGAATCAAGTGGTGGTGAGAGTGATTTAACAGATACATCTGAATTGGAACGAAAATTGAGAATAGCTAAAGAAAACAAAAGTAATATCAATGAAGAAGATAAAAATGATGAAAGAGCTCAGTTGCAATCCAAACTGAATCGTTTATATGAATCAAGAGCTAGAAGAGATCTGTAATAGTTGTTAAAACTATAATATTTAAAACTTAATTAATAATAAAATTATAAAAATGAGTTCATTATATGATAAATATTATTCACAAATAAATAAAGAGTATATATATAATTTATCTTGTGAAATTATAAAAGAAGAGTTCAATATAGATGTTTCAAATGATAAATATTATAAAGATATCTATGAAAAGAATATTACCGATGCTTTCAATGAAACCGATACTGATAATCTTGTCGAATTAAATCGTAAATTATTATCTTTGCAAATCAGTAGTTATAAATCATATAGTTCTAATAGTAATAATAATAATACTAATAAGAAGTTTCCATTGATATTAAATGCTTCAGAAAGAATTATAGATGAAAATGATTCTATTTATAATTTTAAAATTAATACACAAATAGGGAATTACATATTAGAATATCTTTTACTATCAAAAGAAGATAATATTATTTTTAGTAATCCATTAATTATTTTAAATATTAATGAGTTAAATGTATATTTGAAGTTATCATCATCATACGTTTTGAATAACAGAACTTTTTTAGAATATATTCCAATCGACAACAAAAAGATAAGTTTAAACGAAATCAGTAGAATACAAGTTAAGAACTCTTTAAATTATTCATTTAATAAAAGAGGTTTTATGAACATTACAAAGATAGAAGATGAGTTTATTGAAGTATCTGAAAATGATTACAAAATTGGAGATACTTTAAGAATTAATAATAAATTAGTAACTATTAAAGATATAAAAAATGATAAAGAGATTTATTTTGATAATATAAAAGATTTAGAAATGAATATAAATGATGTAATAATTAATATTACTGAATGTCCTTTATTAATATTCAAGAATTATGATTAAATATCAATCTCATATAATTCATCTTCATAAACTATGAAGTTTGTAGGTGTCCAATCATCTATTTCATCATATTTAATCATAGTTCTTATTTTATCTTCTTTATTTTGAGAATAAAAATAAGTGTCATTCATATTGTACTTAATTTTATGAGCTATTTTATCACAAGAAAGTATATCATCTAGGCTCGGCAACTTTTTATCTAAAATATTTTCACCGTATTTAGATATGTCATATATATCCTGATAAACTGAGAAATATTTTCCTAATTCATCTGTTAAATCGTGTTTCCCTTCAAAGAATACATATGCTTCCATTTTATCACTATCTAATTCACACATAAGTCTTGAGTTTTCTTTCAAATATCTTACATCAATATCTTCACTGCTATTTCTATAATAAAAATAATTATTATTATCACCCAAGAGTATATGATTATCGGGTTTAATGAACTCTCGGAAATTAGCTTTTATTTGTTGTCTATCAATGTATATTAGTTCACTTGAAGTTATACCAGGGAAATATGATATTTCATTCTCCAATGAATTACTAAAACGTATACATTTTTCATTCAGTGTTTTATCGTCGCGAGTATGAGGAATACAATCTAATGCCGATGTTTTTATGATCTCTGTTATTTTCTCAGAAATCTTAAATTTATTTTCCATTATGTCAAATATATCGATATCTATAGAATTACCTATTGTAAGAATTGCATCTATTGTATCTTTAGTATCTTTATTCTTAGATTTACTTAATTCTTCAACAAACTTATTAGTGTCAATCTCTCCAATATTATCCCAATCTTTAATAGAATCATAGATTTCTCTAGCATTCTTTCCTTTTGGTAATACAGATAAATAAATATACTCTTCAACTGTTCTTTCTTTGGGTTCTAAATCATCGTGAGAATGTAAACGTATAGCTCGTCCAAAAACTTGATTTATTCTCACATTATTCCAATATGGTTCTAAAATATGAACTTGTCTCACACACGTTAAAGATATACCTTCAGCACCAGATTCAGAAATTAATATTAATTGAATATATTCACCATATTTATTATCAATATGATTAAATGCTTCTTTATTCTTTTTTCTTTCAGCATCTTTTTCTTGACCAGTTATAAAAGTATATCTTAATCTTTTATCATATACACTATTATTTGGATCATATTTAGTATATCCATTTATCTTAAGAACTTCTTCAAACGCTTCTAATCCAGCGTCCCCTCTAAACTGACTGTATACCAGTGCTTTCCCTGTAGGAGTATCTCCAGATTTGTATTTCTCAATATTTTCTAAGATTTTATACATTTTAGGAGATAAATATTTAAGATTGTTTGAAAATTGTAAAGATTTAGTACGTTCTAGTTCAGCATAAACTTCTTTTTTTTCTTTACTCTTAAGATCACCATTCTTCTGATATCTAAAATCATCATTCGCATAAACTATGTTTGAGTCTTGTCTTGTTCTAATATTGTAATCTTTTATCTCATCTTCATTTTCACCAAAGATTCTTTTCTTTCTATTATACTCTTCCTTCTTTTTTTCATCTGACCAAGATCTTATATATTTCTCTAATACTATCTTGGTCATTGGACACAACACAATATTCATATTTTTTCCTATAGTATAATTTTCAAAAATCTCAACTTTTTCTTCGGGGGCTCTAATAGTTGGCATTGTAACAACTTTAGAACGATCAATTGGATAATATGATGTTAATCCCATAAGCATTCTTCTTAATAGTGTCTTTTTAGGATCGGGGATCTCCAGTGATTCATCAAAGAAATATTCCATAAATTTCTCATTATTCGTTAAATCTAAAGTATCATTATTTACAAAAAGATCAAATAATTTTTGCTTGCGATTAAATACTAGATTTAATGATTTATCAAATACTACTTCTTTATCTTTCTCTATCTCTAATGCTTGTTTCATAGTAGGAACTATCTCATCTTCTTTGAATATTTTTTTAAGAACATAAAAGATCTCTTTAATAAAATCTTCATAACTATAATCGTGTTCTTTAGCAGTATAAATTAATCCATTTTCGGGATTTCTAACAGCAACAAAATTACTCATATTTTGTGTGAATGAAATAAGTGTTTGACCTTCATTTTTTTTAACATAAAATAAATCTATAGGTGATAATACTTCATAAATTATCTTATTTAATTCGTGAGTAATATCATCTGTATCTTTAGGTGTAGTTATTGAAAAGGTATATACTCTAATTGCTCCTTTTAACATATTGTAAAGTATAGCTATTTCACACGGTCGGTTGATAATAGGTGTTCCCGATAAGAATACAAGTTTTATCTTTTCAGCATTGATAATCCATTCATAAAATTGTCTTGAAGGACCACTATTATTTAATATCTTTCTTACAAAATTATGAACTTCATCAATTATGATAACTTCATTATGAAATGGTGAATCAATATTATAATTTTCTCTATTATATTTAAGACTTTCATCTAATTCTTGAACAATCTCCCCATTCCTTGTTTGTGAAATCTTTATTTCTTCATCATTCATAAACTCATAAAGTTCTTGAATATCTAAATCGGTGCTTTCATTTAGATCATCTGGTTCATAACCTTTTATTCTTGGTAAAGGATTGTAATGAATAAAATTGTATTTTAAAAGTATAATTTCACTCGTTTGTTCTGAAAGAACTATCTTTTCATACTCATTGAGAGAATCATATTTTCTACCAGATTCATCCGGAATCCAAAATCCATATGCTTTTATTAAGTCGCTCTCTATCTGTTTATATTCATCATTTAACTTTTTCATTAAGTTCTCAGGTTTAACACCTACAAATCCATTAACTATATTTTTTTTCACAATAGCTTTGCTCTTATTAAATACTCTTTTCACTATTTTGGGTGTAATTTTATATTTCTTAAAGAGATCTACACGAATCTCTTTATCTTTATCAATATCTGTAAAAGGTATTAATCTCCACAGAGTATTCTTCATATCAATTTCATTTTTACCCCATTTCTTAATCTCTTTAATAAACTCTCCCTCTAATGATGCTGGTAGTAATGTTCTTATTCTTAGATCATCCGATAAGTTTTCTGCAGTAGAGATGGCACTTGCTGTTTTACCTGTTCCTAAACCGTGATAAACTAGTAATCCTCTGTAAGGAGTTTCTAAAGATAGATAATTCTTTACAAGAACCTGATAAACATCTAAAAACTCTTCATCTTTAGTTTTTCTTAAGATCTCTTTATAATATCCATCATTTATAAACTGGACAAAGGATTTTCTATGAGATGCTATATACTTAACATTTGTATATTCTTTTTTATCTTGAACTTTAGGTTTAGTTATTGGAACTACTTCATCTTCAAAATGTATAATCTTTTTAGGAGGAAATCCAACTTCATCAATATCAATACTTATTTTACCTATAATCTTTTTATTTTTATCATATAAGTTTCTTATAGTATTATCTTCCGAATCTGGAGATTCATCATCAAAGTAAAAATAACCAATTGTTTTATCACTAAGTTTTACAAAGGTTAAAGCATTCCCCAAACCAAAAGAATCACTATCATAATATTCAATATCATTAATTTTTGACCATTTAATATCTTTATCTTTCAAATACTCTTTTAAACTTCCAGAATCACTTGACCAGAACTCCTCCTCAGGTAAAGGTTGTGGAGAACTAGGAGCATATGTTGGATCATCTAATTTAAGAACATCTTCATAGGTTAACATCCCTGGACTACCAGGAGAACCAGGCGCATATGTTGGACTTTCACCACTATCCCACCATGGAGGGGGGTCTGTTGGAGATTTGGGAGATACTTCTTCTTTAAGTTCTAACTTTAATCCCTCTTTTAAATCATATTTAATGACTTCTTCAATATTTCCATCTAATTTTGAATAAGTTTGTTTTATTTTCTTTAAAATCTTAAACTCACTGGATGTAATCTTATCTTCTTTTTCAAGTTCTGCTAATTTTTTAGGTGAAATATTCTTTAGAATACCGGCAAAATGTTCATTAATTATTTCATTTAATCTATCATCTATAACTAATTGTTTTCCTTCTACCTTTTTCTTTACAGGTTTATCTAAACGATAAACTATCTTGTATTTTGATGTGTTACTTTTGGATTTAGAGTGTTCCTGTTTTAATTTCTTTAAAAACTTTTTCATATTCTCATCAATATTCCCTTCATTATATAGTTTTTCTACTTTAGAAAGTTTTATCACATCTAATTCCCCTTCAAAGTATTTATCAAGAACATCATTAACCTCACTATTAATGACTAACTTTTTCATTTTTTGGCTCATAGATATACTATAGATTATATTATTAATTATCACTTAGAACATTTTTAATAACTAATGCTCTATACGCCGCATCTTGCTCTGCCTTTTTCTTAGTTTTACCCTGACCAATTGCTATCTCTTTTGAATTATGAATAATCTTACATTTGAAAATATCATTCTCTAAGGGTAGATGTTCATATGTAGGATTACTATTATAATTATGTTGAAGATATTTCATAATCTGTTCTTTATAATTCTTATCATTCATAATAAGATCAGGGAAATCTACATACTTTTCTATAAGATTAATTATAAATCTTTTTACTATCAAGAAATCATTTGTATCTAGATATAATGCTCCTATGAAAGCTTCAAAAATATCTTCAAGAATATGAATATTATTTCTTCCATCACAATTTTCTTCAACGTGTTTTGATAATAATACTAATTGTTTCATTCCCAGACAATTACTGTAATAAGATTCTTGTTCTCCATTAACAAGTCTCGTTTTTATCTTGGTTAAGAAACCTTCATTTTGATCTTTATATCTCTTGTACAAATATTCGGCTATAACAACATCTAAAAAAGCATCACCTAAGAACTCTAAGTTTTCATAACTTGTCTTTTGAAGTTCTATACAATCTTCAGGTTTTTCATATTCTTCATAATCTTTCATATGACAATATGATTTATGATTGAATGCTGTTTGATATAGGGATAAATCTTTAATTATTATATCTTCAATATTGACTTTTGAGAAAATATTAAGGACATCTTCAGAAGTAATATAACGATTATTAGGATTATAAGGATCTGATTTAAACTTTGTTGACATTATTATTATTTAATATTAAATATATCTTTAATTAGTATTTAAGGACTTGCGGGAGCAGCCTCACCTGTAGGTCCAGGTAATTCAGGGGCTAGTCCAGGGTTTGCCGCACAACCTTCACCGTCTTCAAGAGGCTTTCGCATAAGATCCGGACCGATAGTGGTATTCAAGAAAGGACTTACCTGAACCTGAGGATTAGGAGGCTCAGATCTAATCTGTAAATTAGCATTTCTTAAACTCTGACCAACTGTATTCACACCAATATGAAAACCAGCATCTAAAAGATTAACACCATTTAAAATACCTTCACCAGCGGGCTTAGCAACATTGAAATCTTTAATAGCTTGAGAATCTTCTTTAGGAAGTAAATCTTCAGATGTTAAAGATGGCTGAGGATAGCACGAAGAAGGAGTTCTTCCAGTGTTCTCAACAGATTTAGGAACAGCTTGGCCATCAGTCAAACTCTCAGAAGCGGCTGGAGCACCTGGTACAGAAGAAAAATCAGTGAATGGCTCTACGTGTGTAATTGTTTGAGGTAAAACACCCGAAAAGTTTCCCATAATATCATTGTAAACTTCGGGCATTGAGAAACGAACAGCAACAGCAATAACAACAACAAGCGCAACACCCTTTAACCATTGAGGCATTTTATCTAATTCAGAAAAACTAAAGTTCATTTTATATATTACAATATAAAAAAAAAATACGTAAATTAATCATTACTTATTTTATCATAATCCTCATTCAATATTTCAAGCTTTTCTTCCAATACTTTTATTTCACTCTTAATCTTATTTATTTCATCTCTTTTTTGTTGCAATTTTTCATTTTTTATTTTTTCGGATTCTATCTCTTTTATCATTTCTTCATCAATTACATCTTCAGGTAAAGTTAATCTATTATCATCTTCTTCATTAAATAAACATTCACTTGGAATACTATAAACCTTATGTTCTGCCAATTTTATTTGTGTAATGTAAATATCACAATAAAAATATTTCTTAAGAAACTTTATTCCCTTTACGTGTAAAATACACTTAATTTCTGTATCACATTTTATTTCTTCTTTAGCTAAAGGAATACCATCTTTATTAAATACACCACAAACTATCTTTTCTTTTAATTTTGGAACTCTTAAAGCTATTGTAGGTAATTCATCTTTAATAAGTGGTTCAGTTATTCTCTTATACATATTTCTTACAATTTCTTCAGGTAAAGTTTTCTTGAACCAAGATTCACTATTATCAGTAGTTCTTTTAACATTATTTTCATCTAATTCTAAAAGTTTATCATACACACTAAAATCCTCGGGTGAAATCTTTACTGAAAGAGTATTTTCACAATTAACTAACTCTTCAGAACTATAAACATTTGGCGTTTCTAAATATAATGGTTTATCTCCATCATATGTTATCGCAGAATAATAATAATTACCACTTTTTACTGGAGACTTATAAACTATTTTATTGTAATCAACTGAGTTTAATGAATAAACATCTGTCATTATTAACAATAATTAATAATAATTTATATAGTTATTAACGCAATTCTTTAACTCATAATTCTAGACTAAATGTATAGTATTCACCTTCCACTTACCCACAAATACATCTCCAACTTTCCATAATTTATCCAAATAAATATCACACCTCATCTTACTAAATCTTGAAATATTGAATATATTTATTCCTGAATACTCATCTGAATAAATATCTGTATTAAACTTATTGTAAGAAAATGGTATTTTAACAAGGAGATTTGGATCATATATTTTCTTTTTATCATACTTTATCTGTGATACAAATTTATCACATTCTGTCTCATTCAATCCTAATAAACTCATTTGATAATATTCAAGTTTCTGAATAAACTCAAAAAAACTTTTCATTTCAGGAGATTCTTTTACACCAGTGAATTGTAAATTCATACACCAATTATCTTTATTTAAACCAAAAGGACACACCATTACTGGTGTTGTAACATAAACAAATGGAGATCTCCCATAGTATAATTGTAAATATCCGAACTTTTTATTATCTTTTGGCTCACAGGTATTACATTCTTCAAACTCTTTATCACAATCTTTTACAGACATATCTTTACATCCATAATGCTTATGTCTTATCTTTTCAATAGTTATCTTATCATGAAATAAATCTTTAGTTTTGACAATCTTATTACTCTTATTCATATTTATCTAACCAATAGATATATATTCTTAAATATTTAATGATGTAATTTACTCAACAATGCTTATTCTTTTTGTAAAATTATTCCATGCATAATGAACAGGTGTCTCATTTATAGATTTAATATTAGGACAACTTTCTTTAACAAGTTTCTGAGATCCCCAAAGAACATTCTGTGAACTGGATACTTCGGGAGTCTCTAATGAAATATTACAATTGTTTTTATAGTCTCTCTTTCCATCTTTTAAAGTTATCTTATTATTAATTTTGTAAAAGTTCTCTTCTTTTTGATCTAAACTGTAATAATTACTCGTATCAAATCCTTCCATATAATAAATGTATAGATAAAATAATAAAAGATTATTTTTATAATCTTTAAAGTAAAAATAAAGATAAGGGAATATGATACCGATTTATATATTATAAATGAAGAGCATAAGTCTTCTTATCACAAATAGGATACAAATCTTGATATATTCATTTTAATCATACACAGAAATGGAAAAAACTGTCAACTCTTTATAAATATGACCCAATCACAAATTATACAATTTATCCTCAACAATGTTAAAGAAAGGTTGTATTCACAATTCTAACCTAGATTTAATTTCAGCTATATTTACGCATTTCTTATTTTTACTCATTAAGTGTAAATATCTATTCTTGACTCTTTTTTCTACAAAGTAATTTGGTTTTAGAATATTCTTTATCAGTTCATTTTCTAGATCTTTATCTAACTCTAACTCTTTAGATATTTCGATGATAAAATCTTTACTATCAAGGAATAGTAAAGATTCAATGAAATTCATATTTATACTTAAAAAGAAGTATAAAAGCATCAAATTTATATTATATCTTCTAATCCTGAAAAAATAATATCACCAAATAATCCTTTTAAAAAATCTTTAGAAATTAAATTATCTTCATCTTTTGCAACACCCTTTTTAATTCTACCTGTTCTCTGTAAAATTATATGTATGGTTATAAAACCGTAAAACAATACAAGAACTCCCGCTTCACATAATGTATAATTATCTCTTTTACTATTCAATAATAGAGTAGTAAACCATATTATACTTAATATTAAAACAATTGTAGTAAATACCAAAGAGAATGAGCTTATATCTTGTGTCTTATAGGTTCTGTAAAATTGAGGTAAGAGTGTTGTAATAACCAATAGTAATCTTATTCTTGAACTTTCAATCATTTATATATATACAATAGACTACAAAAGAATATATACTAATCCATATTATATAATTATATCTTAATAACTCCCAATTCCATAAAAATGAATTAGTTAATGGATCTAAGAGATAAGATAATAAACCATAAAGAGTAAAAACTACTCTACCTGAACTATCTTGTCTAAATACGATATTACCTATATCATATTCGATGTAAATAATAAAGAATAATGTTAAAAATATAAAACCCAAGATTTCCTTAATCATATATTAAGGCATAATGTTTTCTTCTTTATTATCTGGTTCTGCCAAAGATACACCAATTTTATCTTCCATTTCTTCTTCTTTATTAAGGGGTCCCTGTTGTAAACTTTTTGCTTTCCTTTTTTCAAGTGGAGAACCACAACAACAATTCATAGTCAAATGTGAATTATTATGGGTGATACCATTTTCATTATTATTATTATTTGGAGTAATTTGTTTCTTTAAACGATAAAGTAAAGCAATAAAAGCTATACCTCCACCACCTATTACATACTTTATTAAATCTTTATCTATACCTGTATACTCTGAAAGTATTTCAGCATGATAATCAGAACAATCCTCTTCACAGCAACAAATACTTGTACCATTACTGCATACAGGACCATCTGTCCAAGCTCCCGATGATTCTGTAAAACATATATCTGAAGGACACCCTGTATCACACTTTGTATCACATGATGGTGGTCCAACTATCTCAACTGAACTTAATTCACATTCACTAATCATACTTTGACATAATTCAAAACATGTTTGACTCATTTTATTATAGGTAATACATTTTAATTTTTCATTTATAATTCACCCATAATATATACTTTTGGTAAATTTTTAAGATTTGACCATTCTATCATAGGACCTCTTATACCCATTGGTGTATCTTTTCTAAATTTATTCCAAGGTGTATCTTTTCCTAATAATGTGAATACACCTTGTTTATCTTTTGCAGGAAGGATTCCATCTTTTAATGGATACCACAAACCTCTTTTATAATTTACATGAAGTTCTACTTCATCAGTATGTTTCTTTTTATTTATTTTATAAGTTAGTCTTATTTTCATATCACCTAAATATTCTATAGATGCCTTTGATTTTGAGAAGAATTTATCAGGTTCAAACGCTTTATTTTTTGCCTTTTTATCTAATAAATCCCATACATTTCTATCTAACATTAGGACATCTTTTTTTTCACCTATTTTCATCTTTTCAAAATCTTTTTTTTTTAACCAATATTTATTTGATTTCAAATACCATTTCATAGTATGTAATGCCCCCACTAAATTTTTTTTAATTGTTTTTTCTTTTTTTAATTGTGAATTAGTTTTTGGTTTTTTACAAAAATAACTTTTAGCCCAATCATCGCTATATCTATTTTTTGTTCTCTTAATTTTCTTAGCGTTCTTGGGTATTTTTGTTGCTTTATCCTCAAATGCATGTCCATCATCTTTTGATAAATGTATATATCCTTTTTTTTTACTTGGTATACCAAATAAGGCTTTTGTTAATATACCACCCGATTTGTCTTTCTTTCTAATGTTATATACTGTCATTTCTTTGATACAATCTTTTTGGTCTATAATCATTATTAGTATTAATTATAATTATAATTATATAATCTTTCTGAATAATTCTGGATTTTTATTAATATCTTCAATTAATTTCTTCAAATCTTTGTGTTAAAATAAATAAAATATTATATTATACTATATTATAATAAATGGAAAGTATCATTCATAATATTCCAAATATTAACACAAATCCACTTAGATATGTATTTGAAGATTTAAAATTACACCATAAACCAGATACATTATGGTTGGAATTTGGAGTAGCAAGTGGGAATACCATTAACTATATTTCAAAATTTACAAATGATAAAGTATATGGGTTTGATAGTTTTGAAGGATTGCCTGAAAAATGGAGAGATGGTTTTGACAAAGGAGCTTTTAGCAGGGGTGGTACTTTACCGAAAGTAAATACTAATGTAGAATTAATTAAAGGATGGTTTAATAAAACACTAGATAAATTTATAAAAAATCAGAATAAAAAAGTTTCTTTCATGCATATGGATGCTGACTTATATAGTTCTACAAAATATATATTTGATGTATTAAAGGATTATATTGATAAAGATTGTGTTATTGTATTTGACGAATTAGTAAATTATCCAGGTTTTGATGGAGAAACAGGAGAACTTAAAGCATTTTATGAGTTTATTACAGAAAATAAAGTAGATTATGAGTGGATTGGAATGAATGGAACACCAACTGGTATGTCTGAATATTATAACCAAAATGTAGCATTAATTATTCATTCAATAAACCAATAAACTATATATTTAGATTTCTCACCTTTTTATATCTTCTGAATAATTATTTAAAACTTCATAATTATTATCATTTTTTTATCTTTTCTCTTGTGAACTCCCCTGAGTTTTTCAGGAATATCCTTGTATATTAACATTTATATATTTATTTATTCATATATATATTATTTTAATAAAGATATTTAACAAAAATCTGAAATCATCTTATAATCAAATAACTCAAAATCTTTTTTATATATTTCATTTATAATACTAAGCATTTCTGTATCATAATAATCACGTAAAATATATTCTCTAATATTCAAACTATCTATATTAAGATCATTATTTTCTAATTTATAAGTTTTTATATTATCTTCAATTATTAAATCTTGATTATATACAAACATATATTGTGGAAAATAATGGATTATATTTTTTTCAAAGCTTTGATCAAAAACCATTTTAGTTAATTCATTTTTGACAAATATTTTAAAATCTTCTTTTTTACATTCTGGATTTTTGTAAAAAAATCCACTTATAATTCTATTATAAGGATTTCTAGTATATGTATAATAATTGTCTATTTCTGTATTATGAATATATTTATTTCTTAACATAAAGGGTATATGTGCCATATCAATAATAAAATCTTCATTACCCCAATAATCATTTAAAACTTCATAATTAATATCATTTTTTATCTTTTCTCTTATAAACTTCCCCGAGTTTTTGGGAATATGAATATAACAATATATTCTGTTTTCTGAAATATCCTTGTATATTAACATTTATATATTTATATATATTTATATATTTATATATACTTACTTTAAATGTAAATTGAAAATATAATACCACGATCTCTCAAAATAATGACCTTCAATCGGATTAATATGATAATTGCAATACTGAATCAGTTCTTTATAAGATTCTTTACTTCTTTTAAGTATATTATCTCTCGAAATAACCATGAAAGCTGATGGGAATACATTTATCTTCTTCTCATTCATTATCTCCGGATATATCTTTACTATGAAATCTCTAAAATTATTAATTTTCCCTTTATCATTAATATTTTTTTCTTTATCATAATTATAAGCAGATCTGTTATTAAAGTTTAGACCGAATGTATTATCTTGTATATCATAAGTTTTACAATCAGAATACCCCTTATTTTGTGCCTCTTGTAGCACATTCCAGAACATTGAGGGTCCCCAATCTTTCCTAATCCATTCATGATCATTCAGAGAACCTTGAGAAAAACAAACATATGAAGGGAGATTTTCATAATTTTCAATTATATAATTCAAGAATGTTTCAGATTCTCTACCAACATTAGATATTTCTCTATATACATCACCTGGTGTCATTATAGAATTATCCATCTTACTTCCCTTATTATAAATAACACGGTTACTAGCATATATATTAGACCAACTAATATCTTCGTTATATCTTGCAATTACTAATTTAAATACATTAATGGAATCTTCTATAGATTTAGTAGGTAAAGATACGATTCCCTCTATTTCAGTCATATTTATACCCGGTAGTATTTTCCTTTGACCATTTTTAATGTAAATAAGATATTTATCTTTATCTTCTAATATTTTATAATCTTTATTATATATTTTATATGTTAATAATTTTTCATTTTCACTAAATACACATATTATTGGTTCTATATCTACAAATAATTCTTTTAAACATTCATTAATGGTATCATAACTTTCTCCAGTAAATAAATAATACCAAAATCTTTCCAATATATATCCTTCTATTCCTCCTTGATCATTTGAATTATATAAGAACTTACGTAATTTTATATAAACTTCTTTGGGATGTCTCATGATTTGTTTTGATTTTAAAAAGAAACAAGCACACAAACATATAGGAATTATTTTTTTTGATTTTTTAATACCAATATAATTACATATAGATTCTGTTATATTATTTGATTTATAATTATTTCTAAAACTGATAAAATGACCACTTTCTTTTCCATCCCATTGCCAATTACCTCCACTATGACTAGTTATATTATGATTGTAATCATTTACAAAATACTTTATCAATTCAAGATTACCAACATTATAACTATTATTATACTTAACAAATTTTTGTGGTGGAATATTTTCACTCTTCTTATATTGTTTTGTCAATGGTAAAATATCTTTGTTATAATATAAAGGTATGTTATCATCTTTAAAAAGTTCTAAAAACTTTTCATTATGTTCAAATGGGTCTGCTTGAGTAAATATTAAATTTTCTGGATAATTATCATAATTATCAATAATGTAATCCAAATAAGTTCCTCCTTCTCGCCCAATATTTCTGCTTTTTATAACCTTGATTTTATTATCATAAAAATAAATATCACTCGAACCTTTATTGAAAATAAGTATTCTTTCTATCGATTCATTTTCTTTTATCTTATTAACCCAATCTACATTTTCATTATATCTTGATATAATTATTGTAATTTTATCTGCTCTTCCATAATCAAGTATCGGTAATACTTTTGTATTATGATAATTTTCATTTAGAAATAAAGCATATCTGTAGTACGCGTCCAAATATAATTCGTCTAATTGTTTGCCTTTTTGTGGCCCAAACTGAAAGTGAACTACTGAACAATTTAAATTTATAATATTTCCAGCTCTGCTAATGCCGCTTATTATTGCTTCATCATCTATTTTATTGCTTTCAAATACTTTCATAAAATGGTTTTTAGCAGTTACCCCAGTACAAGCGAACATATTTATAGATATGCGAGAATTATATCTTTCAAGTGGTTTATTTTTTAATTTAAATTGATTAGGATTTTTCAGAAACAATTTATGAGTTTGATTTGCTTTTTCAAATGTTTCATACCAATCTGATATAGGAATCGCACTCCCCCCATCTAATTGTAATTTTTCACACCATTTTTTAAAATCTACATCATAATCAAATAATTTATGTATATTGTATTTTTGTTGATAATAAGCGCATACATCATTGTTTACTATATTCGGGTAATAAAACTGACCATTTTTAACTGATCTAAGATATTCTTCAAACGTGTCTACATCAATATAGACAATATCATCATCACATTTAATCAATATATCCTTGTCATTTAAGTTTTCATAATAATATTTATAATATCCATCCCATCTCCCTCCAGTGCTATGATCAGGGATTTTCAATAAATATTTATCTTTTTTGCATAAATTATTAATATATTCTCTATCATTTTCATTTATAATAAAATCCCAAATATGAACTTCATCAATTAATTTCATTTCAAGTAATTTATCTATATATATCGTTAAAACTTTCATATATCTTTCTCTTCCAGAAAATACAGAAAATATTTTTCTTGAAAAATGTTCCTTATAATAATCCAAAGAGTTCTTTATTGCCTGATCCATGTTAAAGTATTTATAAGAAGCGAGTCTTCCTAAAAAGTGAACATTTTCACCTTCTTTTTCTGCAAGTTCTTGATATATCTTATAAAGAGATTTATTCTTTTCATTTAATACAGGATAATATGGTTCACCTTTATCAGTAGTAGTTTCTTTTACTATAACAGTATGATCTGATTTTTGATTTAAGAAATGTTTATATTCAACACACCTAGTATATTTTGTATTTTCTCCCGGATAATTCACAACTGAGTTAGGTTGATAGTATTCTTCATTAAACTTGTAATCTATTTCAAAATCTATACTTCTATATTCAAGTTTAGGTAAGTTCTTATCACTAAAATAGGCATCTATTGGCCCAGTATAAATAACTATCTGTTCATTACTAATATGATTTCTTAAATCTTCAAAATCAGTATTTAATTTTACTGTTATTTGAGGAAACTTATCTAATATCCCCTGAAAAAAATGAGTATACCCATTTTTTGGAAGGACTTGATATTTATCTGAGAAATATCTATCATCAAAAGAGTTTCTAACTGGTATTCTAGCTAATACTTCAGGGTCAAGTTCTTCAGGATATTTTTTCCATTGTTTGTATGTATAGTGTTTGAATATCTTTTCATAAAGAACCTTACCCACTCTTGATTTAGCCATTTCCTCTCCATTTTTTATCTCATCATATTTTATTTGATTATCTTCTAACCATTTATTCATCTCTTCTTCATTCTTTATGTTTTCATTACATATACCATTTACAGTGTCTATATTAGCTGGAATGGGATGATATGAACCATCTATATCTCCAACAACCTTATGTTCCCATTTTTCCCATTCTCCATATTTAGTAATATATTCATATACTACTTCATCATTTGTATGAAATAAGTGTGCTCCATATTTATTCATACGAATACCTGTTGGATAATCTGTATAATCATAGCAATTTCCTGCTATATGATTCCTTTTATCAATAATTAATATATTCTTATCAGATTTTGTCGCGAATTGTTCGGAGACAACAATCCCTGAAATACCACATCCAACAATAATAACATCGTATTTTTTATAGGGATGTTTTAATTCATCTATTTCATTTTCTAGAGTATCTATTTTATTTTCTAAATATTTATGTGGGTCCATTTTATCTTCAGTTAAGCTCTTTTCTAACTCATCAACTCTTTCTTCAAGTGTTTTTTTAGGAGGCTCATTTCTAATTACTCTTCTTCTAACACCTCTTCTCATATTTTAAGATTAGTATATAATTTATAACAATATTTCATACGTATTTTCATAAATCATCAAAAAAAAATCTAAGATTAGAATATAAATGAATATTAATTTGACTCTCCCTCGTTTAAATACAACAACTATGCAAGTTTTAGTTGTTCTTTTCTATTCCTATGTTTTAATCTTTCACATTAAAGATACAGAATATGCTAAGATGTTAATCTTAACATTCTTAACAATGGTTCTTTTATGTTCCATGAAAGGAAATATTCTAGAAGCATTTACAACATTTGATCCAGAAGGAGATGATAAGGTTGGACCAGATGATCCTAAAAATATAACATATGATACAAATGAAACTTCAGCACCAGCAACTGATGAAGCAGCTGGAACAATTATTCCTACAATCCCCGAAGTCCCCAAAGTTGTTCCTCCTCCCGACCCCACTGCTATTGCTGTCAACTCGGGTAATATGAGTGTTTATGATGGTATATGCTTACAAACCGGAAATAGTGAACCTTGGATGAAATCTCCGGCAAATAGTTCTTTAGTAGATGATAGTACATTATTCACATATTTAACTGGTCAGGGACCATTGAAGCCGACCATCACTGATAATGCTTACTTAATTGGTCCTCCAATCGATGGTGATAAATCTTCTCCAAATAAGATGTTTATGTTCGCAAATAATAGAAGTTCTCCTAACTGTTGTCCATCAACTTTCTCTACAAGCACCGGATGTGTTTGCACCACTGAGAAACAAAGAAATTATGTGAATCAGAGAGGAAATAATAATCCTTTAAGTTTAGACAATTCCGATATTTAAAATCTTCTCAGAAGTCTCTGATGCATTTGATCATGAACACTAAAATGATGCTCATCATTCCTTTTAAGTCTTTCAACTCTTTGTGATTCTTGCTCCATTTCTAACATTTTTCTTTTTTCATACATTATTCTGTCCTGTTCATTCATAGTGTATGATATATTACTTCTTTCTTTCTTAACACCGCCTATTGATTGTTGTCTGTCTTCAAGATTAAATGAATTGGGATCAACTGTTAAAATAGAGTTCGTAAAAGCATCTTTATAATCTCTATAGCCTAAACCATTCATATCACCACTGAAATCTTCTATTTTAGCCTGACCTAATGTCATTAGAGAATCTTTGTTTTTCATAGAAATAGAAACTTGAGGTTCTTCATACTTTACTAAAGAATGTTTATTTTTTTGTGAGTGTTCTGCTTTATATTTTTCAAACTCATGATTAAAGAGATCTTTATTAAATCCATCTTGAAACATAGGTTTTTGAGAGCTTTCTGAAACACTATTCTCTTTCATCCATCCACTATATCCATCATCATAAACTTCTTTAACTCTATTTTCTTCATATATCTTATTAAAGACATCTATATCAAATCTCTCTGTATCAAACTGAACATTACTTCCAGTATTTTGAGTTTCTAAATAATTTCTTGAATGATTTTTAAGTTCTGAATGTGAATGATTATTTTTAGAATCTTTAAGTTTTTTCTCTAAAAGTGTGTATGCAATAGATACTTTTTGAAACTCATCAGCAGAACCTCCTCTATCTGGGTGTGTTTTAGCCGCTGCTTTAAGATAAGCTTTCTTAAGAGTTTTCTCATCAAACTTTTTAGGAACTCCTAAAATCTTATAAGGATTAAGTTTTTGTTTTTGAGGATTATCTTGTATTTGTGGTAAGTGTTGAGAAGATATTTGAGGAATACCTGGTGTTTCACCATTTATATTTGTATGAACATATCCTTGACTATGAGGATTTTCGCCCAATTGTTGAGCGTGATTCTCAATTGTTGATCGTTGACTATTAAGTGTCATTTGAAATAATCGGTCTATCTGTTGCTGTTGTGCTGCTATTTGTGCCTGTTGTTGTGTAATATAATTCTCATAATGAGATTGTTGTGTTGATGTACTATTTCCCATAAAAAATATATATTATCTTACAAATTAAATCTATAAATCTTACTAAATCAACGCAAATGAGGTTGTACATAATCCATCTTTAAGAAATCAAAGATGTCCTTCTCTTCAAGAAACTCTTTATCCATATCAAGCTTTGTCTTGATGTCTGTGAGTGAATACTCATTTAGAGAGTATCCCAAATCAAGTGCTCTTTGACGCATCTTTGGATTAAACTCTGCTGATCCGGTGAAATACAAGATAGCAAATGGATACTCTTTCTTTGTAGTCACCATAATATCTATTCTTCTTCCCGATAATTCAGAAGATATCTTCGAAATGCCCATAAACTTTTTGTTTCCTAGAGCTAAAGTCTCAAACATATAACCTTTCTTGTAAAGAGCTTCTACAAAATCACTCATAATCTTCTTACCTGAGTTCTTACCATCACTCTTAATAAGAACATCAATGTCTCCACTCGTTTCACTCTTTCGTCTATAAGATCCAGCAATCGTCAACTCTGTCTTTGGAAACAGTTCTTTAAGGACACTCTTTAAGAACTTTTCGTGTTCAGTGATCTCATCATATGGAATCCTTTTGAGAATGTCATCATAGTAGTTGAGACCTATAAGTTGTTTCTCGTTCAAGATCTCATCAAGATTTTGAGAATCTCTTAAAGATTGAATAGAATCATATCCCATATTCATGAGTTCTTTTGCTTTCCCTGGACCTACACCATAGATCTTCATAAAGTCTTCTCTAGGATCTTTCTTTTCTGTAATCTTTTCATAGTTTGGATGAGTTCCTGTATTGATGATGATTTCTATCTTTTCATAGATAGACTTACCTATACCCTTTACCTCGGATACATTCTCAAGAGTGAACTCTTTATCCATAGAGTTGATCCCTTTTAAAGCCTTGTAATACGAAGAAGCTTTGAATGACTCTTTGTTCATCTTTTCATAATCTCCAAGAGTCTTCAAAATCTTGCAAACCTTTTTCTTCAT
>MDTA01198041.1_pt1 | contig 26355 bp, 18 predicted proteins | sample 811151 | NCBI WGS metagenome assembly MDTA01 (sample SAMN05326648, study PRJNA326480) | marine metagenome | isolation source: seawater | place: Indian Ocean: South | collected 2010 | reverse complement strand
CCCCTCAAAAGCGCAGGCCTGAGTGCCGACCTGGTGGATTCAGTGGAGCTTGAGAACCTCGCCAACATCTATCTTTGGCGCTACCCGGAACTCAACATAACTATTCTTCGGCCCTGCAACATCGTGGGCCCCGGTGTTCGCAATACCATGAGCACCCTGCTCAGCAGTGAGCGGGCACCCGTATTGGCTGGCTTTTCGCCGATGATGCAGTTCATCCATATCGACGATATGGCAGACGCCATTGTCGCCGCCTGGGCAAAGCCCGTAAAAGGCGTGTTCAATGTCGCGCCGCAAGACTGGGTCGCCTACCAGCACGCCCTGAAGCTCTGCGGTTGCAAAACCATACCCATTCCCTCCATTCCACCGAGCGTGCCGAAGGCCATTGCCCGGGTTCTGAACCTGCGCAGCTTCCCTCCCTACCTTATGGCATTCTTCAAATATCCGGTGGTGATTGACGGTCGCGCCTTCGCCCGGGAATTCGGTTTTGAGCCCAAACGGCCATTGAAAGAGATTTTCCGGTATTATCGCGATAACAAAAAACCGGTGTGAAACTCATCGGTAATTTGAGCATTCAAATAGACGAACGGCCCTTTTCGGCGCTACCCTGTACATATTAAATACAGTACCCGGGCACCGGCAGGCCCGGGATTCCCGGTGTTCAAGGAAAGAGCTAATGTTCAGGGATCTCAGCGTGATCAGTCACGGTGCGGCAGCCGCTGTCTTTGCGGTTCTGGCCGTTCTTGTGGCAACCCGTTATCTTCGCCGCGACATTGATCGTGCTCTGTTCCTTGCCGCCATTGTTACCGCCCTGTGGGCCTCCGTCCTGGTTACCCAAAGCCTCTGGGGATCGCCCGGATTCTTCACCCGCTACCTCCTGGAACTGCTCAGAGACACAGCCTGGTTACTCCTGCTGTTCGCCATGCTTCGCGACGGCTTTCGCCAAGGCCGGTTCACCAGTCAAATAAAGAAGGTATTGGGTGCCGCGACGGCGATACTGATCATCACCTTGCTGGCCCTTGGTACACTTGAGTTCGCCCTCCACATCGATCTTGTCAGCGGTAAAACCAAGGTGATCGGCCAGATCGCCCTGTCACTCCTGGGCCTGTCGCTGGTCGAGCAAATCTGGCGAAACTCTACTGTCTTCGGCCGCTCCAGCATGAAATACCTGTGCATTGGCGTTGCCACCATCTTCGCCTTTGATTTCTTCATGTATGCCGATGCGCTGCTGTTCGGGCAAGTCGCGGATTCGTTCTGGAATGCGCGCGGTTTTGTGAACGCCGCACTCATGCCCCTTTTTGCCATCAATGTGGTGAACACACGCAAACAACCTGTGGACTTCCAGTTGTCCCGTTCGGCCGTATTTCACGCTGGCACACTCATCTTCGCGGGCGGATACCTGTTACTGCTGGCCATCGGCGGTTACTACGTACGCGCCCTGGGTGGTGAGTGGGGCGAAGCCCTGCAGGTTCTGTTCATCACCGTTTCCCTGGCGTTTCTGGTCACACTTCTGCTGTCGCGGCGTATTCGCGGCCGCCTGATGGTCTTCATCAGCCAGAACTTCTTCGACTACAAGTACGATTATCGCGATGAATGGCTCAAGCTCACCAAGGAACTTGCCAACCTGAGCAACGAACCACCCCTGCCCGAACGAGTAGTGCGCATTCTGGCCGGACTGGTGGAAAGCAATGCCGGCGCGCTCTGGATAAAGGGCGAGCAGAAAGATTTCCACCTGAAAGCCAGCGTGAACATCGCCACACCCAAGGACACCATCATTGACGAAGACTCGGACATGGTGAAGTTCTTTAAAGATCGTGAATGGATCATTGATCTGAGTGAATACCGGGAAGACCCGGTGAGCTACAACCTGCTGGAAATACCGGACTCCATCACCAAAACCCCGGAAGCCTGGCTGGTCATCCCGCTGTATCTTGATAACGAACTCTACGGCATTGCCATGGTCGGCGCGCCTTATGCCAGGGTGGAGCTTAACTGGGAGAACTTCGACCTGATCAAGGTGGTGGCACGCCAGACCTGTAACCTCATCGCCCAGAACGATGCCCAAAACCGGCTCTCACGGGCCATGCAGTTTGAAGCCGTCAGCAAGGCCAGCGCGTTCATGGTGCATGATCTGAAAACACTGATCGCCCAATTGTCTCTACTGGTCAAGAATGCGCCCAAACATCGCAACAACCCAGCCTTTATCGACGACATGATTGCCACCACCGATCATGCGGTCCGTAAAATGTCGAACCTCGTGGATCATATCCGCAAACCATCCTCCGGGGCGGACGAGCAACGTGCTCCCATAGACCTGACCCAACTGGTCCGCGAGCTGATTGAAGACAACAGCCGCCGCAGCCCGGCACCGATGCTACTGGGTGCTCCACCCGCCATCCAGGTATGCGCCGACAAAGAACAGCTGCGCAGCGTGCTGGGCCACCTGATTAGCAACGCCCAGGACGCCACGGCTCCAACCGGGGAAATCACACTGAACCTGAAAACGGCCAAAGGCAGCGTGGTGCTGTTTATCCAGGATACCGGCAGCGGCATGACGGAAGAGTTTATCCGCACCCGGCTTTTCAAACCCTTCGAAAGCACCAAAGGGCTTACCGGCATGGGCATTGGAGCCTATCAGGCCCGGGAATACATACAGGAGCTCGGCGGTTCAATTGACGTAACCAGCGAGCCCGGTCTGGGCTCCTGCTTTTCGGTACGTATTCCGCTGGCCAATGCGGCGACCGGTGAAGTGACCGGGAACAAGCCGGAACCGACAGATTCCGGTTTGCACGAAGGCAGGCAAGCCGTCAATTAACCGACGGCCAAGACTATTTTGTGAAGCGAGCATTGCAAAGTGTCAATGTTCAGTTAAGAATCAGAGTCATGGAATCGCGTTCGCCTCATGGGCGTCTATCCGATATGAACACGGAACAAAGGACTGGTTGTTGTTGTGAAGCAGTTATTGATAGTCGAGGATGATCCTGGCCTCCAGAGCCAGATGCGATGGTGCTTCAGTGAAGACATTGAAGTCTCGGTAGCCGCTGATCGGGAGGCAGCGCTAACGGCACTTCGGCGTCTTGAGCCTGAAGTGGTGACGCTGGATCTTGGCTTGCCACCCGACCCCGGCGGCGCCACTGAAGGTTTCGCCCTGCTGGAAGATATCCTTCGCCTGGCACCCATGACCAAAGTGATCGTGGTGACTGGCAGGGAAGACAAGGAAAACGCCGTCAAGGCCATAGGCATGGGAGCCTGCGACTTCTATCAGAAGCCCCTGGATGCCGACATCCTCACCTTTGTGGTAAATCGGGCATTCCGCCTCGCGGAACTGGAAAAAGAAAACCGCGAACTGTCCTCGCAAGGCAATGGCACCAACATCAAAGGCATTGTTGCCGCCAGCCCCGAAATGCTGGTGATTTGCCGCACGGTTGAAAAAGTTGCGCCTACCGATGTCACCACCCTGATTACCGGAGAAACCGGTACCGGCAAGGAACTTCTGGCCCGGGCCCTGCACGACCTGAGCCATCGCGCCGACAAACCCTTTGCGGCCATCAATTGCGCCGCCATTCCGGAAAACCTGCTGGAAAGCGAACTGTTCGGGTTCGAGAAAGGCTCCTTTACCGGCGCGACCCAGTCCAAGAAAGGCAAGATTGAGAGCGCCAACGGCGGCACCCTGTTTCTCGACGAGATTGGCGATATGCCGATGGCACTGCAGGCTAAACTGCTTCGCTTCCTGCAGGAACGGGTCATCGACCGGGTAGGTTCGGTAAAACCGATTCCCGTTGATGTCCGGGTGGTGTGCGCCACACACCGGAATGTTCAGGACCTGATCTCCCAGGGCGATTTCCGGGAAGACCTGTATTACCGGATCAGTGAAATCACACTGGATGTGCCTGCCCTGCGTGAACGGGATGGCGACCCACTGGTGCTCGCACAATCCCTCCTGAAAACCCTGGGCAAACAAATGGACCGCCCTAACCTCACGTTCTCGGACGATGCGGTTCAGGCCATCAATGCCTACAGCTGGCCAGGCAATGTGCGTGAAATGATCAACAAGGTGAAGCGGGCGATCATCATGGCCGATGGCAAGCGCATCACCGCCGAGGACCTGGTTCTGCCGCTCGAAGGCTGCGACACCGACTTTCAGCTCAACCTGCGCCAGGTACGTGAAGCGGCAGAACGAAAGGCGATTATTCAGGCCCTCACCACCAGTAATTTCAACATGGCTCAGGCATCGCGCCTTCTGGGCGTTACCCGCCCGACGCTATACAACCTGACCGACAAGTACCGGATTGAGACCAACACCGCGCCGAACGAGGCCTGAGACACCCAATGCTGGAACAGAACAAGACCCGACGAAGGAAGGACCAGGGCATGAAGATAAGAACTATTGCGCGTGCATCACTGCTATCCGCTGCCATCGCTTTGGCCGTGACGGGGTGCAACAGCGAACCGGACATGTCTCAGGAAGACATTCAGTACATCAGCCATGTAGACCAGGCACGGTTTTTCCAGCGCCAGGGTGAGCTGAAAGCAAGCACCATCGAGGCCCGAAGCGCCATCGATCTCCAGCCGAATCGCGCCGCCCCCTACTTTGTCATCATCCACAACCTGCTAACTGCCGGTGATGCGGCGAACGCTGAACGGCAACTGGACAAGCTCCTTGAGAAGACGAACATTGAGGAGCTGGGCCAATCGGAACGCAACCAGGCTGCGTTGATCCGGGCTGAAGCCCGTATTCTCCAGGGTAAACACCAGGAAGCCCTGGAATCTCTGGACCAGATTTCATCGTCCTCTCCGGATCAACAGTTGCAGGCAGACAACCTGAAAGGTCGCGCCTGGTTGACCAGCGGCGACTTTGACAAAGCCGAAGAGGCCTACCAGAGCGCGTTCGACAAACACAGCAATAACGTTGTTGCCATGGTCGGCCTGTCCCGGGTTGCCACGGCCAAGGGCGACTTCGACACTGCAAAGGAACGCCTTGAGAAAGCCATAGAAATTGACGCTGAACACGAGGACGTCTGGCTCTGGAGAGCGCAATTCGCCCATGCCCAACAACAATGGGCCGAAGCAGAACAGGCGTACATACGCGCACTGGAGACCATTGGCCAGTTCGACGTTATGACCTTCCGGAAATACCAGACCATTTCGGCCCTGATCACCGTTTTGCGTGAGCAGGGCAAATCGGCGGAGGCATTTGTCTACGAGGAAATCCTTGCCAAGTCCGGCCCGGGTACGATCAAAAGCAACCTGGAAGCCGCGGCCTCAGCCTATAATGATGGCGACCTGAATACCGCCGCCAGGTATCTGCAGGAAGTCCTTAACCAGGTTCCCAACCATCAACAAAGCGCATTGATGCTGGGCGTAATACGTTATCGGCAAGGCCGCCCCGAGGAGGCGGAGAAACTGCTTGCACCGCTGGCCGATATGGAAAACGCCGATGAAGTACGCAAACTCCTGGCCGCCACCCGCATATCCATGCGCGACCCGGCTGGCGCAAAATCACTGCTGGAAGACCTGGAGGGCAGCGACGCCGATCCACAAACACTGGCACTGGTAGGCATTGCAAGCCTGGCTTCTGGCGATGACCAGAGTGGCCGCCAGCTCCTGGAAAAGTCGCTGGAACTGGCACCAGACAACCACAACCTGCGTTTGCGCTATGCGGCTTACCTCACTCAAACCCGAGATTTCGCCAATGCCATCAAACAGGCCAGTCAGATTCCGTCGGATGCCACGGAGGCCCTGCAGGCCACAATCCTGACATCCCAGGCCCAGGCGTTGTCTGGCAATTCGCAGGCGGCAACAGACACCCTGGACACCTGGCTTAAAGCCAATCCGGACAGCATGGCTACCCTGATTGCCCGCGGAAACCTGGCCAGCAGCCTGAACAACACCCAACAGGCGGCCAGCTACTTTGAGCGGGCGCACAAGCAACACCCGGAAGAAGCAGCTCCTCTGGTAGCTCTGGGCAACCTTGCCCGCGAACAGCAGAACACGGAGCAGGCGATTGCCTGGTACCGCCAGGCGGTCGAAACCAACCCGAACAACCTGCCCGCCATTCAGGCCCTTGCCGGTGTGATGAAGCGCGATCAACTGACCGGGCTGATGCAGGAAATCAGCACGCAACATCCTGAGGCAAACGGACCGCGGCTGATCCTTCTGGAATCCGCGCTGATCAACAACGATACGTTGCGAGCCGATGAACTGACCGCCCGGTTGATGGAAAGAGAGCGGGAAGACCAGCCCTCACCGGCTGAACCGCTGGTCGCTGCGGTATATGAAGGCATTGCCACTCAAATGGCACAGCGCGACAACAGCGAGCGCGCTCTGGAGATCCTGAGCCGCGGACGAGCGCTCTTCCCAGAGAACGAGGCCATCGCCCTAAAAGTGGCTGCCATCGAATTCAGCAATGGCAACGCAACCGCCGCGCGAAGTGCGCTGCAGGATGCCAAGCAGCATCATCCGGACTCCCCCGCGCCCTACCAGGTAGAAGCCAGCTATTACGAAAACCAGGGCGAACATCAGCAAGCTGCTGAGCTTTATCAACTGGCGCTGGCCAAGCGACAAACGGCGGAACTGGCCATCGCCCATGCTCGCGCACTCTCTAACGCCGGCCGATCTCAGAATTCGATAGAAGCACTGCAGGAAGCCAACAAACAATTCCCGAACAATTCGTCAATTCTGCTTACACTGGCGCTTCAAACCCAGCAAGCAGGCCAGACGGATGCGGCCATTGAGCACTACCAGCAGGTTCTGCAACTGGCCCCGGACAACGCCCTGGCGCTGAACAATCTCGCCTGGCTGTATTACGAGGCCGGCAACAGCGAAGCGGCATCACTGGCCAAACGCGCCTACGAACTGGTGCCCGGAAATGCGGCGATTGCAGATACCTACGGCTGGATCCTGTTCGAGGCTGGTGAACACGAGCAAAGCCTGGCGGTACTGGAAAGAGCCCATTCCCTGGCACCGGATTCCCAGGAAATTGCCATGCATCTGGCCGAAGCTTATCGAGCCACCGGCCGCACGGATGCGGCCCAGCAGATCATGGACAAGTTCAGCACAGGCAACAACGGCTAATCATTACTCGCGCTATAACCAAAAAGAGGACATAACGAAACGTTCCTAGCCGCCGGTGGCAGCCCTGACACACTGCAACAATACTTTACATATTGTTTCCAATAGCAAGGAAGGTGGGTTATGGCTGCTATCAAAGTGTTGAGCTTAGGCACCGTGGTGGTTCTGCTCAGCGGCTGTCAGAACTGGCAGTTCAGGGATATTGAGGATTTGCCACCGACAGCCGCGATACCAGAGACGAGCGAGCCTGGAAAGGTCGATGTCTGGTATTTTGACGGTATCTCCGGGAACTACGTTCAGGGCATGCTGGACGCAGAGAAATATCCGGATTCGCCCGATGAAATCACTGAACTCACCCAACTGCGCCAAGCCACCAGCCGAGCCAATAATTACGGCACACTGATCCGGGGCTTTATCGAGCCCCCCGAAACGGGCGAATACACCTTTTACATCAGCGGCGACGATCAGACGCAACTGTGGTTATCTGACTCCCAGAACCCGGACGGTGCGGTTCAGATCGCCTCCACCATGTCCACGCCCCTCGATAATTTCACCCGCTACGCCTCACAAACCTCCGGCGTACAATATCTGGAGGCCGGCAAAAAATATTACTTTGAATTCAGACACAAGGAAGGTGGATGGGACGACCACTTTACCGTCGCCTGGTCCGGCCCCGGCATCTCTCAGCAGGTGATCAGCGGCAGCGCGCTACATAGCTACGCCCAGAAAGCCCCTGACTCGGCCCCCGAGATGACAACCGAAGATGCTTACCATCTGGGTTACCGAATCGGCTACTTTGACGCTGAACAGGGCCTCTCATTCAACAGCCAGTACCCACCACTTGATGCGGACAGTGATGATCTGTACGACAACTGGGAGATTGTGTACGGGCTGGATCCATCCAATGCGGCCGACGCCAAATCCGATACCGACAATGACCTGCTTACCGCCATGGATGAGTTCTGGGCCAGGACCAATCCCGGCACCGAAGATACCGATAACGACGGTATTCCGGATGGGTACGAATACGCCTATGGCACGGACCCCACCAACCCGGGCGATTCCAATGTAGATCTTGACGGTGATGGCTACACCATCCTGCAAGAGTACCAGGCGGGCACCAATCCCACCGATGCCAGCGACTTCCCTGCCCCTCAGGAAGTGTACGCAACCGGATTCGTCGGCCAGTACTTCACAGGCACCGAGTTTGACAGCTTCGTTTACAGTCAGCGGGATGCGACCGTCAACTTCAACTGGAATAGTGGAAGCCCGTCAGCGGAGCTTCCAAGAGACCGGTTCAGCGTGCGTTGGCAAGGATGGTTTACCCCCCCTCACAATGAAGGAACCCGGGACTACACCTTCACCACCACCACGGATGATGGTGTTCGGCTTTTCCTCAACGGGTCTACCGTCATTGATCAGTGGAAGAACCAATCCCCCACCAGCTACAACGCCACCGCGAGTCTCGAAGCGGGGACCCCCGTTGCCATCACCATGGAGTACTTTGAGTTCGGCTGGGGTGCCACAGCACAACTGGCGATTACCGACGCCGCCACTGGAGATGCCATATCCACGACCAACACCGTCCAGCATCTGGCATTGGACAGCGAGTTCGCCGAAAGCACCTTGAACGACGGCATCGACGATCTTTACAAGCTTCGCTACGGACTCCCCCTGATGCAACCATCAGCAAGCCGGGTGCTTAACGACAGCGGCGTGACGGTTCTTGAAGCTTATCAATCCGGTTTACACCCATACACGCTCGAAACCGTGTCTGAACCAGAGTCACCCGTTACCGGCCAACCTGATGACACTGGTGATGCCAGTGGCAGTGTGACACTGTCCTGGACGCCTCCCGGCACCCGGGTAGATGGCAGCAGCATTTCCCTAAGTGAAATCGACAGTTACCGGATCAACTATGGTCAGGATTCAGCCAACCTTACTGAAACGCTGGAAGTCCCGGCAGGTACAACCTCAACCACGGTTACCGGCCTGGCGCCAGGCACCTGGTACTTTACGATTCAGGTAATTGATATCAATGGATTGAGTAGTGAGCCGTCTGATCCGGTAGAGCATCAGGTTAACTGAGCGAGCATTCTGGTTGTCGAGTTATTTTACAACCAAACAACAACGGACAAACATTTTCATTAATATTCAATGACTTAAATTTTGGCACGAAGCCTGCTTATTCGTGGATGACGTAACGCAAAGACCACTCACTGGAGGAGTGATTCAAATGAAAAAATTGACTCAAGGCTTGGCATTGGCTGCTGCCGTCGGGTTTGCGGGCGCGGCACAAGCAGCGTATATCGGCACGGTTGCTAACACAGCGCCTGCGGAAGCTCCCTCTGCCATCCCATCGAACAACGATTACGCAAACGGAAACGGTTTGGGTACTGACTTTATTCCTACACAGTACTATGACACCACCGACTCAGTGCTGCTCTCGCACTCTCTCGAATCAGTGTCGACCGATCCGTTCAAACTGACATTCACCTATCTGGGCAAGGAAGCGGGTTACACAGGCTCCTTCCTGTATGAAGGCTCTGAGATCTTCAATACTGGTACCAGTGGATTGGGCGATACTTTCAGTGCGATCTACACGAGCGGTCTCGGTAAGCTGGACTTCGGTTTCTCCTCACTCGCATGGGGAAATCCAGTTGGCTCTGTTTCCAACCAAGGCACTGGGAACCAGGCTAACGGCTACAACTTCTCCATTTTCGAAGCTGGGGAAGACTGGTTCATCCTGAGCCTGGACGACAACAACCAGGTAGACGATAACCACGATGATATGCTCGTTATGGTAAAAGCCTCCAAGGTTCCAGAGCCTGGCACCCTGGCGCTGCTTGGTCTCGGCCTGGCCGGTATCGCAGTTCGCATGAAGGGCCGTAAAAAAGCCTGACATGGCACTCTGTGCTACGCTATAGAAGCCCTGCGAATGCAGGGCTTTTCTTTGCCCGGATACTTTGCATGAACATTCTGATTGTCTATGCCAATAGCGGACGCGGATTAGAAAAAGATTCCCGCATTCTTGCAGAGGCTCTAGCCGATATGGGGCACCAATGCGAATTCGAATGTTTACCACCAACCCAGGAGAGTCAAAACCGGCTGTCCCACTATCGGTACAGGTTGTTTGAAAAGTACCTGCCAGATGCCTTTGGCAATCTGTATTACGTCTGCCGCACAACGATCGCCAAGGCGAAAATCGGGCCCCCAAAATCAGACCTGGTGATTCACCTTGAAAACCTAAGACTCTCCCACCTTGGTCGGGGACACCGCCATTGGCTAATTCCTAACCAGGAATGGTTTATTGAATCTCGCCTGCCCTATCTCCGGGGCATTAATCGGATTCTTTGCAAAACCCGGCACGCTACCGAAATCTTTTCCCGCTACCATACGGACGTCTCCTACCTTGGCTTTACCGGGGGACCCGAGTTAACGAAGCCGGACCTTTCCGGCAAGAATTATCAACTGGCGCTTCATGTGGCGGGTAACAGTCAGTTCAAGGGAACAAAAACGGTGTTGGACTGCTGGTTACGTCATCCCGAGTGGCCCAAGCTGGTGGTGGTCTCTCAACATTTAGAGGCATCTGACTATGACAGTCAGAACATCGATGTCCGGCGCAATTTAACAGACCAGGAAATGGAAGCGCTCTGGCGGGAGGCGGGATTTGCTATCCAGCCTTCTGAGGTTGAAGGCTACGGACAGGTATTGGCAGAAGCCCTGGCGAATGGATGCGTTACTGTCAGCACTGATGCCCCGCCAATGAACGAACTGATCGAGAACGGCCGCGGCTACCTCGCAGATCCGGGGCAAAGCCATACATTCCGACTTGGCACCCGCTACATAACCTCTCCCAAAAGCCTTGAAATGACGATTGATACTGCCCTAAATGCAACACAGGACGCTTTGGAGTGCATTTCTGCAAACGCCAGCCAATGGTACGCTTTAAGCCATGATGCCTTTCTTGAAAAACTGCGAGTGGCGGTCAGCGACTGCACCAACCATTCTCCCGATCAACCCGTGCACGAATCTCAGGAAAACCCTACACATTGAAACCTTTCACTTCAGATTCGTTTGCCATCCCGTGCCCTGAATGCAATAGCAATTAATCCCAAAGAAAGTAAAAGCAACGAAGCAGGCTCGGGAACCCGGCGCGGCACTCCGGTAATGGGGCCTTTAGGTGAAGCCGAGTAGGAAGTGCTGTAATCAGGATCGTGAATCCAGAAACTCCAGGGCCCTTCAGCAAACCGATGAAACTGTTCGATTGGATTGGAATCTGGCACTGCTGGAATTTCAATCCACGGCCACGCAAGGTCATATTGGAGGCCACTGTGCTCGAATTGCCAACCAAATCCGTCAACGGCATTCCATTGATTCAGGTAATAATCCCAACGAGCTATATGGCCCGAGTTCTCAACCTCGTGCGTTAATTTAACTCCATCAATCCATATACTCATGGTTAAGAAGCTAAGCGTTTCTGTGTCAGCCTCGACCTCAAAGGGAACATCTACTTTTTCCGGAGCCAACGGATCAGGATCTCCCCAAGGAGATCGGCTCATTTCCATCGTTCCGGTATAGTCAATGATGTAGCCCAATGCCTGAACAGGGCTCAAGGTAACCAATACAAAAATCACTATCCGGTGAAGCTTCATCCTGCACCTCCTTGTCAGGTTCTCTTACCAGCAAATTATAGACCAATATGCAACGTACTGATTTTACAGAAATACACCAATTAAACGTCTAATACATGTAACGTTTTCTGACAACATTCAGCGCTGACCGCTTTCTAAATCTCTCAGCCTCTTATGGGACGTAATGCTGATCTATCGTTTCAACTACTTGGCCAAACGTGCTCGAGAGTAATTCCTCAAGTCGCTCGGATCCATTACAGTCGTCACATGCGACTCCGTAGATTATCCAGGAGGCATCCTCACGGGGCTGAATGAACCCCCGGATCTGAGCAAGCTTTGCCTTCAGATCATCCGTCTCCCAAATCCCCTCAACGTAGTAACTGTATGCGAGGTGCAGCCTTTCACCAGAAACCCTGTCGCGCAGTGTTACACCACGCAGAGACACAGACCCGGGGGCTGCCACTGAGAATACGTCTTCAGGATGCCACCTATCCCGATCATACAGGCGGTTAGAATACTGAATGAGCTCTGCTGAGTGCCGTTGGTAATCATAGCTGTAGACACTAACCAATAGCTGCTCTGGCAGGCCCTGCTCCCGTTTAATCCGCTGCCGATCGAACAGTGTTTGCACATAAACCCTGTCTGGATTTCGAACCTGGGGCCGCCAGCCTTCAAGACTGTTAGAAAACAAGGGCCCAAACCGCTCACCGTCCAACCGGAGATCAAGCTGGGCTGGCTCAGAGCTTATTTTACGCTCAGCGGACGGCAGCAAGACCCAGAAAAGTAACGGAAGCACCACCATCAGGACCGTACCTACAACCGTCCGGGGGCGCCCAGACTGATCCGGAGCAGGTTGATCCCCGCCCGGATTCCCCAAGGCCCCCATTTGTTCTCCTGCGGATGTCTCCAGCATCCGTCCTATCAGAAATAACGGCACTAGCGTCGCCGCAAAGACCCACCAGCCAAAATTGTCGTGGTCATCTATCAGGCTGGTCTGCATGTTTGTTTCGTAACCCATATAGATGATCACGAATACCCGTATCCAGTTAGCGATTAACGCGAACAGGACGCCACAACAAAACATAATGATCCTGGAGCGTAATCGCCGGAGGTTCAGTTCTCCATAGATAACGGACAATGACTGCCCTACCAGCAGATAACGCAATCCTGAACAGCCGTGAGCCACCTCAAAGGTGCCCACACCAATCAGGTAAACGAACACCCCCTCCACGCGGAACTCTATATCCATAAGCCCCAGCAGTACCCGGTTGATCTCTACCGTTATGACCTGAAGTGTCCAGGAAAGAAAATCCCAGACCGGCACGGTAAATATCAGAAGGCCAACAGGCACAATGAAATGTCGAACCTGGCGCCACCCCATGAAAACTGCAAGCACGCCAAGCAACAAAGGCACCACTACAATCTGTTGGACGGCCTGAATACGCAGTATATCGCCGAGCCCATAACCGATAAGGGCGAGCAGGAACGGAATCAGCCAAAGAGGATAGAAACCGGGCTGGACCCGATATCTCAGGCAGGTCCGGACTGTCAGAAACAGGGACACCGCAAGCAGCAGGAGCCCATGGGAATAGGATTCATCAAACTTGAACCAGCGGCTAACAATACCCTGCACCGTTGGAAAGATCAGCCAGCCAAGCGCCAGAAGGCTCAGAGCAAATGGAATTGTGTTACGCAACACATGGATTGATTGAGTCCTTTCGTTCGGCATTACTGTCTTCCTTAGAACCTCTAAAGCCTGAACACACGATTAATACGAGAAACCAGCCCACCAGGCAACCAGGACCGGAGCCGGTAAGCCGTGCGCAACATCGGAGACCGCACAAGGTCAACCGTTGGGAAACTCACCTGTCGACCATTAAACCTTGCCTTATAGAAAGTATTTTTACCGGAACCTGCCAACAAATCATACTGATTAATTTCAGGATCCTGAAAAGCTTGCTCAATGGCATACCCCAGGTGCAAAGTGCCTAAAGATAATTTGGGATTTAGGTTTTCATCATAACCAGACTGCAAGTTGTAAACTCTGGCTCCCGCATGTATGTCATAGAGCACCGAGACCACCTGTCCATTGACCACGAGCCTGGACATTAACGCGCGTTGTTTATCAGACAACCTTGAAAGCAGCTTTAAATGAAACTGGCAGGCTTTATCATCAAAACAGGGCTTTTCCCATCGCTTTACGTGAAATCGGTTGAGCTGGTCGAGAAACGCCGCCTGAGAACCTCCATTATTTTCACAGAGCTGCCAGTTCCCACCTAATTGCTTCTCGAACAAGCATCGTCGGTTAAACGCTTTACGGCGAGTGTTGGGACCAAGAATGGCCAGCCACGGTTCAATGGGAAGGGCCGTATCAATACACACCCCCATGGATTCACTCCTCACTACTGGGGTCGCTCTGCAAGCCTCAGCCAAAGCGCGCCCCAGCGCTCCCCCCCCTTCCTCTTGGCTATCGGGAATCACCAACTCATCCCAGGTCAACGTTTTCAGATACGCTGCAACAGCCAAAGCAACGTCAGATTCAAGCTCAGACCTTGCCACCAGCCCTACATACTCGGTACGCACCGTCGGGCTCACCCTCCACGCATTACCTAGAAAATGCACCCGAGTTACTGTCATTCCGATGCTGAGCGGGATCCTGTGTCGATACATCGGTGCAATCCCGACGAGCTGATCATCTGTCTGGTAAACCCCCAACAACATCAGTTCCAGGCCAAGGCTTTCGCCCCAAGTTTCCCACCAGCTATAGAGCCAGGGCCAGCTCATAAACAATGGATCGGCATTACTCTTTGCCAACAAATCCGCCCAGTCACAGTGCAAAGCTGCGAATGCATCCTCATCCAGCAGATCCACCCGCAAAGCGGCGCTACCGCCAATCACAGTTTCACCGCCCTTAAAGTAATCTTCGCAGCACCCCGCCATGGTCCTTGCCAGAATGGATCCTGTTTTGCGGCTCTAAGGATATCTTTGTAGGCATTTGCGAATTGCTTTTCTGTCGCAAGCAATCTGGCCCGCCTCAGGTAAAAGTGGCTCAGGCCACGCCTTCTTTGTTTCGATGTCACACAGCCTGCGTAGGCATCTAGAAAGGAGAGCAGCAGCCTTTCGTTTGCATCCAATCGGCGTACTTTGTCAGAAGAAATCTGATCCTCCATTACACGGTAGTAGCCAAGTACTTCGGGCAAATAATAGAACCGGTAACGGGTGGAAAATCGCAACCACAAACCATAGTCCTCTGCCAGGCGATCAGCGGCGTCGAAGCCGCCCATCTCTGAAAAGCACTGACGACGAGTCATGGTGGTATTCATGCTGACAAAGTTATCTTTGAGGAGCTCGGGAGTTATGTGGCCGGTATGTCGCTTCATCTTGTTAGTGCCAAGCTCAGCGCCAGTCTCATCAATCTCAACGAAATCCCCATAGATCACGTCAACGTCGGGATGTGCCCGGAACGCATCCAGTGATTTTTGCAGCTTATCCGGGAACCATGCATTATCCGAGTCAAGAAAACAGATAAACTCACCGCGGGCCTCTTCAAGCCCCCTGTTTCTTGCCACGCTCTGCCCCTGGTTGGGCTGGTAGAAATATCTGACTCTCAAATCCTTGGTATAGCTTTCCATCAGATGCCGTGTGCTGTCGGTAGACCCGTCATCGATAACCAAAAGCTCAAAATCACGGAACGTCTGTGCCAACACGCTTTCAACTGCATAGGGCAAGAAGTCGGCGCGATTAAACGTTGGCGTAACAACGGAAACTACAGGTCTTTGATCAGCCATCATAAATCCATTTATTTGAGCACTATTGCCGCGGCGCCCCGCCAAACAACCTTCTCCAACGGCCGATAGCTAAGGGCTTTGAAAAGCTCTCCAAAAGCTTCCCTCTTACGGCCGGTGGATGCCAGATAGCGTGCTTTTCGAACGTAAAACACGGCAAATCCCACATCGAACTCCTTATTGGTAAGGGCATCAGGAAACTTTCTCCTGAAGTCTCGAATGATTGCCTCGTTGGATTCAAAACGTGCCGTTTTGTCGGATGAAATCTGATCCTCCATCACTCTGTAGTAGGCCCAGTACTGTGGCACATACAGAAATCGATAGCGGGCAGAAAACCTCAGCCAAAGATCGTAATCATCGGCCACACGGCGCTGTCCACTCATCCCCCCCATTTCATCGAAACACTGCCGCCGAGCCATAGCAGTATTCATACTCACGCAGTTATCCCGCAGCATCCAGCGAGTAATGTTTCCGGAATAACGCTTCATGTTCTTCCGGGAAATCTCGTTACCCTGCTCATCAACTGTGACAACGTTCCCGTAAATCACATCCGCAGCGGGATTGGTTTTGAACTGGTTGATCTGTTGCTCCAATTTGTCCGGCGCCCAATAGTTATCCGAGTCAAGAAAACAGATAAATTCACCTCGGGCTTCCCTGATCGCTTTATTCCTCGCGATGCTCTGTCCTTGGTTTTCCTGTCGATAGACTCGAATCCGGTCATCTTTGTTTTGATATTCCGACAGGATTTCCGGAGAGTTATCCGTGGAGCCGTCATCCACAATAATCAGCTCAAGATTTCCGTAAGTCTGGGCAAGAACGCCATCAATAGCCTGGGGCAGGAAGGCTGCGCGGTTATAAGTAGGTGTAATTATGGTTACAAGCGGATTCTCGTCCATGGTTCCTTCCTTCGTCATTCTTGAATGTCCTCAGACATTTCAGTAGTTAAATCTCAAACGCAGCCCCATTACTTCGAAGCACACAAAGATCCTGTCCAGCATAAATCCAGCCTTTCCTATTCCTCGTATGGAGCCAGTGTTGTTCCATCGGCACGCCACATAAACCGGATGTTCCCTGGCAACCTTTGCTAACGACGTCAAGACAACCTGGTAGACTCCCTTGCCACGATGCTCAGCCATCGTGTAACAGTCATAGATATAGAAAATTTCCTGAGACAAGCCCAGGCAGGAATCCACATAAGTGAACCCCAACTCATGCTGCCACCGCCCCCAACCAAACCCCGCCATACGCTCTTCATCCACCACGCATATCAGGAAGTTTCCCTGGCGAAGACGATCACGCCAATCCGGGCAATATTCATCCAGCATCGCCTGATCGTTGGCTTCGGACTCGCAGCGCACCAGCAGGCTCCTCAGAGCAGACGACGCCCCCCTAACCTGCTTTGTCTCCCGGTAGACCAACTGGATCTTGAGGACACGCGATAAAGCCTCTCTTCCGATATGGGAAAGCCCGCCCAAAATCCCATAACGCAGAATTGGTCGCTCAAGCTTTCTTGGCAAAGCCATGCTTCAACATCCGCCTTCGAATATAACTGACAGCCTTCTCAATAAACGTCCTGACATTGAATAAAACAAGACCAAACGTGAGCCCAAGATCCTTACGGTTAAAATGGTCAATAACGACCTGATCACGACTGAAAATCGCTCGCCAGTAACTTGAAAGCAACTTGGAAATATCGAGATTTCCACGAACGGCATTCACAACACCATCAGTCAGGTCGCCCGGATACCGCAAGGACTCAAAATAAACGACGCCGGAATCCTTACCCTGGCTGTCATAATCTACCCCAATCAGATCGGCTACGTAGTACCACCCTTGCTCATGGCCTGTGGCACTGAGCAGATAGGAGTACCCAGGCAGGCGAGGATTCACCTCCGTCAGATAGAACTCCTCATCGCGACTGCAGTATATGAACTCCACATGAGCGAACCCCCTCCAGCGATGCGCTTTCAACAACTGTTCGGTGCGCTCAAGGAGCCTGGGCTCCGGACGGAATGCGCCACAGTACATGCGGCTAGTGGGTGTCCCCTTTTCATTGAGCGATGTCCTGACACGTTGAATGGTCACCTGATCGACAATCCGACCCTGACTGTCACAAAACACGTCACAACTCCAGTTGTCTGTCATTCCTGAGTCAATCCACTCCTGAATCACAACACCGGATTCATTCAGTCTTACTGATTCCTTTTGGACAAGACCGGAAATATAGTCAATTGCCTGCTCCAACTCCCCCGGCCCTTCAACCTTGCGGTAATTGCCTCCAGCAAGAGCTGTAGGTTTAACAATAACCGGCCAGCGCAATCTTTCGATAATCGTGGGGTCGTCTTCCAGCTCAGACAAAGACCAGGTCTTCGCGACCGGAATTCCGGCATGTGCACATGCCCGGTTGCAGCTGAGCTTGTCGAACAAGGTTTCGAGATCACCGGTCCCGGGAACACTCAGCCTAAAACCAGCATCAGTCAGCTCCCGGAAATAGCGGGCAAGAAATTTCACACTCAAGTCACCAGAAGGCAGGATAACGCCGGCTTCAGGAAGGCTTTTAAGAAACTGGAGATATTCTTCGAACCCTTCACTTAACGTTGGGGAGGAATACCAAGAAGCCAGGTGCCTGGAGAATCGCATTGGGAAGAAAGAGACTGAGGTAAGTCCAATTACCCGGCAGCCATTACGCGCAAGCGAATACAATACGCCCTCGGCGCAACGCTGTTCGCAATCCATCAGATAAACTGGCGGGCTATTCAAAGCAACTCCTCATGATTGGTTGTGGTCAAACCAGGACTGGAACATCAAAATTCCCCAAAGTTCAAAACTGTAGTCTTCTCTCCCAGAAAGATGCTCTTCCCACAACCAGCGAATTCTCTTTGTGTGCCAGTAACCCTGATCATTTAGCCGGTGTTCCGCCAGCAGTTCCTCGGCCCACTCCCGTAGCCCCCCTCTTAACCAGGCGGCAACCGGCACTGCAAATCCCTGTTTTGGTCGGTCGATCAGCTGTCTGGGTACATAACGGTACAGCACAGCACGCAGAACCTGCTTGCCAACACCTCCCTGCAGGTTGAGATCTTCAGGAAGCCCCAATGCAAACGACACAATCGCCGGATCCAGCATCGGGATGCGTGTCTCCAGGCTGCAGGCCATGGCGGCCCGGTCCACTTTGGTGAGGATATCATCCGGCAGGTACCAATTAAGATCCCGCCACATCAGTGTCTTAAGGGTGTTATCCGGGACTCCATCGGCGAGCGTCCTGTTCAATCCATAAATGTACTCGCCAGCATCCTTCAGCGCCATTGCAGGATCTGGCCACAGGGAAACAGACCGCCTATAAAAGTCCGAAAGGTCGCGGGCGCCAACTATCGATTGAATTCTGCGCAACTGATACTGGATTGCCTCCAGGCTTCGGCTCTTCTGGGAAGATACTATTGCACGGATAAGCCTGGCAGAAAGCCCGGGCGGTAAACTGCCAGCAATTCGCTTGAGGTGGCTGATAATCGATGAACGTTTGTTCCAGGCACCCAGCATGCCCGGGTAACGGGTATAGCCACAAAACAGCTCGTCCCCCCCATCTCCGGAAAGTGCCACGGTTACGTGCTTTCGCGTCATCTGGCTAACCAGATACGTTGGTATCTGTGATGAATCTGCAAAGGGTTCATCGTAAATGCCGGGGATTTCTGGAACCAGGTTCCTTGCTTCTCTTTCCGTCACATAGAGCTCGGTATGCTCCGTGCCTAAATGTTTAGCAACGGCGGCTGCATGCTCCGCTTCATTGAAACCTTTCTCATGAAAACCAATACTGAAGGTACGTACCGGCTGGCTGGCCAGGCTCTGCATAATCCCGACGACTGTAGAAGAGTCGATGCCACCAGACAGGAACGCACCTATAGGTACATCAGACACCATTTGGTCACTGATTGACTGCTTCAGCAGCCTTTCGAGCTCATCGGCAGCACTTTCAAGGGTGTAACCAGAACGCGACTCAAAGCGGGCCTCCAGCTTCCAATAATGCTCAGGCTCCGGAAGTTGTCCAGGTTGGAGGTTGTCGAGATTCATGCATATGTAAGATGCTGGTAGTAACTTACAGATGCCCTGATAAATCGTCCGCGGTGCCGGAATCACGTTGTGTCGCAACAACAACGGCATCGCAGAAGTGTCAATGCTACCTTGCCAATGAGGATGATGGGAAAGCGCCCGGAGCTCAGAGCCGAACACCAGACTGCGGCCCTGCCAGCCATAATAAAGGGGCTTTTCGCCCATCCGGTCCCGGGCCAGATACAGTTTACGTGTTTTCTTGTCCGCCAGCGCAAAAGCAAACATGCCGGAAAATCGCCGGAGCGCCTGCTCCACACCCCATGCTTCAAATGCGGCAAGCATTACTTCCGTATCGGAGTGGCCACGAAAGCCAGCACCAGTCTCTTCCAGTTCAGCCCGCAGTTTTCGAAAGTTGTAGATCTCACCATTAAACGCAATAACGTAACGGCCAGTACCGGAGGCCATTGGCTGTGCACCGAGCTCTGATAAATCGATGATCGACAAGCGGCGGTGGCTCAAGCCGACAGAGAGCTTCTCATCCAACCAGATACCACCGGCGTCAGGGCCGCGGTGGCGTATGGCCTCGCCCATTCTCTCCAGCAAGGCATTGGAATCACCTCCCGAGCCAGGCAATCCGTCCGGACTGGCAAAACCCGCAAATCCACACATCCTGTGATTACCCCTTTCCCTTGTTTTTAACGGTCGGTCGCCTTAACAGCTTTTTCACCGGAATTACGCGCAAAAAGAATTCACGCTCTTCACGGTTAAGCGCTGCCGTCCAGTAAATTCCCCCATAAATCATGGCAGACACTAGCACCGCACCGACTATCTCAAAATAGGTTTCCAGCCCATACTGATAACGCCACCAGATAAGCCCTCCGCCCATAATCGACACTGGGAATAAGGCAGGTAAAATGACTGAACGCACATACTCCAGCATGGTAATACCTATTTGCCCTGCAACAGCCTTAAGGAAAATCGGCATCACAACAAACACCGGGAAGACGGAACCAAGCGCGGCACCAATAACCCCAAATTCGTATACAAACCAGATGCTCAAACCAACGTTAACCAGCGCGGCCGGTGGCGCAACTTTGGCGAAAATCCCGTGTTTGTTGATAGCGGTAAGATAACGACTGACAAAAGGATTAAGCATCGGCACGCAAAGATACAAAACCAGTAGAACCAGAATGGCATCCACCAGCGCTGGATCAAACTCGCCCGGCATCCAACGGGCAATAAACGGCCCTCCTACTATGCAGATACCTACGGCCATAGGAATAATTAAGCCTACAACCAACTTACTGGAAAGCATGTAGATGGACTTGATCCGTCCGTGCTGGTTTCTGGCACTCAGATCACTGAACAATGGCATAAAAGCGTGGGTTAGTGTCATGGTGATACTGGAGATATAGCCAACGAGGGTTGACGGGATGGTATACACCGGGATCGCAGCAGGGCCGAGGATGGAACCGATCACGATTCGGTCTGACATCCGCTCAACTCGAGATGCGGCTCCCTGAATAAATGACTTAAAACCGAATGAGAGCATTTCACGGAGTTTACCCCGGGAAAAATAGCGAAAATTGGGGTAGATTGAGCCTATGGCTGGACGCATGAGCATCCCGCCGAAAAGCAACAGCCTTATTGCTTGAAATAATGCACCAAGCCCCACCAACAGTACCAGGGCATTCTGCGGGGTCATGGTGATGTAACAAATCAATGCAATAAGAATCGTGAATGCGATATTGATCATATTTTTAATATAGTAGCGCTGTAAGCCCTCGAGATAACTTTCAGCAACAAACATAGGGAAGGAGAAAAAAATCTGGGCACCAACCAACAAAAGGAACAGTGTATATTTTACCCTCTCGTCTCCGCCCTCAGGATTAAGCACTTCAGGAAATGAAATCGCCCAAACCCAGAAAAATGCACCAAGGAAAGTTCCTACAATTGTCAAGAAAACAAGGCTACTTGAATAGACTATAAGCAGTGATTCCCTATCTCTGAGCGCATTATGCATAGACGCAAATCGGCTAACGGTAGGCCTCATCCCCAAATCCAGCATACCCATATAACCGACAATGGCTAGCACCATCTCTCGCAAACCATAATCATGATGCCCCATCATCTTCAGATAGATAGGCGCCATAACAAAGGTAACCACCATGCTCACAAAGAGCTGAGCCATATTGGAGCCGGTATTTACGATCAACTGTTTCAACATTGGTGTATAACCAGCAATTATCAGCTTGGAAACATGCTCTAACGTCCGGACTATCAATCATCGGAAACGCCGAAACTAAGAATCTTTGTGGCCACATTGAGCCTACAACGATACTTTCCTGGAGCCTATAGATTGATATAACTCTCGGATTTCAGACGCAGGCCTTCCAATGTTAAAGCGCTCCACCGCGATGGGCTGATAACCAAGAAATGCCGCCTTTCGAACATCCTGATCCTTAAGCTCATCAATAAGTGCACTCTTAAGTGCATCAATTTTCCCGGCGCCAACGATGTGTGCAGGCGAGCCGCGAAGCACCTCTCGCAAACCAACACATCCACTCCCAACGATTGGCACTCCAGCGGAGAGGGCTTCCATACCTAAAAGTCCACACGCTTCCCATCGGGATGGCATGGCAACCACATCCACACCCTTTAACGCAGCAGCCATATCATCGGTTTGCGGCATCTGATGGAAGTGATCCCCGAGCCCCTTTTCCCGAAGATACTGATAGTCCTCCCGGATAAATCCCCCCCATCCAAAGGTCACCACGTGGGGTAAGGGATCCAGTTCCCTAGCCTTCACGATCTGTTCAACGGCATCCACCAGCAACCGAAAGCCTTTCTGTCCCATAAAACGGCCGAAAAACCCAATTAAAGGAGTTTTCGGTGACAATCCGATTTCTTGCTTCAGATCTCGGGGCTCGCCATCTCGGAAATATTCCGTATCCACACCATGAAGTATGCCGTGAACTCTCTTCCGGTCTATAGCCGGAAAAAACTCAAGAAGGTTCTCCCGCGCATCTTCCGTCACTGTGTGAATGCCCGTCATTCTGCGAAACAGGCGTGACATTGCAAAGTGCTTGGCCTGCCCCTTCCAGCCACTGAACTGTGCTGGTAAGAAAACGTCGTGGGCTGTCATAAGGTGAGGTATTCCCATACCAGCACCGGCAATTTCGGTAAAAAGACCGGCCGAAAACCCGTGAGAATGGATAAGGTCATAGCCTCCGGACTTCGCCAGTCGGCGCACTTGTCGCAAAAACCCAAGGTTGCCTTCATCTGCGACAATTAATCGGATGCGGTTCTCAGGGAGGTAAGAAGTCAGGTAATCAGAGAGCTTTAAATCGGGAGCAATCAGGTCAAAAACACAGTCACTGAAACAGGGCTGGCTATATATATAACGAAAGAAAGTTCGTATGCCCCCTCCGGGCTGAAGAGCAGTCATAAGAATGCGCATTGCCGAGTCCGTCCTGGCGTGGCTACAACGAAGAGAACCGCTGAATCTGGTGAAGAAAATCAGCGGACACCAACTGAGAGCGCATTATGAGGCATACGCCGGACAAAGTCATACAATCCCCGCAAGAACCTCAAACCTTGTCCCAATTCCCTAAGTTCATAGGCTAAAACGCTAAATTATGGCAAAATTCCCTTTTCTATATGCCCCCTATAAGGGCTCCGGCACGCATGCCGAGTATCTTTTACAGCCACTGCCAGGGAAGTCGCAATGGGCCTTGTCCAGAACATTTACAATAATCGCAATCGCTATAAGCAGGCCCTGATGGGCCGGAGAGTCGTTTTCCACCATGTCCCGAAGTGTGCCGGAACCTCGGTGTCCCGAGCCTTGCGGTTACGTTACTTTCTATCCGAAGAGTCCATTGCTGCACCCGGAACCGCAGCGGTGATTGCCAGCCAGTATGGGGAGCAGAATTTCAGCAAACTCGAGGATTTCAACAGAATCCGCCGTTTTCGTGTAGAACTGCTCCACTACCTTATGTGGAAAGATGTATTTTTTATTGGCGGCCACGTCCCTTTCAACCACACCGCTTACCAGCAGTTTAGGGGTTACAACCTGATCACCGTGTTGCGAGATCCTGTCGAGAGGTATATTTCCGAATACTTCTACAATTATCAGCGCAACCACCAGTCAAAGATTGACATGGACTTTGCCGACTATATTGAATCCCCTCTCGGGCAAAGAAACGCCATGAAATTCTGCGAATACTTCTGCGGCACCACTGAGCTCACCATCGACAACCCCGGTAATCTGGTTAAGCAGGCAAAAGACCATCTCGAAAAATTTTCGGTCATCGGATTTACAGAAAATATGCCACAATTCGAATCCGACGTACGAAGTGCACTGGGTGTTCGTGTGTCATTTGGAGTGCAGAACAAGCGAACGACTAGCGATAAAGCTGTGTCCGATATAGTGACCCCCGAACTAAAACAGCGGGTAACCGAAATGTGCCGATTTGACCAAGAGATCTACGAGTTTGCCAAAACTATTAGAACACGACTGAAATCAAAGTAAGCGTAGTATTGGGAAAGAGAACTCTCTCTTCGGCAGATCCGGAAAGCGCTTACGCATTCGCATTCGATGCAGATTTTGATGAATTAAGGCAAGCAAAGAAGCCGAGACAATGTTGGAGTAAACCCTCAGGCGGTGCTCAAGCCAGGATGCGGGACGATCTTCAACATTTATGCGCTGTATCATTTCTGCACCGCTCCCTGCACCACCGCGCAAGGTAGTGAACTGAGAGTCGAACCCCTGAATCCTGGCAATGTCTGACAGCCCGCGGCTGAATAAACCCTTTGGCCAGCACAAACAGGTTGGCCGACTCCCGGTTTTTTGCTCAAGCGTATCTAACGAAATTTTCAAGTCTGCGCTCGCAGCAGACAGCATGGTCTGCCACCCGCCTTTAAGATGCCACCAATCACCGTGGGTATGAGAATGGCTGGCTATATCAATCAGTCCGGAATCTTTCGCAGCAAGCAATTCTGACCATCGCATCGAGACTGAATCACCACCGATTGTACCTCCGAGCTCCATACACGACTCATGCGAGGGTGCATGCCACCCATTTCCGCCATTCCTGATTTCCCAACGAGGTTCTCCTTCGCCTGGCCAGGAAGTAATTACGAAGAATACCGCTGGCATTTCAAACTCCTGCAAAATCGGTATCGCCCAAACCCAGTTATCCAGCCAGGCATCGTCAAAAGTAAGCAAAACTGCCGGACCCCGCAGGGTAATCTGCCCTTTTCGCCACGCATTGAATTCAGCCAACGAAAGCGCCTGTATGTTATGCTCTTTAAGAAATGCCAACTGACTACGAAAGTTATCGACAGTTACCGTATGTTGGCCTGAATCGGGCGCAACATGATGGTACATTAGCACAGGAACTATCATGCCCTTACCCTCGTAAGCTTTGATCTCAGTTTCTCATTACGTGACACAGAACAGCGAAAATCATCCGCCTACTCATTGAGACCCTCGCAGGCCACTGCAAATAAGATGCAATCTACCCCCTAATTGAGCCGGCCAGAGGAAATCTTGACTGCTGCCGGCTACGCTTACGATATGCGATATCGCCGCTGGCATCTGAAGTCTCAGCAGGACTGGAATTCGCCACTTGCCTTCCGAATGCAATAACCAAACCTCCAAACAGGTACCAGTAATACTGAGATAACCCCCAGTAATTTAGGCTGTAAACTGCGTACATCCAGAAGACAGCAATGAGCGCTTTGTTCAAGCGATAATAGTATGACGAATCCTCAAACCCGGACTCAGCAAACCTCTTCCGAACCTCAAATAGTTTTCTTCCTATCAGGTACAGAAACCGGAGAAAAATCACCAATCCAACAAGCCCCAGTTCAATCAACACCTCCCCGTAAAGGTTGTGGCTCGCCTTTGTCGTGCCCCAGTTATGAAATTTCGCCTCCGAAGTAGTACCCAGCCCATGACCAACTATCGGCCTTTCCAAACCCAACTTAAATTCGCCGATCATTCCGGAAATACGACCTTCTGCTGAAGCACCACCAGCTGTATCCCTGTCGATAAGCGATAAATATCTATCCTTCTGGATCGGTGTCATCACGCTGAAAGCACCAATCACGATGATGACACCCAGGGCGATCAGCCCGGCTTTATGCCTTGACTCCCTGAACACAAAGAAAGCGACGACCAGCAAGGCCAGAAAACCGCCACGGGACATCGTAAGAATCAAGGCATACAGCATAGCTGGCATCAAAACCAAATACAGCAGCTTGCTGATCCAGCCTCTTGGCCATAGCAGGTAATGAAGAAATGGAATGGCAGTCGCGATAACAAAGCCCAGCTCATTCGGATTAATAACATCTGCCGGAGCTCCAGAAAGCCTGTTGGCGAATTCGGCGCCCTGAAGGTGAGTCGCACTGCCCCAATACCCCTGGGTAATATTCAGAAATAGTGGCTCCATTACACGGATTACCTGACAGAAAACAAAAACCCCAACGAACCACTTGAGACGTTTTTCCGTATCGATAATAAGAGCCGTAAAAAACAGAAATACAACGGCCTTTAGAAAGTTTTCCCAGTTCCCTCGAATCACACTCCCTGGCCATTCAACCAACGGCAAACTCAGTATGATATAGCCAACCAGTACGAGAAAACCGCGGAACACAGGATCGTTGAATCGCCCCTTGAACTTGTCGCGTTGAGCAAACAATAAGCCGGAAAGGATTAGCACGCCCAGCAGGGTTGGTCGGATACTGCTGTAACCGGGGATTCTTGAGGCAAAACGGAGAAAATAATCAATGATAAAATACAAATAGAATACGAATGTGAAGCT